>JGI994J12354_10003422_pt1 | contig 14859 bp, 16 predicted proteins | sample IntmicLarv3ML3BL_FD_12354 | JGI IMG/M metagenome (IMG submission 12354)
AGGAGCGGCTCCTGATATGGGACAAGCAACTGGTGGTGATGAAGCGGGTTATGGAGATGATGTAGTAGACGCAGACTATAAGGAAATCTAGAGCACTTAGCGAAATCTAGAGCACTTAGCGAAAGCAAGTGAAGCGTAGCTTGAGCTTAGTGCGAAGATTGTTCGAAGGAGCTTAATGAAAACGAGCCTTAGGCGAAGTTTGAATTTAGCAAATCGAACTTCCTAACGAGTCAGAGTCATAGACGAAAGACGAGTTTAGTAAATTGAACTTCCGAGTGAAGTTTGAATTTAGCAAATCGAACTTCCTTAACAAAACATAACTTGATATTAACGTAAAGAAAGATGAGGGTAACAAGAACACATGGCAGACAAGAGAGATTATTACGAGGTCCTTGGCGTAGATAAAGGGGCGGATGATGCAGCACTTAAAAAAGCATATCGAAAACTGGCCAAAAAGTATCATCCAGATACAAACCCAGACAACGCTGAAGCGGAAAAGAAATTCAAAGAAGCTACAGAGGCTTATGGTGTTCTAAGCGACTCAGAAAAGAAAGCACAATATGATCAGTTCGGTCACGCCGCCTTTGAAGGTGGCGGCGGCCAAGCTGGAGGTTTTGGTGGTGGCTTTGGCGGATTTGATTTCAATGCGGATATGTTTAGTGATATCTTTGGCGACCTCTTTGGTGGAGGTGGACAAAGGCGTAGAGCAAGCAATGGTCCAATGAGAGGAGCAAGTCTTAGAGCTGCCGTTAATGTTTCTTTTGAAGAAGCTGTTTTTGGTTGTGAAAAAGAAATAGAGATAACATTAAAAGATGAGTGTAAAAACTGTCACGGTACAGGTGCAAAACCTGGAACGAAGCCAGAAACTTGTCCTAAGTGTAATGGACAAGGCCAAGTAGTACAGCAACAACAATCACTATTCGGAATGATTCAAAATGTAACGACATGCCCTGAGTGTCGTGGAACAGGTCAAGTTGTCAAAGAAAAATGTGACAAATGTCGTGGCGCAGGATATACATCAAACCGTAAGAAGATTAAGATATCAGTACCAGCAGGAATCGATAATGGTCAAAGTGTTCGGATTGGTGGCAAAGGAGAGCCGGGGAAAAACGGTGGACCACGTGGCGACTTGCTAGTAGAAATCAGAGTTAAGCGACATCCAATTTTCCAAAGGCAAGATACCAGCATCTTTTCAACAGCACCAATCACATATGCACAGGCAGCGCTTGGCGGCGATGTTAGGATTAAGACAGTTGATGGTGAAGTTGAGTATAATGTCAAAGCAGGAACACAGACAGACACCAAGATACGCTTAAAGGGTAAAGGCGTACCATCACTACGAAATAAAAACGTTCGTGGTGACCATTATGTGACACTGGTAGTGCAAGTGCCAACCAAGCTCAATGAAGAAGCCAAAGAGGCCTTACGAGCATTTAATGCGGCGTGTGGCGAGGAGGCTTTAAAGAATTCAGATAAGAAAAAAGGGTTCATGGATAAATTCAAATAGAAAAGCTAAAAACAAAAAGCAAGCGCTCAAGAAAAATCTTGAAGTTTGCTTTTTTTATGTTTGCATGACTTTACCTTTATGAGAATATCGTGTATGATTATTAGATAAAATAAACACGAGTTAGGAGATAACTTATGAGCGCAATGGTAGTTTTCGAACAGATGATAACGATGGCTATTATGTTAGTAATTGGGATTATTCTATTCAAAAGAGGATTCTTCGTAAAAACGACAACGACGGACATATCAAAACTGGTATCAAAAGTATGTAATCCAGCAATAATCGTTTTTAGTGCTATTAACAGCGTTGATAATGCGAAAGACGTTAATTTGCTAGGAACGCTAGTCGCGGCAGTTGTTTACTATGCAGGATTAGTTATTATTAGCTATGTCATCCCTAACATCATTAGAGCCAACAAGCATGATAAGAAATTTTATAACGTAATGGGAGTTTATGCCAACGTAGGATTTATTGGCGTTCCGTTAGTTATTGCGGTGATGGGAGATGGCGCAGTTATTTATCTGGCGATTTTCGACTTGATTTTCCATTTGCTGATTTATACTCATGGAATTCATGTTCTGACCAAAGATATGCCTGGCGAGAAATTAAAGTTTGACTGGAAGAAGATGATGAACACAGGAACATTGGCATCCATTTTGGCTATTGTCATCTTTGCTTTCAGAATTCATATTCCAGAAGTGCCTAAAGATGTTTTAGGATACCTTGGACACTGTACGACATTTCTAGCGATGCTAGTGGTAGGAGTTACAGTAGCGCAGATTAACGTTAAGGAATTATTTGCCGAGAAGAAGCTTTATATTTTCATATTAATTCGTTTCATCTTAGTACCGGTTGCAACGATTTTCGTCTTGAAAAAGTTCATTACAAATCAGATGCTTCTTGGTGTTATAGCGTTGTGTTTGTCATTGCCATCGGCGAATCTTCCTTTGATGATATCGAAAGAATATGGACTAGAGACAGATTTAATTACAAAGGGTATTGTCGTTACAACATTGTTATCGATAATTACGGTGACACTTGCATCGGTGATGCTAGGAGCATAGCGAGAGGAAGAGTATGAGCGTTTCAGTAGTTTTTCAGCAGATGGTGATGATGTTTCTCTTGATGGGGTTAGGATTTTTCTTAGCGAAAAAAAGAGTTTTTTCAGCAAAAGCACCAAAAGATTTGTCGAAAATGATAGCAGAGGTCTGCAATCCGGCGTTAATTATATGCAGTGCATTTGAGGAAGGCGGCACGGCAACGGAGAGGGACCTCCTCTTTGCGGCCTTAATTGCGGTTATTTACTATGCCATTTTAATAGGGATAGGATATGTGATTCCGCGGGTAATCCACGCCAAAAAAAGTGAAGTCAAGTTTTATCGGATGCTTAGTGTCTACTCTAATATAGGATTTATCGGAATACCAGTTATTTCGGCAGTTATGGGTGGTGGAGCAATTATCTATCTGACGGTATTTATCATTGTCTTTAATCTCTTAATATACACACATGGCATCAAGGTGCTGACAGGAGAAGGCAAGGAAAGCAAGAGTAAGTTAGAGTGGCGACGGATGATTAATCCAGGAACCATGGCTTCAGTGATAGCGATAACCTTGTTTCTATCAGACATAACATTCCCTAAGATGCTAGAAGATACGCTTGTCTATGTGGGGCGTTGTACGACATTCTTATCGATGGCAGCGATTGGGATGGTGCTAGCGGGAATTTCACTTAGAACATTGTTCTCAGTGCGTAAGCTGTATGCGTTTGCAGCTATTAGATACATCTTGATACCTGTTGTAGCAGCATTTTGCCTAAAGCCAATATTGACCAATGAATTACTTCTGGGTGTGACGATTTTGACATTGGCACTGCCGGCGGGGAATCTACCACTGATATTGGCAGAACAATACAATGTTGAGACGGAGTTGTTGGCAAAAGGAACTGTGTTGACCACTATTTTGTCAATCATTTCATTGACAGTGGCATCATGGGTATTATTGCTTTAATTAGACGAACGGAGAATCCTTATGAAATGGAATAAATATACTTTGCAGACTAGAACAGAGATAATTGATATCATTAGCGCGACTCTTGCTGAAGCAGGTGTAGAAGGTGTTGAGATAGAAGATAAACAGCCTCTAAGCGAAGAGGATAAGCAGCAAATGTTTGTCGATATTATGCCAGAGGGACCAGCAGACGATGGGATTGCTTGTGTTAGCTTTTATATTGATGCTGACGAAGACAATGAAGTGATTTTGTCCGAGGTACACAAACAGTTAGACGAACTGCGAGAATTTATTGATATTGGTGCAGGAGTAATCGCCGAATCACAAACGGAAGACAAAGATTGGATTAATAATTGGAAAGAGCATTTCAAACAATTCTATGTAGATGATATTTTGATTATTCCTTCATGGGAGGAAGTCAAAGCGAAAGACAAGGATAAGATGATTATCCATATTGACCCAGGAACAGCCTTTGGAACAGGGATGCATGAAACGACGCAGCTATGTATCCGCCAACTTAAAAAGTATGTAACCAAGACAACGAAGATATTAGATGTGGGTACGGGTAGCGGAATTTTATCGATTATTGCTTTGAAGTTAGGCGCCAAAAGCGCGGTAGGAACGGATCTTGACCCATGTGCTAAGGCAGCGGTTGAAGAGAACAAAGAGGCGAACCAAGTGCCAACGGATTCATTTGCGATGATGATTGGTAATATCATTGAGGACAGAGAAGTTCAAGATGAGGTTGGTTATGAAATATATGATATTGTTGTAGCTAATATTTTGGCAGACGTGTTGATACCACTTACGCCAGTTATTGTCAACCAGCTAAAGACTGGGGGCATATATATAACATCAGGGATTATAGAAGATAAAGAAGAGGCAGTTAAGGCGGCTATTATCAAGGCAGGACTGACTATTGAAGAAATAACATACCAGGGCGAATGGGTATCAATAACAGCCCGAAAGTAGAGGTAAGGATGCATCGTTTTTTTGCAAATGAAGGACAAATTTCGAAAAACCAAATCTGCATTACAGGTTTGGACGTTAATCATATCAAGAATGTTCTCCGGATGAAGATAGGAGATGAAATAGTCGTAGGTGGCAGTGATAATCTGGAATACACGTGTGTTATTAAAGAGATTGCGGATGAAGAGATAATTGTCGAAATCAAGCACATAAAAGAGACAAATGCCGAGTTACCATCAAGGATTTACTTGTTTCAAGGTTTGCCAAAGGGTGACAAAATGGAACTAATAATCCAAAAATGTGTAGAATTAGGGGCGTTTGAAATTGTTCCAGTGGCGATGAAACACTGTGTTGTGAAGTTAGATAAGAAAAGAGCAACAGCGAAGGTTAAAAGATGGCAAACTATCGCTGAAAGTGCAGCCAAACAGGCAGGGCGAACGATAATCCCTCAAATATTGGAGGTTAAGAATTTCGCAGAAGCAGTAGAATATGCTAAGGAACTAGATGTCTGTATCATGCCATACGAAAGAGCAGTCGATATTAAAGATACTAGAAAATTTTTGAATAAAATAAAAGCAGGACAATCAATCGGAATATTTATCGGACCAGAAGGCGGGTTTGCTGATGAAGAAGTAGCGGTGGCCAGTGCGGCGAACTTCAAAACAGTTACGCTGGGAAAGCGAATTTTGCGCACTGAAACAGCGGGAATCACCACGCTTTCGATATTGATGTTTTTAATGGAGGAGGCATAGTGGAAGTATATTTGGATAATGCCGCCACAACTAAGTGTTGTAGTGAAGCAAGTGAGATTGTGACGAAGACGATGCTAATAGACTATGGTAATCCCTCTTCGATGCATAGAAAAGGTGTTGAAGCAGAAAATTATGTTAAGGATGCTGCTAAGCAAATAGCACAGACGATGAAGGTCAAACCAAACGAGATTTATTTCACTTCTGGTGGGACAGAGAGCAACAACTGGGCTATTATCGGTACGGCGATGGCTAATCGGCGCCGTGGCAATCATATTATCACTACTGCAGTAGAGCATCCAGCTGTCTTAGCACCGGTCAAATTCTTGGAAGAGCAGGGCTTTGAGGTGACACGATTAGGGGTCAACAAACAAGGTGTAATTGACTTGGCGGAATTAGCAGAGGCGATTAGACCAGAGACTATTTTAGTATCGATTATTTATGTCAATAACGAAATAGGCAGTGTTCAACCAATTAGTGAAATCGGGAATTTGTTAGCCCAATCAAATGAAGACATCTACTTTCATGTTGATGCTATTCAAGGCTATGGCAAATACCATATGTTCCCTAAGAAGATGAAAATCGATTTGCTGTCAGCGAGTGGGCATAAAATTAATGGACCCAAAGGAGTAGGGTTTTTGTATGTTGACTCACGAGTTAAAATTAATCCCTTAATCCATGGTGGCGGGCAACAAAATAACTTGCGCTCAGGTACAGACAATGTTCCAGGAATCAGCGGAATGGGTGTAGCGGCCGAGCAAGCATATCAAGAATTAGAGAGTAAGCGCGAATACCTATATTCACTTAAAGAACACATGGTGGAAGGTCTAGCTAAGTTAGAAGATGTCGAAATCCATGGTATGGACGTAGCAGAGGGAGCCCCTCATATTATAAGCGCCTCTTTTGACGGAGTTCGAAGTGAAGTGATACTTCATTCGCTCGAAGAAAAAGGTATTTATGTGTCAGCAGGTTCAGCATGTGCGACGCATAAGCGTACGAAAAGTCCGACGTTACTGGCGATTGAAGCCACCAACGAAGCGATGGAATCAACTATTAGGTTTAGCTTTAGCACAGCAACAAAAAGAGAAGACATAGATTACACCTTGGCTACAGTGGCAGAACTTTTGCCCATGCTAAGAAGATATACGAGGAGATAATTAATGTATACAGCATTTTTGATAAAGTATGCCGAGATTGGCATCAAAGGGAAAAACCGTTACCTGTTTGAAAACGCATTGATGCAACAGATTCGTTTTGTGTTAAGAGGCGTAGAAGGGGAATTTAAGGTTACTAAGGAACAAGGGCGTATCTATGTCGAGGCGTTAAGCCAATTTGACCTGGACGAGACGGTTGAAGCACTATCAAGAGTATTTGGAATTTCGGGAATTTGTCCAGTGGTTATCAAAGAGGACGAAGGATTCGAACAACTTAAAAAGGATGTAATTGAATACTTTGAAAATGTATATCCTGATAAAAACAAAACCTTTAAGATGAACGTTCGACGAGCGAAAAAAACCTATCCGATTAGTTCGATGGAGGCTAATGCCGAACTTGGTGGGACGTTACTTGAAGCCTTTGCAGAACTTAAAGTAGATGTGCATAATCCTGATATCATGCTAAGCGTTGAAATCAGAAATAAAATCTATATTTATTCGGAAGTGATTGCAGGACCGGGTGGGATGCCAGTAGGTACAAACGGAAAAGCAATGCTGTTGCTTTCGGGCGGAATTGACAGCCCTGTGGCGGGATATATGATTGCTAAAAGAGGAGTACAACTAGAGGCGATATACTTCCATGCACCACCGTATACTAGCGACCGTGCTAAGCAAAAAGTCGTTGATTTGGCGAAATTAGTAGCAAAGTATAGCGGGCCAATCAAATTGCATATTATCAATTTTACTGACATCCAACTTTATATCTATGATCAATGTCCGCATGCTGAACTAACAATTATTATGCGACGTTACATGATGAAAATAGCAGAAATAATTGGCGAGCAGAACAACTGCTCAGCACTTATCACAGGTGAGAGTATTGGGCAAGTGGCAAGCCAGACAATTTTGAGTTTGGTTTCGACAAACGAGGTTTGTACGATGCCAGTATTTAGACCAGTAATCGGCTTTGACAAACAGGAGATTGTTGATGTCTCACAAAAGATTAACACATATGAAACTTCAATCCTGCCATTTGAGGATTGTTGCACTATTTTCGTGGCTAAACATCCAGTTACAAAGCCAAACCTTAATATTATCAAACGGTCGGAAACTAATTTATCTGAGAAGATAGACGAAATGCTAGAAACAGCAATAGCAACGGCTGAAGTGGTTATCGCAGAATAAAGAAGAGCGAAAAGAGCTGGAGTCACAAAAATCTCCGCCAAGCGTACACATAAGTGAATAGCAGGCGGAGATTACATGATTGATTCTAAACGATATATGGTTTTAGTAGCTCTAAAACGTTATCTAAGTGAGTTCCTTCAGCATGGATGTTTAGGTCGATTGGCTTTGCCAAGTCAAGGCTAAAAATACCCATGATTGACTTTGCGTCGATTACATATCTTCCTGATACTAAATCGAAATCAAAATCGAACTTAGAGATGTCATTCACAAAAGCTTTTACTTTGTCAATGGAGTTTAGAGAAATTTGTACGGTCTTCATAATGTACGCCTCCTTTATATGATGAAAAATTAGTTCTATACTAGATACTGTATATCTTACATTTTATGGACGACAAAGTCAAGGAATATGTCGTAGGATAAATACAAGGAGTTAATAAATGAAAAAGAAAGTGGCACTTTATAATTTAGGGTGCAAAGTCAATGCTTACGAGTTGGAAGCAATGCGCCAAATGTTATTGGATAGTGACTATGAAATCGTGCCTTTTAATACGGTAGCAGATGCTTATATTATCAATACCTGCACGGTTACTAACGTGGCAGATCGAAAGTCGCGTCAGATGCTGCATAAAGCCAAGAAAACAAATCCCCAAAGCGTTGTTGTTGCCGTGGGATGTTATGCACAAGCTGAAGGAGATAAACTCGTCAAAGACGATGCAGTTGATATAATTGTTGGAAACAATAAAAAGAAAGAATTGCCAGCCATTTTGGCAGGATATTTCGCTGAAAATGGCGAAGTGCAAGTAGTTGAGGACATAGGTGCAACAGATGAATATGAAGAACTTAACATCAGCGATAGTGGCGAATATACGCGAGCATATATTAAAGTGCAAGATGGTTGTAATCAATTTTGTACCTACTGCATTATTCCGTATATGCGTGGGCGAGTTAGAAGTCGCAAGATAGAAGATGTTTTAAAAGAAGTAAAAAGGTTGGCAGCGGCAGATTACAAAGAGATAGTGCTGACGGGTATTCATCTAAGTTCATATGGTGTGGAACGCGGCGAGAAGGATGGGCTGCTCGAACTGATTAAGGCAGTACACCAAGTAAATGATATTAAGCGAATTCGCCTAGGATCTTTAGAGCCGGGAATTGTTAGTGAAAATTTTGCAAGTGAAATATCTAAATTAGAAAAAGTATGTCCACATTTTCATTTGTCTTTGCAAAGCGGATGTGACGAAACGCTAAAGCGAATGAAGCGACGCTATAATACACAAGAATTCAAGGAAAAGTGTAGTATTCTGCGAAAATACTATGACAAAGTTGCAATCACCACAGATATCATCGCAGGGTTCCCAGGGGAAACGATAGAGGAATTTGAGGAAACGAAGCTTTTTGTGCGTGAAATAGGATTTTACGAGACACACATTTTCAAGTATTCACCAAGGAAAGGAACAAAAGCCGCCGAGATGCCAGCACAGGTACCNGAGGCGACTAAGAGCGAACGAAGTAAGACCTTAATTGCTATAGGCACTGAGAATAAAAGAGCGTTTGTGACCGCATTTTTGGGAGAAAAACTGGAAATTTTAGTGGAAGAAAAAGTCAAGGTGCAAGGGCAAGAATACTGGAGCGGACATACTAAAGAATACCTAAAAGTTTTGGTTAGGACAAAAGAGGATTTGGCGGGTAAATTTGTAAGCGTTGTAGCGAAAGATATTGTTGACGAAGAGTACATATATGGCGAAATTTCTTGAATTTTACAACATATTGTATTAAAATAGAGTAGAGAAAATAGATAAGGGCGTGAAAGAATGGAAAACACTAGTAATACACAATACTTCAAAGTAAAAACAGAACAAGAGATACAAGTTAATGAAATCCTTGATATTGTATACACAGCGATGGCTGAAAAAGGATATAATCCAGTTAATCAAATTGTGGGATATATCATGTCAGGAGATCCGACTTATATCACTAGCTACAAAGGTGCGAGAAGCATGATCATGAAAGTTGAGCGAGACGAATTAGTTGAGGAGTTGCTAAAAGAGTACATCCAAAGCAAGTCTTGGAAAAGAGATTAATTCATGAGAATTATGGGGCTAGATTACGGGTCGAAGACAGTTGGAGTGGCTGTTAGCGATTCGCTTGGTTTGACTGCCCAAGGAGTGGAAACTATTTGGCGCAAATCAGAAAACAAGTTGCGTCAGACGTTGGCGCGAATTGATGAGTTAATTAAGGAATACCAAGTGGAGACGATTGTCTTGGGATTCCCTAAAAATATGAATGATACTATCGGCGACAGGGCTGTCAAGACGCTAAAGTTTAAAGAAGCTTTAGAAAAGAGGACAGGTCTGGATGTTGTTATGGAAGATGAGAGATTAACGACAGTAGAAGCTGAGCGTGTTTTAAAAGAGGAAGGAGTAAGAAGAGAAGACCGAAAGAAACGTATTGACGAGATTGCGGCTGGGTTCATTCTGCAAGGATATCTAGATGAGATTTATCGTCAGCGCAACAAGAAGTAAGGGGAAGTTAATGGAAAAAATCATATTTAAAGATGAAGGTGGAACGGACGTAGAGTTTTATGTCGAGGAACAGACAAGAGTAAACGGGTATACCTACCTACTGGTATCAGATTCGGATGAAGCAGAAGATGCTTATATTCTTAAAGATTTATCACAAGATGGTGAAGAAGAGTCACAATACGTGATGGTCGAAGACGAAACTGAACTAGAGGCGCTATCCCGTGTTTTTAACGAGATGTTAGAGAACGTGAAAATTGAATTTTAACAAAAAGAAAAGTGGAGGTACTTTTGAAGAAAAAGAGCAATGCAAAATTAAAAATCATTCCATTGGGGGGACTGGAACAAATTGGGATGAATATCACTGCCTTCGAATGTGAAGACAGTATTATTGTGGTGGACTGCGGTCTGTCATTTCCAGAAGATGACATGTTGGGAATTGATTTGGTAATTCCAGATGTCACCTACTTAAAAGATAATTACGAAAAGATAAAGGGATTTGTAATAACTCATGGTCACGAGGACCATATTGGAGCTTTGCCATATGTCTTAAAAGAGGTAAATGCACCGATTTATGCAACAAAGCTTACGCTAGGGTTGATTGATAACAAATTAAAGGAACATGAGATGTTACGCACCGTTAAGCGAAAGACAGTTAAACATGGTCAGTCAATTAATCTAGGCAACTTTAGAATTGAATTTATCAAGACTAATCATAGTATTGCAGATGCATCAGCATTAGCAATTTACTCACCAGCAGGGATTGTTGTTCACACGGGCGATTTTAAGGTGGATTATACTCCAGTATTTGGTGATGCCATTGATTTGCAAAGATTTGGTGAGATTGGTAAGAAAGGTGTTTTGGCGCTTCTATGCGACAGTACCAATGCCGAAAGACCAGGATTTACGATGTCAGAAAGAACGGTTGGCAGGACATTTGACAATATTTTTGCGGACCATAAGAATACTAGAATTATTATTGCAACATTTGCCTCAAACGTTGATAGGGTTCAGCAAATTATCAATTCGGCATACAAATACGGACGTAAAGTTGTGCTAGAAGGACGAAGTATGGTAAACGTTATTACTACAGCTTCAGAGTTGGGGTATTTGGATATACCAGAGCGAACTTTAATAGAGATAGATCAAATGAAAAATTATCCTGATGAACAAATGGTATTGATTACGACGGGTAGCCAAGGTGAGTCAATGGCAGCACTTTCAAGAATGGCCGCCAATATTCACCGTAAGGTATCAATTAAGCCAGGGGATACGATTATTTTTAGTTCAAGTCCTATTCCAGGAAATGAAAAAGCAGTATCAAAGGTGATCAATGAATTATCAGCAAAAGGTGCTGATGTCATTTTCCAAGATACGCATGTGTCAGGGCATGCATGCCAAGAAGAGATAAAGTTAATTTATTCGTTAGTAAAACCTAAGTATGCTATCCCGGTTCACGGTGAGTTTAGACATCTAAAAGCGCAAGCAGAACTAGCACTTGAGTTGGGAATTCCTAAAGAAAATACCTTTATCATGTATTCGGGTGAAGTTATGGAGATGAGTGAGGAACAGGCCAAAATCGTTGGTAAAGTTCCAACAGGTGGAATCTTAGTAGATGGATTGGGCGTTGGTGACGTTGGTAATATCGTTCTTAGAGACCGTCAACATCTATCTGAAGATGGCATTATCGTGGTGGTATTGACATTAGAAAAGCATAGTAACCACCTACTGGCAGGGCCAGACATTGTTTCAAGAGGATTTGTATATGTAAGAGAATCAGAAGATTTGATGGGTGAAGCTCGTGAAATCGTCGAAGAAGCGATAGAAGTGTGTCAGGACCGTAATATTACGGATTGGGGCAAGATGAAGACAATTATTAGAGATTCATTAGGAGATTTCGTTTGGAAAAAGACCAAACGTCGTCCAATGATTCTAGCAATTATTACGGAGGCTTAAAAAGTGGAACAAAAGGGTAAGCATAGCAAAAAGTATGCCGTAGCAATTAGCGGAGCGAAAAGCGTCGTTAGAATTTTGGTGTACATACTTATTGTGCTGTTTATCATATACCTTGGCAAGACAGGATACGGGTTAGGGTATGAGGTCTTTAACCAAAAACAGGCGGATGAACCAGCAGATGCTAAATACATCAGCGTGACAATAACCGAAGACATGTCTGTTTATCAAATTGGTGAGATGCTCAAAGAAGAAGGGTTAGTCGAAAAACCGATGGTCTTTTGGATGCAAGAAAAGGTTTCGGATTATCGCGGCAAATTAGAACCAGGAACTTATGAAGTGACTACCGCCCAGACGATTGATGAGATGTTAGCGACAATGTCGCATGCCGAAGTAGAAGAAGAGGATGGCGAATCGTGATTGTTGATGAGAGAATGACAACGTATATCAATTCGTTAGATACAGAAAACTCAGCGTTTTTAGAAAACTTAGAAAGAGAAGCAATGAAGGCATTTGTACCAATCATTCGGCGCGAGATGCAAAGTTTCTTAAAAGCGATATTAGCTATCAAGCAACCACTAAAGATACTGGAGGTTGGCACGGCGATAGGGTTTTCTGCATTATTGATGTGCGAAAATACAGCGGCGCAATGTCGTATTACAACGATAGAAAACTATCAAGAGAGAATCCCGCTGGCGAAAGAGAATTTTCGCCAAGCTAATTATGAACAGAAGGTGACACTACTAGAGGGTGATGCCAACGACATACTAAAGGAGCTTGACGGACCATATGACTTTATTTTTATGGATGCTGCCAAAGGGCAATATGTTAAGTTCTTGCCAGAAGTTGTCAGGCTGATGGAAAAAGGTGCAGTTTTAATATCGGACAACGTTTTGCAAGATGGCGATATTATCGAATCACATTTTGCGATTGAGCGAAGAAATCGAACTATTCATAAACGAATGCGCGATTATTTATATCAGATTAAACACCACCAGCAATTAACTACGTCAATTATTCCGTTGGGTGATGGCGTGACACTGAGCGTTAAGCGTTAGCAAGAAAACCAAGCGAGAAACGGAGTATAGAAATGAGAAAACCAGAACTATTAGTTCCGGCCAGTAGCCTTGAAGTATTAAAGATTGCAGTTATCTATGGTGCCGATGCAGTTTACATCGGAGGCGAAGCATTTGGTTTGCGAGCCAAAGCCAAAAACTTTTCGATAGATGAAATGGCAGAGGGAATAGATTTTGCGCACAAGCACGATGTAAAGGTTTATGTGACGGCGAATATTTTGGCGCATAACGAGGATTTAGTAGGGGTTAAAGAATACTTTGAACAATTAAAAGAGATTAAACCAGATGGGCTTATTATCGCTGACCCAGCAGTATTCATGTTGGCGAAGGAAATCTGCCCCGATATTGAAAGGCATATTAGTACACAAGCCAATAACACTAATTATGGAACTTATCAATTTTGGTATGACCAAGGCGCAAGTAGAGTAGTATCAGCTCGTGAACTGTCATTAGAAGAGATAAAAGAGATTAGGCAAAATATTCCCGCAGATATGGAAATTGAAACCTTTATTCATGGGGCAATGTGCATTTCCTATTCAGGACGTTGCTTGCTAAGTAATTACTTTACCAGTCGTGATGCCAACCAAGGAGCATGTACTCATCCTTGCCGATGGAAGTATCATCTTATGGAAGAACAACGGCCAGGGGAATATCTACCAGTATTCGAAAATGAACGGGGAACATATATCTTTAATTCCAAAGACTTATGTATGATAGAGCATATCCCCGATATTATAGAGGCAGGAATCGATAGTCTCAAAATCGAAGGAAGAATGAAAACCGCCTTATATGTGGCAACGGTGGCGCGAACTTATCGCAAAGCGTTGGATGATTATAAAGTGGATGCGGCATTATACGAGAAAAATATGGCGTGGTACCAAGAACAAATATCGAATTGTACTTATCGCCAGTTCACGACAGGGTTTTTCTACGGCAAACCAGATGAAACAACACAGATTTATGATAACAACACCTATGTGAAAGAATACACGTATCTCGGAATTGTTGGAGAGGTGAATACTGAAGGGCTGTATTCATTGGAACAACGCAATAAGTTCTCAGTTGGCGAAACTATTGAAGTGATGAAGCCAAATGGTGACAACATCGAAGTTGTAGTAAGACGCATTACAGATGAAGACGGCAGAGACTGTGAGAGCGCACCACATCCTAAACAGCAGCTGTATATTGAGTTGGATTGCAAGCTAGATATGTATGACATATTAAGGCGAGCAGAATAAAAAAATTAACGAATATATAGGGGCATCGGTCGAATATGACTGATGCCGCTTTCTTATTAGAAAAATAAAAGTAACCAAAAGGCGGCTTTAACCGTCTAATATATGTAAGCAATAAAAAGTCTAGACTTGACTTGGAGGCAAATGAAGCATGGATATATTGATTAAACGAGCGAAGAAGCATGATAAAGATGCTTTCACGACATTGATGCAACAGCATGAAAAGAGTATGTATAAAGTCGCGAAGGCCATTTTGAAAAATGATGATGACGCAGCCGATGCGATGCAGGAGGCAATATTAACCTGCTGGGAGAAGATAGGTACGCTAAAGAAAACGGAATATTTTAAAACTTGGCTGACTCGCATTTTGATTCGCAAGTGCAATGACATTTACCGACAGAAGAAAAGTTTTGTTGCGGAAGTAAGTTGTCCAGAACAACAAATATTTGAGGAGGGTTTTGCGACGGTGGAGTGGAAAACTTTGTTGCGGTTTTTGGAAGAAAAATAT
>JGI994J12354_10003423_pt1 | contig 14850 bp, 14 predicted proteins | sample IntmicLarv3ML3BL_FD_12354 | JGI IMG/M metagenome (IMG submission 12354)
GTATTGGCGATGTTTTTTGCAGTAGGGGAACGGCGGCGGCTTGGTCTCCCCGGGTTTTGCGTGCAGGGATGGGGGCGCATTTTTTGCTTCGCATTCATGAAAACACGGATCTGGACAAATTGATTGAGACCTCTGCTGTACCGGCTATTGCCATGGCTCCCGCTGCAGAAAGCAGTATTTATGATGCGAATCTCAAACAGCCGATTTTATGGCTTTTCGGTCATGAAGGGCAGGGGATTTCAGATACATTGCAATCAAAGGCGGCTGTGATGCTGAAAATTCCGCATGCCGGAAAACAGGAGTCACTGAATGTGGCGGCTTGTGCCGCAATTTGTTTTTTTGAGCAGCTTCGCCAGAAAAATGCCGGATAATATCCCATCGACCCTGATTCATTTTTAGTGGAATAAGTCTGCCATGAAACTTGATTTTTTACGCCCTTCCCATGAAGTGCGGGATTTGCGGAGACTGGAGTGGTCGCCGGGCTTGAAAATTCTTGTTTTTGCGCCGCATCCAGATGATTTTGATGCCATTGGGGTCACACTGAAATATCTGCATGAATCCGGTCATGACATTTATGCTGCCGTATCGGTAACCGGAGGTGGTATTGATAAAGTGTATGGGATGGGAATGTCACTTGATGACAGGCGAAATATCCGGATAAAGGAGCAGAAGGATAGTTTGCGTTTTTTTGGGCTGCCTGATGATCACCTTCGTTTTCTTTACCTGAATAACGAGGAAGACGATCAGCTCGCAGATGATGCACAGAATCTGGAGATATTGACAAAAGTGGCTCATGAAATTAGGCCGGATCTGGTGTTTTCTCCTCATGGTAATGATACAAACCGGGCACACCGAGCGATGTGTTCGCTGGTTTCACGGATTGCAAAAGCGGCAGATTGGCCTATTGCCCTGATGCTGAACAGGGATGCTAAAACGCTTGATATGCGAACCGATTTTTACATCCCTTTTGATGAAGTTGAGGCGCAGTGGAAAGGCCGTCTGTTGCGTTTTCACGATTCACAACACCAGCGTAATCTCAAAACACGGGGGTATGGTTTTGATGAGCGGGTGCTGAAACTCAACCGGGCAATTGCAGGGGAGTTGCAGATGGAGCAGCCCTATGCCGCAGCTTACGAAGTCCGGATATTTGATTGAGTGTGATCGTATCAGCCAGATGCTGCGGCTTCTTCCCGTTCGTGAATAATGGTCGAGGAAATCTCTTCAATAGATTTGTTGGTGGAGGACAAAAAGGTAATGTTTTCTTTTTTCATCATGTTTTCTGCTGCCGAGACTTCATACTGACAGTTTTCAAGCGAGGCATACTTGCTGCCGGGGCGCCGGGCATTTCTGACCTGAGAAAGCCGGACAGGATCGATGCTGAGGCCAAAAAGCTTGCCCTTGAACTGAAGCAGGACAGGGGGCAGGTGCCCACGTTCAAAATCCTCCGGGATCAGGGGGTAGTTGGCAACCTTTAACCCGTACTGGATAGCCAGATAAAGGCTGGTTGGTGTTTTGCCGACCCGGGATACGCCAAGAAGGATAATGTCTGCTGCTTTCAGATTGGTATGTGACTGGCCATCATCGTGGGAAATGGTGAAATGAATGGCTTCCATCCGGTCATCATACTCATCTGATTCTGTTATCTGATGGCTGAGGCCGATTTCCTGCTTTGCCGGTGTGCCCAGCTCACTGGTAAGCTTGGAAATAAAGGGTTGTATCACATCAATATGCAGGGCATCTGCCTGGTGAAGGATAGACAGGAGTTCCGGTTTGACGAGCGTTGAAAAAACAATGGGGCGGTCAGTGGGGTGACTTTTGTCTTTACGGATGCGGTCTGTCACTTCCTGTGTTTTTTCCGGTGTATCAATAAAAGGGAGCCTAATTTTCTGGAAGGGTAGCTCAAACTGGCTGAGAACCGAGCGTGCCAGTGCTTCGGCAGTAAGGCCGGTTCCGTCAGATACGATGTAAACTGGGCGCATGGGTTCAAGGCTTTTTTTTGTCATGGCAATAGGGTTTTCTGGTTGATCAGATGCAATAGATGAAGTTCTGCATGATCCATTGTAAAGCATGGATTATCGTTTGTGAGGCTTATTTGCCGCTTGGGAAAAAGTTGAGAGAAACGATCGATTTTTCCATCGGTTTCTTCCTGCGTTTTCATGTAAAATAATTCTTTTATTCTGCTCGCAAAACAGCAATTTTTTCGTTTTAGGAGATCCTTATGACGGATGTAGTAAAGTCCACCCACGCCAGTGATGCTTATGTCATTCCTTTCACTGAATTGCGAATGACCGATGTCCCTTCCGTAGGCGGTAAAAATGCTTCTCTTGGTGAAATGATCAGCCAGTTGCAAAGCAAGGGTGTACGTGTTCCGGGCGGTTTTGCCACAACTTCACAGGCATATCGGGATTTTCTCTCATACAGTGCCAATGGTGGGGAAACGCTGGCAAAACGTATCGAAAATCATCTGGCTAAAACTGATGTCCATGATGTGCGTCAACTGGCAGAAGCCGGTTCGATTATTCGCCAGTGGATTATTGATACACCACTTCAGCCCCGTCTTGAAAAAGAAGTGCTGAGTGCTTATGAAAAGTTGTTGGCAACATCGCCAGCCGACATGTCTGTTGCGGTTCGTTCTTCTGCAACAGCAGAAGATCTGCAGGATGCTTCGTTTGCCGGACAACAGGAAACTTACCTAAATATTTCCGGTAAGGAAAACCTGCTGGAAGCGGTCAAACTGGTTTTTGCCTCTCTTTACAACGACAGGGCTATTTCCTATCGTGAACAGCGGGGTTTCAAACATGAGGAAGTTGCCCTTTCTGTTGGTGTACAGCAGATGGTACGTTCCGATATCGGCGCCGCCGGCGTTATGTTTACTATTGATACGGAATCCGGTTTTCAGGATATCGTCTTTATCACCTCCAGCTATGGTCTGGGCGAAACTGTTGTACAGGGGGCAGTTAACCCAGATGAATTTTATGTGCACAAGCCTATGCTGGAACAGGGCAAGATGGCTATTGTCCGCCGTAATATCGGTTCCAAACTGATCCAGATGGTCTTTTCCAAAGATCCGTCCAGCAAGCATCCGGTTGATACCATTGATGTGCCGAAAGAAATGCAGGAACGTTATTCCCTTTCTGATGCGGAAGTCATGGAGTTGGCACGTTTTGCCATGATTATTGAAGAGCATTATGGCCGCTCAATGGATATTGAATGGGGCAGGGATGGTTCGAATGGCCAGCTCTATATTCTTCAGGCGCGTCCGGAGACGGTGAAGTCACAGCAAAAACACAGTGATGAGGTTCAGGTCTTCCGTTTGAAAGAAGAGGGACCTTTGCTGGCAACAGGTCGCGCAATTGGACAGAAAATCGGTGTTGGTCCGGTCAAGATCATCAAGGACCCGTCAGAAATGTATCGTGTCGAGGCAGGCGATATCCTTGTTGCGGATATGACGGATCCCAACTGGGAACCGGTAATGAAGATTGCCGCAGCTATTGTGACCAATCGTGGTGGTAGAACCTGCCATGCAGCTATTGTCGCCCGTGAAATTGGTGTGCCGGCGGTTGTCGGTTGTGCCAATGCGACGGATATCCTGACAAATGGCATGATGGTGACGGTTTCTTGCGCGGAAGGCGACGAAGGCCGTATTTATGAGGGTGCGCTGGCAGTTGAGGAAAGCCGGGTTGTTTATGAAAAACTGGATCCACTGCCGATCAAGATGACCATGAATATTGGTAATCCGAGCCTAGCCTTTGAAAATCAGGCGATTCCCAATGACGGTGTCGGACTGGCAAGACTTGAGTTTATTATAAATGAGATCGGTATGCATCCGCAGGCCGCACTGGCGTACCCCAATGTGGACAGCGAACTGAAACGCGAAATTGATTCCATCATCAAAGGGCATGAATCACCCAGGGCCTACTATGTGGACAAGCTCGCAGAGGGTGTTGCCACGATTGCTGCTGCCTTCTGGCCGAAGCCGGTTATTGTCCGGATGTCTGACTTCAAGACCAATGAATATCGCTCACTTCTTGGGGGTTCGTATTATGAGCCGGAAGAAGAAAACCCAATGCTGGGTTTCCGTGGTGCCGCACGTTATCTGTCTAGGGATTTTGCCGAAGCATTCCAGATGGAGTGCGAGGCATTAAAGCGTGTCAGAAATGATATGGGTCTGGTCAATGTTGAAATCATGGTGCCTTTTGTTCGTACACTGAAGCAGGCGCATAATGTTATCGATCTTCTTGCCCAAAACGGTCTTTCGCGGGGAGAGAATGGTCTGCGTCTCATTATGATGTGTGAAGTACCGTCCAATGCGGTACTGGCAGATGAATTTCTTGAACTCTTTGATGGTTTCTCAATCGGTTCCAATGATATGACCCAGCTGACACTGGGTCTGGACAGGGATTCCGGTATTGAATTGCTGGCGGAAGATTTTGACGAGCGTGATCCGGCTGTTCTGGCTATGATTTCCAGGGCGATCCAGGCATGCAATAAGCAGGGTAAATATGTTGGTATCTGCGGGCAAGGCCCCTCTGACCGCCTGGATTTTGCGCACTGGCTGATCAATCAGGGTATTGGTTCGCTGTCGTTGAATCCGGATTCGGTTCTTTCCACTTGGGAGGCACTTGCTAAGGGTGAATAACAGCTGGCGTTGATTGGTTTCACAGGCAAACCTTTTCTGGAGATATCCTTCAGGAAAGGTTTGTTGTTTTTTGAATGCATGTCAGGCGAAAAAAAATGATATTCTTGTCTTGTTTTGCCTCTCATAACAGGGTTTGCGGGAATGGCTGACTGGGTTTATTGGTTTGCAGTAGCAGGTGTACTGGTTGCGGTGGAAATATTTACGGGCACTTTTTACCTGCTGATGCTGGCATTTGGTATGGTTGCTGGTGGCATTGTTGCACTAACCGGTTTGGGTGTTGCCTTCCAGTTTGCTGTAGCCGGTATCATTGGTGCTGCTGTTACCCTGTTGCTGAACAAAAGCCGTTTTGGCGCTAGAAACAGGCGGCCTCACACTCATGATCCGAATGTCAATATGGATATCGGAAAAACCCTTGCTGTCGGTGAATGGCATGCTGTATCGGGTGGATCAAGTCAGTCACGGGTTTCATACCGGGGTACCATGTGGGATGTTGAGCTGGAAAAGGGGAGCAATGCCAGTCCCGGTATGTTTGTTATCCGTGAGGTTCGCGCTAACCGATTGATTGTTGAGAATGTTGCTGAATAAAGACCGTTGAATTCATAACCAGAAAGAAAGATCGTCTATCCATGGAATTATCTTATATTGCGATTGTTGTTTTTGTTATCACCATTGTTTTTGTTGTCAAATCAATTAATGTCGTTCCCCAGCAGAATGCATGGGTGGTGGAGCGATTTGGCAAATATCACGCTACACTGTCTCCCGGACTCAATATCGTTATTCCGTTTATGGATCGAGTGGCATACAAACACAGCCTGAAGGAAATCCCGATGGATGTGCCCCCGCAGATCTGCATTACCAAGGATAACACCCAGTTGCAGGTGGATGGTGTGCTGTATTTCCAGGTGACCGATGCCAAGCTGGCCTCATACGGCTCTTCCAATTATATTGCCGCCATTACGCAGCTTGCACAGACGACCCTGCGCTCAGTGATTGGCCGTATGGAACTGGACAAAACATTCGAGGAGCGGGATCAGATCAATACTACAGTGGTTGGTGTGGTGGATGAATCGGCGCAGAGTTGGGGTGTAAAGGTCTTGCGTTATGAAATCAAGGACTTAACTCCTCCTGCAGAAATTCTGCGAGCCATGCAGGCTCAAATTACTGCTGAACGGGAAAAGCGGGCTGTGATTGCGACTTCAGAAGGTAAAAAGCAGGAGCAGATCAACCTGGCAACGGGGATGCGCGAAGCGGAAATCGCTAGGTCAGAAGGCGAAATGCAGGCGGCGATCAACCGTGCACAGGGTGAAGCGGCAGCAATTGTTTCCATTGCTGATGCAAATGCGGGGGCCTTGCGTAAGGTTGGACAGGCCATTATCGAGCAGGGTGGCAGTGATGCGGTGAATCTCAAGGTGGCCGAGCAGTATGTCGCTGCGTTTTCTGCGCTGGCGAAGACCAATAATTCACTGATTATTCCAGCTAATATGGGTGATATGAGCAGCCTGATTGCCACCGCCATGCAGGTCGTGAAAACACAAAAATCCGGCAATTGATTCGGCGTTTCTGAAAGAAAAAGCATGGTTTTTACCATGCTTTTTATGTCTGTCAGTGAATCATCCGATAGTTGTCACCAGTTTTCTGCCGATTTTTTCCTCAACAGAGGTTACCTTGCTTTCCATGCGGGTTTCATTGTTACCCGGCTTGGAATCCACGCGTATGACCATGGAAATACGATCACAGTCTTTTGCCAGTTCGTTGTGACACTGGGTGGCAAGAGCCAGTACTTTCTCTAGTTCGCCTTCAACGACCGTACTCATGGGTGAGAGGCGGTATTTCAGCCCGCTTTTGTCGATGATATCCAGAACGCGTGCAACATAAGGACTCATGCTGCCAAGGACATTATTCGGGAAAATAGTCATTTCTGCCAATACCATAAGGTTCTCCTTCCTGTATTTTGTATGTAAAAAGTTATCCCTGTATCACCATGCCAGCCTGACCCGGCTTCACGATTTTATCGCCGATTGCATCAAGCATGCAGACAGTCTGTTCTTCACCTGTGCAATGACAGGGAACCAGAAATTCCGGTTGCCATGTTTTCATGGCATCGAAAGTATAATTCAGCCGGTTTTCATCCGCATTGACAAGGTGCATACCGCCAATGATGCCGCGAATCTTTTCTTTCCCGGACGTGTGACGAATATAGTCCACGGTATTGACAAGACCGGCATGACAGCAGCCGAGCAGGATGATGAGGCCATCATCCGTTTCAAACCACATCGACTGATCATCTTCAATCAGATCATCTTCCCTGCTGGTGTTATCAAGATAGAAAGGACCGCCCGTATCTTCAACAGGTGAGATACGGGGGACAGGGCCGGTAAGGCCGATGCCCGGCATAATGTAGAGAGGAACCTTCAGTTCGTGAATCCGTTCTGCTGGCAGCGCAAGTAATGCTTGGCGGGAGCGTTCCGGTATGCCGATGGATCGCGGGTCGGTACCCGGCTTGCAGCTCCAACGGTCAATTTTTAGGTTGTCTGCCATATAAATCTGGGCTTTGCTGTTAACAGCGAGCACTTCGGGTAGTGTGCCGGTATGGTCATAGTGACCATGACTCAAAATGAGGGTGTCGGCATCGCTCAAATTGATGCCCAGTCGTTCTGCGTTGATCTGCAATGCGCCCAGTTGGCCGGTATCGAAAAGAATGCGGCGATCACCCACCTCAATCCATACCGAAAAACCGTGTTCCTTTTCCAGCTCATCCTGTGCGTTATTGTCGACAAGCAGTGTGATTTTCAGTGGAGACAGCGACATGTTTTTCTCCGATTTTGGTTGGTGTGGAATCAAAATGGTAACAGATAATGGCAAAAATACGTTATTCCGGTGCATGAACTGGGGATGCCGGTAATTGCAAAAACAACCGAGCGGTCAGGCGCAAAGAAACAATGCCTGTTTTATCTGTAATGGCATCAGTATCACCTTTTACGTGGTGCCTCCCTGCAGGTTTCAAGTTTTTCCCCAGTATTATTTTTTTCAGCCAGTTTGTGGAGTGTATTTTCCGAACCCTTGTTCCACCAGACAAGGCCATCTCCTGCGTATCGGGCACCACTGGAAGAACCGGCTATTTTCAGGTGGTGTGTCTTTCTCCTGTAGCGAAGGGAAATTCCGTTTTCACGGTAGTTGATGTATACCGGTTCGCCACTGTCGCAGATATATCGGACACCGCTTGAACCGGCACCGGAATCCGGGACTGTTTTTCCCGAGTCGAACAAAGAACAAGCAGACAGGGGAAGAATGAGCAAAAACATCAGGCGTTTCATCAGGCCTCCTTTTTGAGTGGTCAGAGAAAATGAGAAGGGAGAAGTGATGTCGGAATCATCTCCATGGACATGTGTGTGATATCCGGGAGGATATGCAAAAGTTGTTCAAACTGCTCGGAAAGCAACATGGCATTGCCCGTTGTCAGGGCATGGACACCCGAATCAGGCGTGGTTTTTGTTTGCTTCAGATTATACTGATCCAGCAAACGGATCAACTGGCGTGTGACGGGGATGCCAGTATCGATGATGTGAACCGTTTTGATAGAAGATTCATTGAGGATGTTTTCGATGGCATCCTGCAAAAAAGGATAATGTGTGCAGCCCAAAACGATGGTATCCGTATTCTGCTCCATGAGCGGGAGCATATAGCGTCGTATGAGTGCTGTCGCATGAGCGGAATGACGTTCGTTTTTTTCTACTAGGTCGGCCAGACCCGGGCAGGCCTGTACGACAAAGCGAACACCAGTTTCCTGGCTCAGTTGCGCATGCAGTTTATTGAACTTGCTGCTTTTCAGGGTACGTTCTGTTGCCAGAACGCCAACCGTTTTGCTTCGGGTAATGGCGGCGGCCGGTTTCAGCCCCGGCTCTATGCCAACGATGGGAATATCAGGATATTTTTCCCGAAGCAGGTGAACTGCGGCAGCAGTTGCCGTGTTGCAGGCAACAACAAGTGCCTTGCAGTTGCAGGTGAAAAGGTAATGCGCAATCTCCATTGTGCGCTTGATGACGAGTTCCTCAGGTTTTTCACCGTAGGGAGCAAAGCCGGAATCGGCAAAATACAGGAGATTTTCGTCCGGAAGCTGTTCCCGAATATGACGTAGTACCGACAGCCCGCCTATTCCGGAATCAAAGATGCCAATGGGACGTTCGGTATAGTTCAAGATGTTCCCCGTCAGGGCAGAAATTCGCTAATTGCCGCTTGTCGGAATGGTGCCATTTTTCAGGTTGATAATGTACTCGCTCCATACTTTCGGTCCGGTATCGTGTACGGAAATGCCAGTGGAATCGACCGCGACCGTGACCGGCATATCAACCACATCAAACTCGTAAATCGCTTCCATGCCCAGATCATCAAAGCCGACAACCTGTGCATGCCTGATTGCCTGTGAAACGAGATAGGCCGCGCCGCCAACAGCCATCAGATAGGCGGATTTGTGCTTTTTGATGGATGCGACTGTATCAGGGCCACGTTCGCCTTTTCCGATCATGGCAATCAGCCCGGCATCTTTCAACATGGTATCGGTAAATTTGTCCATGCGCGTTGCCGTCGTTGGGCCGGCTGGTCCGACGGCTTCATCACGGACAGGGTCAACGGGGCCAACGTAGTAGATTACCCGGTTGGTAAAGTCGACAGGCAGTTTTTCTCCTTTTGCCAGCATATCCTGAATGCGTTTGTGAGCTGCATCGCGCCCGGTGAGCATTTTTCCGTTCAGCAGCAGGGTCTGGCCCGGCTTCCAGGAAGCAACCTCTTCTTTTGTTAGTGTGTCTAGGTTGATTCTGATGGATTTTTCCGTATCCGGTTGCCATTTGATATTCGGCCAGTCTGAAAGGGAGGGCGCTGGCAGATAAGTAGGGCCTGATCCATCGAGAACAAAATGGGCGTGACGGGTTGCGGCGCAGTTCGGAATGATGGCAACCGGCTTTGAGGCAGCATGTGTGGGATACATATTGATTTTGACATCCAGCACGGTTGTCAGACCGCCAAGACCCTGCGCACCAATACCCAGTGCGTTGATCCTGTCGCAGAGTTCGATGCGCAATTCTTCCAGCCTATTTTGTGCACCACGCTGTTTCAGTTCAAACATGTCGATGTTATCCATCAGGGATTCTTTTGCCATGAGAACGGCTTTTTCTGCCGTACCGCCAATGCCGATGCCAAGTATACCTGGCGGACACCAGCCAGCACCCATATCAGCCACTTTGTCCAGTACACAGTTGATAACAGAGTCAGATGGGTTCAGCATGACAAGTGCTGCCTTGTTTTCAGAACCACCGCCTTTGGCTGAAACACGGACATCGACCGTATTGCCGGGAACCACTTCCATAAAAATTACTGCCGGGGTATTGTCTCGCGTATTTTTTCGTTCAAATTGGGGATCCGCAACAACGGATGCCCGCAATTTGTTTTCCGGCAAGCTGTAGGCACGCCGGACACCCTCGTTAACCGCCTCTTCTATGGAGCCGGTAAAACCTTCCCACTTCACATCCATTCCTATTCTGAGGAAAACATCCACAATGCCCGTGTCTTGGCAGAGAGGGCGTTTCCCTTCTGCACACATACGTGAATTCATTAGTATCTGTTCAATGGCATCTTTTGCTGCTGGGCTTTTTTCGGCTTCATAAGCCCGTGCTAGTTGTTGGAGATAGTCTTGGGGGTGATAATAGCTGATGTATTGCAGGGCGGCGGCAACGGATTCAATAAGATCGTTTTGCTGGATGATAGTCATATCTGTTTTACTGGCTAAAATACAATGAGGGGAGGCTGTTTTTTGCAGCCGGTTTGATATCTGCTTATTTTAATGCGTAATGCGTGTAAACGAAAAAAGCTTTTGTTGTAAAAAAGCATCCAGCTTTCTGTTCATGCCGGAAACGGACGGTGTAGACTGTAGATTAATAATGAAATAACAAACTGCATGAAAGGGGTTGATGATGAAACGTTTTTTCGTCAGTGGAATAGTGGTGCTTTTGGGGGCAATGCTTTCCGGATGTATCAACTTGAATTCCCCGCCATTTCATTCCGGTGCAACGGAAGATGAGATTGTTTCGTACATCGGCAAGCCTACTGCCCGCTATCAGGACGGCAATGTCACCCTCCTGGAATACGCACGGGGGTACTGGGGGCAGCATACCCACATGGGGCGACTTGGGCCGGATGGCCGTCTTGTTTCATGGGAGCAGGTGCTGACAAAAGAAAAGTTCGGAGAACTCGTTGTGGGACAATCTACCCAGTCCGATGTGCTTCTGAAGGTAGGGCAGCCCGGAGAATGCACCCGGATTGTCATGCATGACTATGATGTATGGACATATCACTACAAGGAGGATGGTGTATTCGATAGTGTTATGCATCTGATGTTTGACGAAAGGGGGGTGCTGCGGAAAATGGAAAACGGGCTGGATATGATGTACCAATCTATAGGTTGATCGGATCCTGTGTTTTGCTCCCCGCTCATCTGAAAATACGAGAAGGGTCTCTTTTTTCCTCCGCCTTGGTGGACCTGAAATTGACGGTCTGATAACTTGTCAGCATAATACGACATGTTTTGATGTCTTCATCCGGTTTTCCCGGCTTTTTTATTCGGGGATCTGCCGGTATTAACCGATTTTTCGTTACCCGTCATCCATGAGAGGCGCGCGGGTATGGGTGTTTTATACAAAGATGGAACAGTTACAGTCTTATTTCTCGGATTCACCGGTTTACTCGATGCTCGCAGCCCTGACCATTCTGGTTATTGTGTCCTGCTTTGCCAATTTTGTTGTCAAACGGCTTTTGCTTCGCCTGATTCGCCACGCGCTTCGCATGACGCCTTTTGGCAATGATGATGAAATTGTCAGTAATGATGTCATTTCCCGTCTGGCCAATGTGATTCCCGCAATGGTGTTTACGCTGGGCATTCCGCTTGTTCCGGTTATGCCGGAAGCGGTAAGTGCCATCATCAGAAACGTTGCATCGGCATTTATCATCCTGACACTTGCTATGGCGCTTTCTGCTGCGCTGGATGTGATCAATACCCTGTATTCTCGTCGGCCGGATGCTGATAGCAAACCAATTAAAGGATATCTGCAGGTACTGAAAATCGCCATTTATCTGTTGGCAGCCGTTCTTTGTATCGCTGCACTCATTGACAGATCACCTGTTATCCTGCTTTCCGGTCTTGGTGCTATGGCTGCCGTGCTGATGTTAGTGTTTCAGGACACGCTGCTTTCTCTCGTTGCCAGTGTGCAGCTTTCATCAAATGACATGGTGCGTGTTGGCGACTGGATTGAAATGCCGCAATTGAATGCAGATGGCGATGTTGTTGATATTGCCCTGCATACAGTGAAGGTGCAGAACTGGGATAAGACCATTACGACCTTGCCCACACGGCGCCTTATCAGCGATCCTTTCAAAAACTGGCGGGCTATGCAGGAGTCCGGCGGACGGCGCATCAAAAGAGCACTGTATATTGATCAGAACACGATTCATTTTTTGACAGAAAAGGAAAAGGCACATCTAGAGAAATTCACATTGCTGGAAGCCTACTTGGTAAACAAGGCTGCCGAGCTTGATGAATGGAACCTGATGGTGAGAAGGGAAAACGAGGAAGCTGTTAATGCGCGAAGGTTGACCAATATCGGCACCTTTCGGGCCTATGTGCTGGAATACCTGAAAAAACGCGATGACATTCACAACAATATGACGCTGATTGTCCGACAGTTGAATCCGGGAGCGCAGGGGTTGCCGCTTGAAATTTACTGTTTCAGCACCATAACAGCTTGGTCCGATTATGAAGGAATCCAATCCGACATATTTGATCATCTTTACGCTATCATGCCGGACTTCGGTTTGAGGGCTTATCAGCAGCCTAGTGGTCATGATCTTCGACTAATCCGGCCTGAAGTGTCGTAATTTTGGCACACTTTGCCCGGTATTGTTTTGCTGAAGGAAAGTTAAAAATATAGAATAACGGTTTATTCTCGCCATGCTGATTTTGCAGACGGTCTTTTCAGGACAGTCTTTTTTATTTTTACGGGAAAATAATTAATGAAGCCCTATTCCATTTTCTTGTCAGTTGTTCTTGTTGTTTGTATAGGACTGGTTGCTGCGTGCAAACGTCCTGAAAACGCAACAGCAAAAACGGCGGACAAATCCCAGTCGGCGTCGGTTCAGTCTGCATCAGCATCGGAAAAAAATCCATTTGCCGATCTGCCTGCTGACAGGAAATTGGCAGCCTATGCCAGTCTTTATAATATCCTAATCCATGAAAAGGAGGGCTTGCCTGAGGGATACCAGAAACTAGAGAAAAAAGTTCTGAAAGGGAATGCATCAGAGAACATTGATTTTCCAGCCATTGATGATTTAGCAAAGGTACTTGAGTCGCTGCGCGCCAATCGTGCTGGAACAGCGGATCTAGCAGACACAGACAAGGCGGCAGATGAGCTGATCGCGGCGGGGGACCGGCTTTTGGCACATGAAAAAGAGCTTCTTCCTTATTTCAGGGACAAAATATATAAAGCCGACAAGATGGCAAGAATCAAAGCAATGTCTGCTGAACTGGAAAAGGATTATGAATCGGCCCTGAATGCGTTGTCGAAATTTGGTGTGGAGATACTGAAAAGCAAACGTGCAGCAATAGAAAAACGCATGGAAACGCTCAAGGCATCAGGAGATATGGTTCATTACCATACGGAAGAGATTATGATGCTTTCGGAAGAGTTGCTCGCTCTTTTTGATGATCCGCGCGTGCCGTTTGACCGGAACGATGCTTTTTCAAGAGGGAACAGCATAACGATAAAGCTGAACAATGCGATTCAGGCCCAGCGCAAGGCCGTAGATGACATAAAGATAAAAGACGGCAATATCAGCCCATACTATGATGCTATCAGAAATAATGTGGGAAGCATGATCAGTGATTATCGCGAGGTACGGGACAAACGTTCTCAGTCGGCTTTTGGCAATATGCTGAAAAAATATGATAGGGCGATACAGGATTATAACAGTGCACAAATGAAGGTATAGTGCATACAGGTTGTTTTCGAGAGAGAATGCTTCAAAAGAAAGCCCGTTAACTAAGATATTCCATACTGGCGTTGCTATTTTTGTAACAGGAAAACGAACATGAAACATGTTTCATTTGTAATGTCCATCGTGCTGGCAATCGCAGTTGGTGCAACCGGGTGCGAAAAATCGGAAAACAAACCGCCTGTGCCAGAAAACAAGGCATCGCAAAGTGTTAGTGTGCCAGCTAGGGAGCAACCGGTTGCAAGCATTGATCAGCAGGCATTGACCGAAAAACTCAACGCCTACACAGAGGGTTATAACCGGATGATGCGAGGAACATGGGGGTTAGCGGGCACCTATGAAAGACTGCAAAAATTTGCTGCCAGAGCAAAAACATCGGACAACCTGAGTTTGCCCGTGATGAGCAATCTCGGTGGTGCAATTGATTCTCTCAAAAAGGGATTGACCATTTCAGCGGGTATGGATGACCTAGATGCGGTTTTGAAGCCAGTCATTGAAGTGGGTGAAAAGCTGCTCGCCCAGCAAAAGGAACTGGATCCGTATTTTAAGGGCAAGGTTTATCAGGAAGATAATCTGACAAGGGGAAAGGTCGCCTTTCCAGAAATGCTGGCAAATTATGAAGCCTTGATGACGGAGATGGACAAGGTTGATGACTTGCTGGCCCGCTATCAGCGTACTACAGCCGAGCAACGCCTTGCCGTTTTCAGGGAGAAAGGGGATATGTTGCGTTACTATACAGAGGACGGCATGCTTTTGTCACAGGATCTGCTAGCTGTGTTTGACGATCCAGAAAAAGCGATCAAGTCTGCAGAAAGCTATACTAGGGCAGATGAAATTCTAGCGAAGTTGGAGGCCTCACTCGAAGCACATCGCAAGGCAATTGAGGAAGAAAAGGGAAAGGATGCGCGAGCTGGATCATACGAAAGTGTCAACAGCAACCTGACCAGCTTGACTGGCAGTTATCGTGATCTGCGCCAGAAAAAATCAGGCAGTGCCTATAACAGCATGACCCGATACTATAACAGTGCAGTAGACAGCTATAACAGGGTCTCCCGTCTCAGCCATTGATTTTCAACCGCTTTTTAACGGGGGCATTTTATGCTCCCTTTTTTTATCCTTTGCCCCATCTCATTAGGACGGGACAATGTTTTTTCGCTATGCCATCACCGGAAAAAAAG
>JGI994J12354_10003424_pt1 | contig 14844 bp, 8 predicted proteins | sample IntmicLarv3ML3BL_FD_12354 | JGI IMG/M metagenome (IMG submission 12354)
AAACCCGCCGATAGCCGATGTCACCAGCATGACAAGAATGAAGAGTTTAGTCTGGCTGGTGCCTGCCAGATTCAATATTTTCCTGCTTATCAGGTTTGCCAATCCGGTGCGAAAAATCCCGCCACCCACAACAAACAGTCCAATCATCATGATAATAATCGAACTCGAAAATCCTGAGAGTGCGTCATTGACCGTCAGTATTTCAAATAATACCAACAGGACAAGTGCGCACAAAGCGACAAGGTCAGAACGGATTTTACCGCTCACGAAAAGAACAGTAGCAACTAATAAAATGGAGAGTGTGATATACATAATATAATTTTTTTTGATACAATATATAGACTAAATGTTCACTTTTCTTTTTCCAACGCTTCTGTGGCTTCTTCCCACATCATCATGACATCCGACAATTCGTTTTTTAGCTGATTATGCGATGTGTAAAGCGAGGCGTCGACGGCATTTTCGGGCAATAGCATCTGCGATTCCAACGCTGCAATTTTTGCTTCGATTGTCATAATTGTATTTTCGGCTTCTTTCACAGCTTTTTCTAATTTCCGAATACGTCGTGTTTGCTCTTTTTGTTCTTCATACAACAGTTTGGGTGATAAAAAATCTTTTTGTTCATTCAATGCTGTTGCAGGTTTTTCGGAAGTTGGAACGTCTTGTACAGCAATCAAAGGTGTTTTCCGTTCTAACTCCCGAAGGTTTTCAATCTGTTTGACCCTTAGAAACTCATAAATTCCTCCGAGATGTTCTTTTATCCGTTTATTGCCAAACTCATAGACCTTATTAACCAGACCATCCAGAAACTCCCTATCGTGTGATGCGACAATCACCGTACCGTCAAAATCAAGTAAAGCACTTTTCAAAACGTCTTTTGAACGCATGTCAAGATGATTGGTAGGTTCGTCAAGAATCAGCAGGTTGACTGGCTGAAGCAATAACTGAATCATGGCGAGGCGACTTTTTTCGCCGCCGGAAAGGATACCGGCTTTTTTGTCGGATGCTTCTCCACCAAACATGAAAGCGCCGAGTATGTCGCGGATTTTTGTGCGAATATCTCCTTGCGCATGATGGTCGATGGTTTCAAATACCGTTTTATTTTCATCTAACAACTGTGCCTGATTTTGTGCGAAATAACCGGTTTTCACGTTGTATCCAAGTGTTAAAACGCCGTCATAATCGGTTATCTCATTCATGATACATTTGACGAGTGTTGTTTTTCCTTCCCCGTTTTTTCCGACGAATGCCACCTTATCGCCACGGTTAATCGTAAAAGTAGCGTTTGCAAAAACCGTGTACGCATCGTATCGTTTTGTCAGGTTGTCGATAATGATAGGGTAGGAACCTGAACGCGGCGAGGGCGGAAATTTCAGGCGTAATAAGGCGTTATCTTCTTCATCGACTTCAATACGTTCGATTTTTTCAAGTTGTTTGATACGCGATTGAACTTGTACGGCTTTGGATGCTTTATATCGGAACCGTTCGATAAACGTTTCCGTATCCGTAATAATTTTTTGTTGGTTTTCGTACGCACGTTGCTGTTGCTCCCTACGTTCTTTGCGCAAGACGACATATTCGTTATATTTCACTTTATAATCGTAAATATGCCCGAGTTCTATTTCGAGCGTTCGTTGTGTCGTATTATTAATGAATGCACGATCGTGTGATACAAGCATGACTGCGTTGGCGTTCTGGGTGATAAAGTTTTCCAACCACTGGATTGACTCAATGTCAAGATGATTAGTAGGTTCGTCGAGTAGCAATACATCGGGTCGCTGCAATAACAGTTTCGCCAACTCAACGCGCATCCGCCAACCCCCGCTAAACTCAGCAGTAGGCCGATTGAAATCTTCCCGTGTAAATCCCAGTCCAAGCAATGTTCGTTCGAGTTCGGCATGGTAGTTCGTCCCTCCCATCATCTGAAACTGTTCAGCAAGGAAAGTCACTCGATCAATCAGTTTATGAAAGGCTTCTGATTCATAATCGGTACGTTCTGAAAGTTCCAGATTTAAACGTTCCATATCATCTTCTATCTGGTGAATGTGTACGAAAGCTCGTTCCGCTTCCTCCAATATGGTGCAGGTATCTGTCAGCTGCATTTGTTGTGGCAAATAACCGATGGTCATATCTTTTGGAATACTCACATTCCCTTTGGTCGGCAACTGCATGCCGGCAATTATGCGCATCAGAGTAGTTTTACCTGCTCCGTTCTTTCCTACCAATGCGATGCGATCTTTTTTATTAATCACAAAGGACAGTTGTTCTAATAGCGTAAAACCGCCAAATTCTACGGATAAACCTTCAATTGAAATCATCGTGTACGGGGTATTTATTGAGGATCGACATCATAATGGATGATAATATGCTTAATGTCAGCGTTTTGTTGCATTTCGATCTGTACCTCCTCTAAGATTTTGCGTGTATCTGTAACGGTAAGAGACAGATCGATCTTTAGCATTATTTTACGAACATACAGTGTTTGAACGCGTGCGATCGGCGGAAAAACAGGCCCTGAAACGCCAGTACCAAATTTTTCCCTTAACCGTTGCGCATAATTCTCCGCTATTTCATCCAATGTTTGCTCATGCTTACTTCGAAGAATCAACATGATCAAACGTGAATAGGGTGGATAACAAAATTGATGACGTTCTGTCAATTGCTTTTGCGCCATGCCCTGATAATCAAAGCGCTGCACCATCCGCAGGAGTTCGTTTTCGGTTTGATTGGTCTGAATGAAAACCCAACCTTGTCTATCGTTTCTGACAGCGCATCCAATGACCTGATACATCAGTTGAAATGCTCGTTCGTAAGCTCGATAATCCGGTATATTCATTAGCGCATCGGCATTCATTAAACCAACCACGTATCCATTGATCGCATGAAGTCCCTTAGAAATCATTTGGGTTCCGATTAATATTTGCGTCTTTCCCTGCTCAAAATTTTTCAAGATACGTCGGTGAGCGCTTTCTGTACGTGACGTATCTAAATCTAAACGCGCTGTTTTTGCAGAAGGAAATAACATGGCAACTTCATCTTCAACAGTCTCCGTGCCGAATCCCTGTAATTTCATTTCAGTACTGCCACATGATGGACATCGTAAAGGAAAAGGAATAGAATAACCGCAATAATGACAGGTTAAGCGATGCTTTTTTTTATGATAAGTCAGACTGACGTCGCAATTGACACAATGTGGAATCAACCCGCATGTTCGGCACGTGATGAGTGGGGCAAATCCACGTCGGTTTTGAAATATGATCACCTGTTCCCCACCTTCAAGCGCTTCCTCGATCTTCGTTTTTAAGACAGGAGAGAACAAGGTATCTTTCATTAATTTCTTACGACGCAATTCGCTGACATTCACAATTTCTATTCGTGGTTTAATACGATTATCAAGCTGATTCTCCATTTTTACATAACCGTATTTTCCTTTTTGAGCCCATAACCAGGATTCAAGTAAAGGCGTAGCCGATACCAGTAAAGTCTTTGCTTTATGTTGATGTGCTAACATCATGGCTACATTTCGGGCGTGATAACGCGGTGCAGGGTCCTGTTGTTTGTAGGACACATCCTGTTCCTCGTCAACAATAATTAAACCGAGATGTCTGAATGGCAAAAAAATGGACGAGCGAGCACCTAATACCACCAAAGATTCGTCGGATTGCAGGATTTCATTCCATATTTCAACTCGTTCGTTATCAGATATTCCCGAATTATAAACATACAATTTGGTTCCGAATACCTTTTCTAACTGCTCGGTGATTTGTACCGAATGGGCAATTTCAGGTAACAAATATAACGCCTGTAAACCGTTTGACATCACATCCTGTATCAAATGGATAAATACGGCTATCTTTCCACCCGACAGATCATCCTGCATCAGTGTGATATCTTTTGTCTCGAATGATTTTTTTATTTCATTACAAGTCTGTTGCTGTTTTTCGGATAATATTATCGCATCCTCAACAACCGTCTTCTGCAAGTCAATACGGCTTACAACTTTTTCTTCTGTAATCAGAATACCTCGTTTTCTTAATCCATTCAAAACCGATGTGTTTACACCTGAGTGATCTAATAACGTCTTCATCGAAACGGCTTTCGGTGAATCAGTTCCACTCATTTCCAGAAAGTCAAGAAATAATTTCTCTTGCAGCTTGGCGCGTTTGATGCGATCGAGAGTCTGATGTAAATCTGCTTCGGTTTGGATGTGGTCAGCTAATCTAATATACGTCTCCGTTTTCGGTTTAAATCTTATTTTCAAAGTTTCTCTTTCGATTTTAAAACCTCCTGGCAAAGCCGCCTTGAAAACCTCGCCCAAAGTACATAGATAATAAGTGGAAATCCATCGCCAAAGGGATAGTTGATTTGCGGTTATTGCCGGTTTTGTGTCCAATAATTCAAGAATATCTTTGATTTCAATATGATTGTCCGTGCAGCGATCATGTATATCAACAACGATGCCGGTATAGAAAAGTGTTTTCCTAAAAGGCGTCACAACACGACAGTACAAGCGTATTGAATGCACCATTGCCTCCGGAATACGATATGTAAATGTATTAACCAGAGGCAATGGGAGCAATACTTCCGCGAATCTCATTTTTAATAAGTTACAAATTTCGAGTTACAAATAGGAGACATTCATTGATTTTAAAAGTAAAATGTCGAACTAATTTGCCAGGTATGCAATTTTCCTCTATAACTGTCCAATTCATTTTTAACAAAAGTCTTGTAATCATCCGTAAGCCCCCAACCATAGGTGATTCCTAATTGTAGGTGGTTAAAAACTTCAATTCCTAACCCAAAATTCATTCCGGCGCCAAAACTCTGTGTTTTGATCTGATCAACCACATTGGATGCATTTTCCTTAAAAGTCCAGTTTTCATCCCCGTTCACTCGAAAAGAAGCGTAGGGGCCAAACGCCAAATAAGGATTTAGAAGCGGTATTCCTAATTTGAACTTCAAATTTACCGGAACTTCCAGGTAATCATTTCTCACTTTTTCTCTGTTTGCTTTAAAACCTTTCTGTGAATATAACAGCGCAAAATCCATACCAATACCGCCTTTTCCAAACATACCTTCCACAGAAGGCCCAAATTGAAAACCAGAAATATTTTTCGTATTGAGCGCATCTTTACTAAATGATGCATTCGCAATGTTTCCCCCGACTTTAACACCAAATCGAAACTGTGCGTTCACAGTTGAAATTGAAAATAGTGAAACCACTACCCATAAAAAAAATAACTTTCTCATACTATGCGATTTAAATTGTAATTATCATTAAAAAATGTAAATAACGGAATACAAACATATGAAAAAAACCGGAATTAACCAAAATACTAATTGATTATCTGCCAGTTTCAGACTAAGATTCAATTCAAGCGCATGTTACGGGCCTTTATAAATCCATGCATCGGCGTGACTCTGACGTATTTTTGTTCTATAAGATTGCGCTTCTTTTTCCGAAGAAAAATACTGAGCATAAACGCGTACATGACCATCTTTGACAACAAAACCGGCGTTAGCTTTCTCGCTGTTACTCAGTCGATTTATTTGCGTTTGCGCACGCGCTTCTGTATTAAAACTTCCTATAATCACATAATATTTCATGCCTGGGGCGCTTGACATCGCAGTATTTGCAGAAGCGATGTCTGATTGTGATGTGGTCGACGATGGAGTGGCATTTTTTGCAGTGGCGTTCATCGAAACAGTGGATTCAGACTTCGACGTTGATGTTGACGTATGGTCAGTTATTACCGGATTTGCTGTTTCCGAATCGGAGATTCCCGTCTTCACATCGGATTCCGCAACATTTTCCATAGTACTATGCATCGATTCATTCACAAATCCATCCATATTATTTGTAGCGTCATTGCTCATGGAAAAAGCGTCCGCGACAATTTCACCGGCAGATTTTTTCGGCATGATTTCCGGTGGAACAAAACTGGCGGAGTAGTACGTTTTATTTACATCGTTTACCGGCGTGGGAAGAATTAATAACAATAAAATTGCCGCAGCAGTTGCAGTAACTATTTGTATAAATGTACGCGTAACCGGAATGGTATAAATCACATTTCGCCCTGGTCCGGGATTTTTCCTGGTTTCTACATTCGTTTCGTTTTCCGATCCTGACATACCCATCGTATCACTATCAAAAGAATGACGGGCAGTCAAGGGGAGAAAGTTAAAAAAACTCAATCCATAGAATTGAATACTGTACAACTCGCAAACACGTTTATCGGGTTCAAAAATCAGCCGACCGTTTTCCTTGAAAAACAAGCCGATAGAACCGAACTGTAACTTAGTATTACCCTCCAATAGTTTTTTTAGCTCAGCAACATCATCCTTGATCAAAATATAGGCTTCTGCAAAATTTATAGTATATTGCTGCATATACGATTTTCTCAAAAGTCCGTCATTATGTGTGAGTGTCGGGTTGAAAACAATTTCTTTACGCGACGGCACAAAGAAATTGTTTTCTTCAATGTATTCAGCTGGAAAGGAACGAAGCACAAATCCTCCGAAATCAGGTATCATCACACATTCATGTTGTGATAACAATTGCATAATATGTCCAACAATTCGTTCCATTTGTTTTTTAAATATCCATCCTACGTTTAAATAGTCTGCTTGGAGATGCAAAGATAAACATTATTTGAAATAAAAAATACTTTTTGTAATGTAAATGTAACCAAAGGTTTTTCAACTCATGGGTCATCATTCAAAAAAATGGGTTTTACGGTAGTTTCAGTTCATGTTCGTCGGCTTTCAACGATGTATTCGTTTCGATTAACTCAGGATAACTGATGCGTGTATGGTACATTGTTATCAATTTTTTTATGAAAACGTCTTTCACAATTTCTATATCCTTGAACGTGATCGGCGCGCTTTTCAGTAGTCCGTCAGCAATCTGGCTATCAATTAGTTTGTTGACCAATGCGTCAATTGCAACGTCGGTATATTCTTTAAGACTGCGCGACGCTGCTTCGACTGTATCAGCCATCATTAGTAATGCTGTTTCTTTTGTAAACGGGTTGGGGCCGGGATACGTGAATACTTCTTCGTCAACAGGTTTGTCGGGATACGTATTTTTAAATGAATTATAGAAGAATTTTGTTTTTCCTTGACCGTGGTGGGTTTTGATAAATTGAATAATAGCTTTGGGAAGGCTTACTTTTTCTGCCATTTTGACGCCATCCTTGACGTGCATAATTATAATTTTGGCGCTCTGTTCGTATGACAAATTTTCATGTGGATTCATCCCTTTTTGGTTTTCCGTAAAAAATGCAGGATTGTTCATTTTGCCAATGTCGTGATATAAAGCGCCTGTACGTATCAACTGTGAGTCAGCGCCAATCCTTTCACCTGCTTCTGCTGCAAGAATGGATACTTGCATGGAATGTTGGAAAGTGCCGGGCGCTATTTCTGAAAGTTTTTTTAGTAGCGGGTTGTTAATATTCGACAGTTCAACCAAAGTAATCGGTGAAATATACCCGAATAATTTTTCCAGCATGTAAATCAGTACGTACGAAAACATCAGTAAGAAAAACTGAATCCCAAAATAAATCATCATCTCCCAGTTGATCTTACTGAAATCGCCTTCCTGATAGAGAATAAGGCTTAAATAGCCGATGATATAAGTTAAAATAACGAATAATGCACATTTGAATAACTGCGAACGTTGCGATAATTCACTCAGGCTAAAGATGACAACGATTCCGACAAGAATTTGTAAGACTAAAAATTCATAGGGGAACATGGCGGTCAGAGAACATATTAACATCGCAATGATGTAGGTGAACAACGCTGTGTGTGAATCAAAAAATGTACGTATCACAATGGGAATAATGGCAAAAGGAAGAATGTAAATATTAATCAAATTGTATTTAACGCATATTTCCGACGACACACAGACCGTGAGGATGCACAACAACAAAAATAGTAGGTTTCTGCGTTTATAAAATATTGTCGGGTTAAAGGTGAATAAATACAATCCGAAACATACGAAGATACCGATAATAAGTACGATTTGACCGACGAGAATGATATTCTCGCGTTGCGCCCCACCGGATTTTGTTTCGTGTACGGTCTTTAACGAACGCAAAACACTGAATATGTGACTGTCAACGATCTCACCCATGTCAACGATTCGTTCGCCTGCTTGGACTATACCGCTTGACAACGGAATACTTTGAAGCTGGTCTTCGAGTATTTTATCGGATGTCTCCGGATCATAAAATAAATTTTCAATGAGAAATTCGTTGATGTTACAATTGATTAGCAGGTTTTTATCTATAAGTGCAGGTGCATTGTTAACAATGAATTGATAGGCTGTCTTCACAGAATAAAGTTCGGACAAGTTGACAGACTTCGCAACACTGTTTGTCAGCATGTTAATGCGTACCCTATTTTCTCTTTCCATCAATTCAATGTCAGTCGACGATGCAATGCCTTGACTATAAACTCCTGCAAGAGAGCTGTTTATATATTTAAGTATGCTGATTGGGACACCCGTTTCTTCCATGAATGTCATATGAGAACTCCAATCATCTTTTTTCTGCATTTCGAATTCCGGATTGTAACGGAAATAAGGTTCAAACCGTTTTTGAATGCTGTCTTTTGCTGCTTCTATAACGCTTGGTTCCTTATAGATAGGAAAATCTGACGGAGCAGTCAATAATCCGTACTTCCAGGGTTTTCCTTCATAGAACTGATAACGAAATTTGCCTTCTCGCGGAAAAAGCAACACAATTATAATTGCTGCAACCAGGATGTAGAGTGTTGATAATACCGTCGATTTCTTTGTATTCATAGGATAAAGATATTTAATTTTAGAAATTATGAATATATTTTGTTGCGAAATTACAAAAAAAATTTAGTATAATAAAAAAAAACGTTACTTTTGCGACTTTCTTTACTAATTATAATATGTCAGAACATAAAATTAGGGTACGTTTTGCGCCAAGTCCGACAGGCCCGCTTCACATCGGAGGCGTGCGCACAGCGTTATATAATTACTTGTTTGCCAAACAAAAAGGCGGGGATTTAATACTTCGTATAGAGGATACCGATTCCCAACGATTTGTTCCAGGCGCTGAAGCGTATATTATTGAATCGTTCAAATGGCTGGGTATCCAATTTGATGAAGGGGTAGGGTATGGAGGAAATTATGGACCATATCGTCAGAGTGAACGGAAAGACATCTATGTGAAATATGTACATCAGTTGTTGGATAATGGACTTGCCTACATCGCGTTCGATACACCCGAAGCGCTTGAGGAGAAAAGGAAAGAGATTCCAAATTTTCAATATGACGCTTCTACTCGCATGATGATGTGTAATTCGCTTACATTATCACCTGTTGATGTTGAAAAACTAATAGCCGAAGGAAACCGTTATGTGGTACGAATAAAAGTTGAGCCAAACGAAAATATTTATATTCAGGATATTATTCGTGGAGAGGTCGTTTTCAATTCATCGATAATTGACGATAAAGTATTATTTAAATCAACTGATGGCCTGCCGACCTATCATTTAGCAAATATCGTAGATGATCATTTGATGGAAATAACGCATGTGATACGCGGCGAAGAATGGCTTTCGAGTGCGCCACTGCATGTATTGCTTTATAAATATCTGGGGTGGAAGGATTCCATGCCCGCTTTTGCCCATCTGCCGTTGTTGCTCAAGCCCGAAGGCGGCGGAAAACTGAGTAAACGCGATGGAGACCGACTTGGTTTTCCTGTTTTCCCACTTGAATGGCATGACCCTAAAAGCGGCGAGATTTCATCGGGTTATCGTGAAAGTGGCTATCTGCCGGAAGCGGTCGTTAATTTTTTAGCTTTGCTGGGCTGGAATCCCGGTAATGATCAGGAATTGATGGATATGAGTGAATTGATCGAACTTTTCGACCTGAACCATTGCAGTAAGAGCGGTGCGAAATTCGATTATGAAAAGGGGAAATGGTTTAATCACCAGTATATTCAAAAACGAAGTAACAAAGAACTTGCGGACATGTATGTCCCCATCCTTGAAAGTCATGGCATCAATGATTCAGACAAAGGTTATGTGGAGAAAATTGTCAGAATGATGAAAGAGCGGGTAAATTTTATCTCTGAATTGTGGGGGCAGACGTATTATTTTTTCATTGCACCAACCGAATATGACGAGAAGACCTATAAAAAACGTTGGAAAGAAGATAGCGCTGAGCAGTTGTCGGAACTCATCGAAGTGTTGCAAGCGCGTGAGCCATTTGACGTGGAGGGAACTGAAGCGGAAGTGAAATCATGGATTGAACAGAAAGGATACAATCTCGGCAATATAATGAACGCTGTCCGCCTGGCGCTTGTAGGGCAGGGGATAGGTCCGCAAGTGTTTCACATTACTGAAGCTATCGGTAAAAAGGAAACAATCCAAAGGATCAGAAAAGCTATTGATCGTTTTAATCTTTATAACGAATGATCCATTGAAAACTTTTATTCACGTATAATTTTATAGTCGTGCGTTTCATCTATACATTGGCCTTGCATTTGTACTCGTTATCGGTCGAGATATCGTCTTTTTTTAACCGTAAGGCACGCATGACGCGTGTTGGGCAGTGGTATACAAATGGGCTTTTACGAAAAAAAATCGACCGCGATGCGCAATATATATGGTTTCATGCCGCATCATTAGGCGAGTTCGAACAAGCACGTCCAATGATTGAAGCCATTCGGAAACAACACACAGGGTATAAAATTTTGTTGACTTTTTTTTCGCCATCCGGCTACGAAGTCCGAAAAAATTATGACGGCGCCGATGTGATTTGCTATTTGCCTTTCGATACGCCGTTTAAAGTTCGCAAATTCATTACACTTGCCAATCCATCCATAGCCATTTTTATTAAATATGAGTTTTGGCTTAATTATCTTATCGAACTAAAGAAACGAAACATTAAAACCTATATCGTTTCTGCAGTTTTTCGTCCGAATCAATTATTTTTTAAATGGTATGGACATTGGTATCGGAAGGCTTTGTTGTGTTATGAACATTTATTCGTTCAAGACGAAGCATCGAAAAAACTGTTGGCATCCTATGGGATCAAAAATGTTGAAGTATGCGGTGATACAAGATTCGATCGCGTTTTAGAAATACAAAAAAGCGCACGATTATTGCCCGAAGTAGAGTCTTTCGCAAAAGGTAAGCAGCACATATTAATTGCAGGCAGTACATGGCCTCAAGATGAAGAAATTATTATTCCCTATTTTAATTCGCATCCGGAAATAAAACTGATTATTGCCCCACACGAAATACATCGCGAACATTTATTATATATTCAATCATTACTAAATCGACCTGCTATTCGTTTGTCGGAAGCGACAGATGATATGTTAAGCACGCATGACTGTCTTATTATTGACAGTTTCGGACTTCTGTCTTCAATTTATCGTTATGGTTGGGTGGCTTATATCGGAGGCGGCTTTGGAAGAGGCATTCATAACACGCTGGAAGCAGCCGTATATGGTACCCCTGTGATTTTTGGGCCTAACTACCAGAAATTTAAAGAGGCGAGCGGGTTGTTGTCGCATGGAGGCGGTTTTTCAATCAATAACATCTCTACATTTGAAAAACGTATGAACACCTTTCTTTCGAATCCATCATCGCATCATAAAGCCGGAATAGCTGCAGGCGATTACGTTCACAAAAATCTCGGCGCCACGAAGAAAATTCTGTCGTTTTTAGCATTAAAAAAAAGCTTTCCGAAAGAAAATGAGAGAATGAAGTTGAAGCAATAAAAAATAAGAAATAATTCTATTTAGAAACAGATTTATTGTATTTTTGTACCCAGTAATTATTTATTCAACTAATATATGAGGTGGCTATGTCTTATTTTGCTGAATATCAGCATGTTTGTTGTATGTGCGCAGGATGTTATGACGCTGGATGCCGTTCAGGACAGCGTAAATATTCAGTTAGCTTTTTTTCCGCAGGAAAAAATACATCTTCACACCGATCGTGACATTTATGTTCCGGGTGAGAAAATCTGGTTTAAGGTGTATGTTGTGGACGCCTTGTCGCATCATTCGCAAACATATAGCCAATACGCATATGTAGAGTTGATTAATTCGTCTAATTCGCTGATACAACGTGTGATGGTTAGTCGCGATGAGTTCGATATGTTTCACGGGAATATTTTTCTTTCTGAAATGATTCCTGATGGTGATTATACCCTTCGGGCCTATACGAGGTATCTGGAAAATCTGGGAGATGATTACTTTTTTTATAAACACATCCGGATAAGCAATTTGAATGAAGAATCCATGCAAGCGAGAAGACAATCCCGCATGTCTAATGATTTTGACGTATCTTTTTTTCCTGAAGGAGGCTACCTGACGGATGGCGTCGTTTGTAAAGTGGCGTTTAAAGCATTGAACAAGAGTGGTGTTTCGGAAGTCATTACAGGTAAAATTGTGGATGAAAATGAGCGCACGATTGTGGAAGTGAACACAGTCTATGCCGGCATGGGGTTGTTTAGCATCGAGACGGAAGCAGGCAAAACGTATTTTTTAGTATGTAAAAATCAAAGCGGACAAGAAAAGCGTTTTAAACTGCCGGGCGCTCAAAAAACGTATACCCTTGAAGTGGGCCAACGAAATAATCGCTTTCTGGTAGGAATAAAAAAGTCGCCGGAACTGCCGGAACAACCGCTTTATCTGCTTGTTCATTGTCGGGGGCTGATTCTTTATTACAACTTATGGAATCATCAGAACTCCTTTATCCCGCTTAACTGCGACCAGTTGCCTTCGGGAATTATTCAAATAACGCTGTTTGATGGTGCGATGAATCCGCTCAGTGAACGGCTGATTTATAATAAAAATGATGATCAGGCCCAACTCATTTTTGCGTCGGATAAACCTTCTTATCAAAAGCGAGAATATGTAAACGCTGAAATTTATATGACCGACTCCGACGGGAATCCGCTTTCTGGTCATCTTTCGGTGGCTATCACCGATGATAGCGATGTCGCAGTAGATATGTTGCATACGATACAGTCGAGCCTGTTACTCTCATCTGAATTGAAAGGAACGATCGAATCGCCGGGCTACTATTTACAGGAAAATGTACAAGCGGCGTATGCACTTGATCTATTGATGATGACAAATGGCTGGCGGAGGTATGATATATCCGAAGCAATCAAAGGCAATTATATGCGTCCTGAAATAAAATTTGAGGTGATTAAAGAGATATCCGGGTTGGCGAAGAAAATCTTTTTGGGAGGGTCTGTTGAAAATAGCGAAATATTGGTTTATTCAAGCGAAGGCGATTATTCAATTGTGGAAACCGATGCTACCGGGTCATTTCGTTTTGGTGTGCATTATCCTGATAGTGTCACGTTTTTTATTCAGGCTTTAAATCGAAAAGGACGACGCCATGTTGAACTGATGCTAAACAGAGAACAATTTCCGGCATTAAAATATGCTCCGAAAAGTGTGCTTGAATCGTCTTTCGGCTTCGATAAAAGTAATCAGACAGCAGCCGACATGTCTGATTTTATTAAAAAGGCAGAACAACGTGCGCAGTACGATGATGATATGCGATTAATTCAGTTGCCGGAGATCGTGGTAAGCGCAAAAAGAGTTGAGAAAAAAGATGAAGCGAGATTGTCTATGTGGATGAATTCCGGATCGGATGCAACTATTTATCGCGAAGATATTGAGAAAAGAAACCCGCATAAAGTGATAGATGTACTTCGTATGTTTCCAGGTGTACAAATTACTACGGATGGATCAATTTCAATTCGGGGAGGCGACGATCCCGTTATCTTAATTAACGGAATGTTTTATGAAGGTACATTAGATGATTTAAACATCCAGGAGGTAGAAACAGTAGATCTTTTTAAAGGGCCCAGCGCCGCAATTTTTGGAACACGAGGCGCTAACGGCGTAATCAGTATTACTACAAGACGAGGCACCTTTATTCCAGAGGGGAACGATATAAATTACACCACTTACGCACCTATTGGTTTTCAGAAACCCGTCGAATTTTACTCGCCAAAATATGATACGCCGGCAGCCAAGAATCTGGGATTGCCGGATTTTCGCTCAACCATTTTTTGGAAACCCAACGTGCTGGTATCAGCTGACGGGAGTGCGTCGTTCGACTTTTATACATCCGATTTTCCGGCCACGTATTCTGTTGTAATTGAAGGTTTATCGAAAGACGGCAGAATCATCCGACAAGTTGAAACGATTGAAGTAAAATAGCGACACTCTTTTTTATAAAGGCCGTAGGAGTTGGTGGATGTCGGTAATAAATTGGTAGTAGGCTTTGCTTTCATTGGCCGACATCGGGATGGTATCTGCGACGGAAGTAGTAAGTATCAAGTATTTAGGGAGTTGTACCCAGATCGGCGTATAGTGGATTTTTAAAGATAATGGTTCTCCTTGTTCTTTCGTGATATCGATGGCAACGATGATACCACCATCTGTATAGCGGTTACGTTGGTTGGATACGAGGTTTCCGAGCGAGTAGACCGTTAGGTTCCTGACTTTTCCATCGTCTTGTTCGAAATAGGATATCGGTTGTACGACATGCGGATGGCTGCCAATTACAATTTCAGCGCCGTAACGATGACATAAGTCGGCAATCATCTTTTGAGTAGCATTGGGTTGTCGGGCATACTCCTCTCCCCAGTGAAAATAAACGATGACGCCGTCGGTCTTTGTGCGGTCAATCTGTTGGAGGTCGTATGCAATAGCGGATGTGTCAATTCTATTAATGATTATTCCGTCAGGTGTGGGTAACCCGTTAGTTCCGTAAGTATAATTCAGCATGGCCAACCGGATTCCGTTCACATTTAAGTACAAC
>JGI994J12354_10003425_pt1 | contig 14839 bp, 13 predicted proteins | sample IntmicLarv3ML3BL_FD_12354 | JGI IMG/M metagenome (IMG submission 12354)
TTTAACTCTCAGCGTTTCGACTTCCGGTTTGAATTTGTGGTATAAATATCCTGTTCCGAATTTCACATGATGTTTTGGGGAAGGATAATATTCGAAATCTATTTTTAATGCTATATCATTGATTCCGGAGTTGTATCTTGAGTCGCGCTGACTTTCTATATTTTCCTGTTTGTTAAAAGAGTAATTTTGGTAATTTACATCAAAATTATATTTCGTGAATGCTACTGTTGTGTTGCTGAACAGTTTTGGTGAAAAGATATAATTCCATCGCGATGATAGCAGAGTGTTTCCCCATGCAATAGCAGCTCCGTATTTGTCGATGTTTTCATCATAACCCTCATCTAAATTGCCTCCAAATTTATCCAGTCCGTTATAAAAGTTAAGAAATATGCGGCTTTTATCATTAAACTTATGATTTATTTTTCCGTTAAAATCATAAAAATAAACATCAACATCTTCTTTTTCAGACAAAAATGGTTCCACTATCAAGTCGAGGTAAGAGCGCCTGCCTGAGATATGAAACGAGGTGCGTCCTTTTATAATAGGACCCTCGAGTTGCAATTTGCTTGATAATAAACCGATTCCTATTGTTCCGTGATAGTTGTACATATCACCGTCGTTTGTCCTTACGTCGATAACCGACGACAATCGACCGCCAAAACGTGCGGGAAAACTGCCTTTGAAGAACGTTACTTTTTTCAGCGCTTCTGGTGTGAAGACGGAAAAAAAACCTAACAGGTGGTCGATGTTGTAGAGAGGTATTCCGTCGAGCAGGATAAGGTTTTCGTCGGGTCCTCCTCCGCGAACGTATATTCCTGCACTCCCTTGCGTTCCCGCCTGAACGCCGGGAAGCATTTGTATCGTTTTCATTACATCGTTTTCACCGAACAGAACAGGCGCTGTTTTAATTATATTCAGCGGAACGTTGATTGAACTCATTTGTGTCGCGTTGACTCCCGATTCCTCATTTTTTTTTCCAATCACTAATACCTCTTCGAGTTGTATGCTCTGTTTTAATTTAATATTCAGTTTTTCGTCCTTTTTCAGGTTTATCTTTTTTGTTTCGGATACGTAACCTATATACGAAAAACGAAGTGTGGTTTCTCCTGCGGGAACTGTGAGACTGAAGAACCCGTACTCGTTGCTTGCTGTTCCCTTGCCGCTATTGACGTCGTAAACGTTTGCCCCTATTAATAATTCTGATGACTCAAAATCTGTCACATAGCCTGATATTGTCATTTTTTGCGTTGAAGACTCCGGTTTTTTCAACGTTAAAGTGACATGGTTTCTTTTTATTTTCCATTCGATATTGGTGTTTTCTAATATCGAATGCAGTATGTTTTCGAATTTTTGATTTGAAATATCAACGCTTTTCTTCTGCTCCAAATCAATCGTTTCGTTGTAAATAAACGTATATTTAGATTGTTGTTCAAGAAGTTCGATAATGTTTTTCAGCGAAGCATTATTTAATTTCAACGTCACGTTTGTTTGTTCCTGCGAATTGCCATACAATGTGAATGTCAGCATGACTATTCCAAAATATAGTTTTTTTAGCATCAAAGAATTTACTATTTTATCTTATATATTATGTATACGTTTTCTTTTTTCTCAAAAGTAAAATTTCCCGGCAGGCTTAGATATTCCAATATTTCATCCACGGATTCGTTATTATTGAACTTTGCAGTTAATTTCAATTTTTGTTCTACATCATCCGCTATTCTGAAAACGATATTTTTTTCTCTTTCTAAGATTTTGAATATATTTCCCAACGAAATATTCTCAAAAGATATGCTGCCATCAATCCATGAACTATTGTTTTTGTTGTCGACGACTGAAACTGCCACCATATCGGATTTTTTGTCATAAACAGCTTGTTCGCCGGGTTTTAATAATATTGTATTGTCCGCACCATGCGACAATGATACGGCGCCTTCGTATAAATAGGTAATTATATTTTCATCGTTTTCGTAGGCCGAAATATTGAATTTTGTCCCCAGCACTTTTATTTCAATCCCGGATGTTTTTACAACAAATGTCCTTTGTTCGTCTTTAGCCACATCAAAGTAAGCTTCTCCATGAAGTTCTATGTTGCGTGTCGGTTTTTTTTGTATATTTTTGGAATAAGAAACAGACGATAAGCTGTTCAATATAACTACCGAACCATCAGGCAGGTCTACTAGTTTCCTTTCTCCATAAGAAGTCGAAACAGTCATGATTTCCGAATGTTTGTTAATTTGATAAATACCTAAAGACACGGCTATCAACAAAGCTATTGACGCGGCATATTTTATAAAAGTCAAGCGTGAAATACGCGTTCCCATTGATTGACTGATTTTTCTATAAGTAGCGTCGGCAGAATATTGTTCGGGAAGAAATACTTCCCGGTCTTTCATAGACTCGAAATAAGCATAATCCTTTCCCTGAAAATCTTTTTCGATAATCTCCTGTTCTTTTCGGGAAAGTTGTTTCTGTAGTAGAAACTTCCTCCTCGCTTTTTGTGTCGCACCTTTATATTTCATCATTGATAAAATAATTAATGATTATAAGATGTGTTTTTTACGTTTTTATAACATGAAACATGAAACAAAGATAATCTTTTTAAGTAATATAGATAATAAACTCAATGAGAAAAGTAATATTTTTTATTTTTTTTATTTCAAGTCATTATCTCTTTTTCACACGGGACAAATCGCCGGTTTTTACTTCTGACACATTGGCATTGCCACGGTATTTAAGCTCGGAGGCGTCAGAGAGTTTGCCGGTTATTCGTTNGTTTACGGTTATTTCTACGTTGGATACGTCTTTCAGGTTGACATCTAATGTCTCTGTGGTAAAATTAAACATTTTAATATCGGAGACGTCGCTTCCGGATATTTTTACGTGGTTGCCTTTGCCGCTCATGTTGCAATTGGATACCTCATCGATGTCTAATTCGAGGGTATTGCCATAGTAGTCAAAGTGTTTGACTTTGGATGCACCGCTTAGGTCTATCTTGCAAAAGTCACCTTCGAACCTTCCATTGAGTGATATCTCGCTGACGCTTGATGCTTTTATATACTCAATATATGGTATCTCAACTACAGCCCGGAAATTCTTTTTCAGCTTTATCGACTTATGGTTGTTGGTATTTATTTTCAGGTGAAGATAGCCATCGCTTCTGACTTCGGCCGTGATGCGGTAGGAATCATTGTACTCGATGTAGGCATTTGGCGTCTCGCTTTGGAATACGGTTACGTCCCATGGACCATCGGCAACAATGCCTTTTATAAGTTCGGTATTGTTGATTTCTTTGTTTGTCATTTCTCTGTTTGTCATTTCTCCGTTTGTAATTTCTACGCATCCCTGTAGCAGGAATAAGTATAGAGCAAGACCCGCTGATAAAATAATAAGATTTGTTTTCATTTTGTTTTATTTAATTGGTTTATAAAATATAATATAAGTCCGTGCTTTAATATTAACTTGTCATACTTAATAAACTTTTGTCGGGCAGATGATTTTTTTATGATATACGAAAAGTTAAAGGAGAAATCCCTGCATTTTTCTTAAAAAACTTTCCGAAAGTGGACTGGTCAGGAAAATTTAATTTGTAAGAAACCTGTTTTACATTTACAGAAGGCATTTTAAGCATCTCCTTCGCTTCAATTATCAGGGCATCCTGTATCCATTGTCTTGCTGACTTCCCACTTTGCTCTTTAAGTATTGATGATAGATATTGTGTAGTAATACATAGCTTTTCTGCATAAAATTTTACATTACGTTGATTTTTGCAATTTTCTTTGAGTATGGTAAGAAAATCAATAAAATGTTCTTCTTTACGAGACCATGTCGGGGGGATATATTGTTTTTGCTTGCTCAAATATAAATTGCTGAGCTCAAGAAAAAACAGTTTTAATGAAGAATTTATTACATCGTTATAAAAAATATGTGTGTGCTGTCGTATTTTATTACAAGCAAAGTCAAAACTTGAAAACAAATACCGGTAATCCTGTGAATCAAAAAGAGTTAACGGTTTTTTTTTGATTTGCATATAGAAAAAAATATTTGAATGTTGTTGTTTTAAATATGATAATGATTCTGCATAAGTCTCTGAAATGGCTAATATCCGTCCTTTCAGATCGCTGCTTATATTTTTCAATTGCGTTATGTGGGCAGGCATGATGAATATAAGAGAGTTTTTTTCGACTTTGTATGTCACGTAATCTATCTGCATTTCCATATTTCCTTCAGACAATTCAATAAAAAGTACATATTTACAACATGTCGGAAGAATTGTCGTAAAACTATTCAGAATATTTTGAATAGTTTTATCAAACTCAATAACCAATACATCATCCCCGTAATTATCGTATGAGATAAATACATCTTTCATTCTTTTTTTCTTGCTTGAATAGTTTGACTTCATAGTTTTATTTTTTTAAGGAACCACAGTTGCTTTTTCCTGTATGCAAAAGCCGGCAAAGTAGCCTACAGCTCCATTCGACAGGTTTGTTGTAATATTTGATGGCGGGCCTCCGAAAAACGGATTTTCACCGTCTTTTTCAGAAATGCATTGCAAAATAAAATTATAATATCCTTTTTCGATATTCAGAATCTGAACGCGAATGTTATCTCCCGGTGTTACAAATATTTCTTCTTCTGTAAAGGAGTCTTGGTCTTCCCGGTCTTTTATATGTTTCTCGTCAGTAGCATCTGCAAGATAGTATATGGACGCTCCATCAATATATTCTCCATTATACATCTCATCCTCCGATATAATGTGTTTGCTTATGCTGCCGTTTGCTAAGCTGTCATTTACAAGAATCCTGAATAGATACCAATTATCTGTCTCCACAGGTTCCTGCGCATAAAAATTTAATGAGAAATAGCGGTATCCCATAGAGCTTAAAGGCACAATATCTACATAATCTACCGGAAAAATGGGGAGTATGGTCGTTTCAGCTTCGTAAGTCTCTATGGTACCGTCTTTGTCAAAATCAACTTCTACTGCCAGATGATATGTAATGCCAAGACTTGCCGCGAAAATCCTGTCACTTACATAGTATCCGTCTTCCTCGTAGATGAAAGCGTATTCGTCACCATCGGATGATGTAACCTTTACTTTTGCGTCGGAAACTATCGGATTTGTTTTATTATCAAAATAAGGTGAAGAACTTGTTATTCTGATAAACTGGTGCTTATTTTCATCGGTTAGTTGCCCGTAAATTACAATTACCGGCTCACTGTCACGTGTATTAATATCTATCGGAGCAGTACATGAAAAAAACATGATTAACGTGAACAGGACTGTTGAAAAATTAAAAATCTTATGTGAAGCGGAAGCGGTTGAATTGAACCTTCTTAACCGGCATGTCGGAATATTTTTTATATATATACGTATCATAAAGGTCAGAATTTAAAATTATAAGTTATTGACGGAACAACTCCGAATAAATACATCATTTCTGCGTAAGGCAGTCCGGAGTCTTCGTTTTGTTCATAAGTAATCGTCCAAGGATTCTTTTTTCCGTAGGCGTTATAAAGGGAAACGTTCCATTCGCCGCGCCAACGTTTTTTTGTGTCGGGCTTGGGGATATATGTGAATGACAAGTCAAGACGGTGATAATCAGGGCGACGATATTCGTTACGCCCGGAATATATAGGGAAATATTCGTCCTCAATTTGAAATCGTCCCGAAGGATATGTAGTAGGATTGCCTGTGGCGTAAACCCATATTGCAGACACTGAGACTTTCTTGGAAAACTCATAGTTTGCTACAACATTCACATTATGTGTTTTGTCGTAAGGCGACAGATATGTCTTGCCTTTGTTTACTTCGGGAATAGTACGCTCGGAACGTGACAGTGTATAATTGACGAACCCTGTAAGAATACCTTTATTCTTGCGCAGCATAAACTCCGCACCATAAGCTTTGCCTTTTCCCGTACGGACTTCAGATTCCAGGTGCTTATTCAACAACAAATTGGCATGTTCGGCAAAATCTATCACATTATTATGATTTTTATAATATAGTTCGATAGATGTTTCGTACATATTATCGTTGAAATTCCGAAAATAACCTGCCGAAAACATATCTACTGTCTGAGGTTTTATATTAGGACTTGCAGGAAACCATACGTCGAGCGGCGAACCTGATGCTGAATTGTTTGCAAGCTGCATAAACTGAACATTATGTACATAATTTCCTTTTATGGAAGATGATTCACCCAGTTTCAACATAAAACCAAGGCGCGGCTCCAAGGCTGTATAAGTATTGTAAACTTTTCCTGACCCATAAACCAAAGAATCTTTCACCCGGTATTCATCATCATAATTATAAACTGTAGCTTTTCCAATATTCCGGAATATGGAAAGACGTGTTCCGTATTTAACGCTGAAAATATCCGAAAATTTCTGCTCATTAGAAATATAAAGACCGTGTTCGAACGCATTAGAGCCGTCAACCTTATAATCAGATACTTCGAGTTGCGAAGCATTTCCGGGTTGGAATTTGTGCAGTGTACTAGTAAGTCCATAAGTCATGTTCCACAAATCGTTTATGGAGTGACTCATATCTATTCGTAACATAAAATCGTTTATACGCGAATCCCATGTAAAATTTGAGCCCTCTAATATTTGTTTTAGTCCATAATCGTAACTTGTGGCATTAAAGCTTATTCTTGAAGACAGTTTTGTGGAATAAAAATGCCTCCATGATAATGAGGCGGCTCCGTTGCCATATTTGAAACTACTCTGGTCGAAGCTGAAAACATCTTTGCCATAGTAACCGTTGAGGTCTATTATATCCTTTTCAGAAATACGATGTGTTATTTTACCGTTGAGGTCATAGAAATAGACAGAAGTATTTCGTTGAGCTTCGTCCGACGATAGCTTGAGAAACAAGTCGGCGTAACTGCGTCGTGCACCTACAAGCCATGATGTTTTATCGCCTATCGGGCCTTCCATTGTTAATCTGCTTGAAATTAAACCTATACCACCCACTCCGCTAAAATTTTCAGGGCGGTGGTCTTTAGTCTTTACATCAAGCAAAGAAGCCAGGCGGCCGCCGTGTTTCACCGGAATATCCCCCTTATACAGGTCGAGTCCGCTTAATACATCGTTATTGAAAACGGAAAAAAATCCAAGTAGGTGAGATGCATTATATACAGTGGTATTATCGATTAGTATAAGATTCTGGTCGGGCGAACCTCCGCGCACACTATACCCCGAACCGCCTTCCGAAGCCGTCTGTACTCCGGGCAAGAGCTGTATCGCCTTTATAATATCTACTTCTCCCATTAACGCCGGCATTTGCTTTATTTCCGTAGCGGACAGTTTTTCAACGCCCATAGTTAATGATTTAACCCTTTCGTCGGGTGCGTTGGTTGTTACGACAACCTCATCCAAGAGTATATTGTTAACCATGTGAAAATCAAGAATTTGATTTTCATTCAGTGTTATTTTTTTAGTTTCCTCACTAAAACCCACATAAGAAGCCGAAATTTCATATACTCCGGGTTTATTAAACATAATTGAATAATTACCGTCCGTATCCGATAATACATGATATGAAGTATTCTTCACTTTAATTAATGCCGAAACAAGCGGCTCGCTCGATGAGCGCTCAATCACTCTCCCCTTTAATTCAAATTTTTGCGCTATGCCCGAATAAACAAACAAACAGCATAGAAGTAAAAAAAAGATTTTTCTTCTCTCCATAATTAATTTTTATTTGTTAATAAACCGTTTACAATTAACAATTAATTGCTAATCGATAATAAAGAGCGGAGATTTTGAAAATATCCCTATGCGGTATCAGAAAAAAATTGCGAAAAGATTATCTTTCAGTTGTTCATAAAGGAGTTTTACGGCTTTATTCATTTGGTTGTCAACGGTTTTTGGTGAAATACCCAAAATCTCGGCGACTTCGGAATATTTCTTTTTTTCTTCCCTGACTAAACGGAATACTTCAGCGCAGCGAGGAGGTAAATTATTTAGCGCTTCTCTGTATTTTTCCCGTAATTCTTCTTCAATTATATCATTATCACTTTTGTTATCAGCAATATTTATGTCAGGAAGATTTTCGGTCAACAGTTCGTGTGCATGGTTGAAATTTTTCTCGACGTATCGTGCCGCCGCATGTTTGAGAGCTATGAAGATATAAGAATCGGGATTGTTTACGTTTTTCAACACCTTTCTGCCTTGCCATAACGCAATAAAAACATCGGAAACTACCTCTTGTGCATAGTCAGGATTGTTATTCAGGTAGTATAGTGCCTGTCGGAAAAGCCTGTTGTAATAATGGTCGTACAAGATCCTGAAAGAATCCGTACAATTATTGTCGGAAATATTTTTCAGGCAGTTATCTATGATGATCCTGTTTTTCTCCATTATTTATGGCGGTATTTCTGTTTAAATAAAGAAACTGCAAATGTAAAGAGATATTATTCTAATTTCAAAATAAAAAAGTATTATCTTTGCACAAATATTATAAATATCAGAAAATGAAAAGAATTTTATTTTTATTAGTTATGTCTGTTCTGGTTCTTGCTTCGTGTGAAGGACCTGCGGGACGCGATGGCTTTGATGGCCGTGATGGTCTTGATGGTAAAGGTATGAACTTGGTTGTGAAGACTTATACCATTCGAGAGGGTGACTGGAAATTGATTAAAGGAGTAAATGAACTTAACTCCTATTATCAGGCAGAGGTATTAATTAATGAATTGAATAAGCGCGTTTATGAGGATGGAAATGTATTTTGCTATATGTTTCAGAATATAGACGGCGTCGAAGTACAGACGCTTCTTCCGTTTGTCATTCCTGTTGGGGAAAAAGACGGTAATAAAGAGAATCTTTGGACAGAGATGTACTCCTGCGATTTCTCTCCCGGCTCGATCATGTTTTATGTTAATTATTCCGACTTTATTACAGCCGTTCTTCCTCCGACGATTTCCTTCAGGGTTGTTTTGAATTGGTGACATGAAAGAAGGTCATTTTGATATGATTGCTAAAACTCTTTTTGGTTTAGAAGATGTTTTAGCTGAAGAACTTACTGCTATTGGTGCGGAAGATGTAAAGACAGGAAGGCGAATGGTTTCGTTTTCAGGGGATAAGGCAATGCTTTACAAAGCGAATTTTTATTGTCGTACGGCATTGAGGATACTCAAACCTGTATCTGAATTTAAGGCTGATAATGCGGATGACGTCTATCAAAACGTTAAAAATATTGAGTGGGATAAATATCTTTTGCCGGATAAGACTTTTGCCGTAGACGCTGTAGTTTATTCTGAAGTTTTTAATCACTCCAAGTTTGTCGCATACCGTACTAAAGATGCTATTGCGGATTATTTCAACGATAAATATGAAAAACGCCCTTCCGTGAGAGTAAATAATCCGGATGTTTATATAAATATTCATATATCACATAACGATTGTACCGTTTCGCTCGATAGCTCTGGTGAAAGTCTTCATAAGCGCGGCTATCGGGTAAGTCAGGTTGATGCACCTTTGAATGAGGTGCTTGCCGCCGGTATGATACTCAAGACAGGATGGCGCGGCGAGTCTGATTTTATTGATCCTATGTGTGGTTCGGGAACACTGCTTATTGAAGCGGCTATGATAGCGTTGAATATACCTCCCGGCGTATATCGTAAAGAATATGCTTTTGAGTTATGGCCTGATTTTGACCGTGATCTTTTTGATGAGATATATAACGATGAATCAGATGAACTTGAATTCAAGTATAAGTGCATAGGTTCCGATATATCTCCGGCTGCAGTCGAGAAAGCAGACAAAAATGTGAGAAGTGCAAGTCTTTCGAAATATATCGAAGTAAAGACAATGCCTTTTCAACAATATACTGAAGCGCCAAGTAAAGGAATTCTTGTTATGAACCCACCGTATGGAGAGCGTATTTCGTCAAATGATATCTTCGAATTATACTCAATGATCGGTGAGCGGCTGAAACATGTTTTTGCAGGATATGACGCTTGGATTTTGAGCTATAAAGACGAATGTTTCGATAAGATAGCTCTTCGCCCAAAACATAGAATAAAACTAATGAACGGCGACTTGGAATGTGAATATCGCTGTTATGAGTTGTTTGACGGCAAAAATAAAGATTTTAAGACCGAACAAAGTAAGTCGTTTGAAAAAGATCGAAAGCCGTTTGAAAGGGAACGCAAACCATTTGACAAAGACCGTAAACCGTTTGATCGGGATCGCAAACCATTTGACAAAGACCGTAAGCCGTTTGACAAAGACCGCAAACCATTTGACAAAGACCGTAAACCGTTTGATCGGGATCGTAAGCCGTTTGACAAAGACCGCAAACCGTTTGATCGAGATCGCAAGCCTTTTGACAAAGACCGTAAACCATTTGATCGAGATCGCAAGCCTTTTGACAAAGACCGTAAACCTTTTGATCGGGATCGTAAGCCGTTTGACAAAGACCGCAAACCATTTGACAAAGACCGCAAACCGTTTGATCGGGATCGAAAGCCGTTTGACAAAGACCGCAAACCATTTGATCGGGATCGTAAACCATTTGACAAAGGCAAGAAGTCATATAAGAAGGATGATAAACCGTACGATAGAAACCGTAAGCCTTTTAGAAAAAAAGGTTTTGGAGATTAAGTAATGTTGTTAATTTTATAATAAGTATATTGAATGAATATTCTGTTATTAGGATCGGGAGGGCGTGAACATGCATTAGCGTGGAAAATAATTCAAAGCTCTAAGGTTGACAATCTATATATTGCGCCCGGTAATGCAGGAACGTCTGCGATAGGCGAGAATATAAATATAAAAGTGAATGATTTTCAGAAAATAAAATCGTTTGTATTAGATAATGAAGTTAATATGGTCGTTGTCGGACCTGAAGATCCGCTTGTTAACGGTATTTTTGATTTTTTTAAAGATGATGCTTTATTAGCAGACATTCCTGTGATAGGTCCGAGTAAGTCGGGAGCACGACTTGAAGGAAGCAAAGACTTTGCCAAAGCGTTTATGATGCGTCATGATATACCGACAGCAAAGTACAAGAGTTTTACGGCAGATCAGCTTGATGAAGGTATGGCGTTTCTTGAAACGCTTAATGCTCCTTATGTACTTAAAGCCGATGGTCTGGCTGCAGGAAAAGGGGTGCTTATAATTGAATCGTTGGATGAAGCGAAAAAAGAATTGGGCGATATGCTCCGTGGTATGTTTGGAGAAGCGAGTAGCACCGTTGTTATTGAGGAATTTTTAGACGGAGTGGAATGTTCTGTTTTCGTGGTAACGGACGGAACAGGCTATAAAGTTCTGCCGGTAGCAAAAGATTATAAACGGATCGGTGAAGGAAATACAGGACTTAATACCGGAGGTATGGGCGCTGTGTCTCCCGTTCCGTTTGCCGATAATGTTTTTATGGAAAAAGTTGACAAACGTATTATACGTCCCACGATAAGCGGATTGAATGAAGAAGGGATAAATTACAAAGGTTTTATTTTTCTTGGACTTATCAGCGTAAAAGGCGAGCCAATGGTAATCGAGTATAATTGTCGTATGGGTGATCCTGAGACAGAGGTTGTTATGTTGCGTATCGAAAGCGATTTTGTTGAATTACTTGAAGGTATCGCCCACGGTAACCTTGATACAAAAGAGTTAAAAGAAGATCCGCGAGCTGCCGTTACAGTTATGCTTGTAAGTGGCGGTTATCCCGAAGCTTACGAAAAAGGTAAGGAGATAAGCGGACTTGAAGATATTTCTGACAGCGTTGTTTTTCATGCAGGAACGACCGTCAAAGAAGGAAAGATCGTTACGGATGGAGGACGTGTCATTGCTGTCAGTTCATACGGTGTGACTAAAGAAGATGCTTTATCTAAATCGTTTGAAGGAGCAAAGCAAATAAAATTTGATAAAAAATATTTCCGTTCCGATATTGGATTCGATATATAATAATTGACAATTGACAATTAAAAAAACACGATTAAACAATTAACAATTAATTACTGATAAAAAGTGCGGAACGGTTATAATGGAAATAGACGGAAAAAATCATTGTCGGATAAACCGACAATGTTGTTGACCTTTATGACTTGTCTGATATGCTGGGGAATCGGTTATTTTTATTCCATTGGCTTTCCTCTATCCGAATATAGTGCGGTATTACCGTTGTGGGGATTGATTTGCAGTTTTTTAAGCATTGATTTTGTAGTTTATCCTGCAGGTTTTTTACTTATTATATTTATAGCTTTTATAATACAGCGAATATGTGACAGGGATATGCTCACATCCGAAAGAACACGTTTGCCTTTTTTACTTTTTATATTGTTAATAAGCACTAATCCGGGATTACTCCCTTTTAAAGAGGTTTCAATTGTTCTTTTATGTATTGCATTTATGATTCATGAGTTATCTGTTTCTTATCAGTCGCCTGAAGCTACGGGGAGGTTTTTTAATGCAGGGGCGCTTATCGGAATATCCGGTTTGTTAGTGCCACAGGTGTTATGGATTATTCCTCTTTTGTGGATAGGTATGTATCAATTTCGTTCATTAAACTTTAAAAGTTTTGCGGCTTCATTAACGGGGATATTGATAATATATTGGTTTATTTTAGCTTGGTGTGTATGGAAGCATGATTTTTCTATATTCTCATCTTTGTTTTCTTCAATAACAGACTTTCATATTATTTCCACCTCGACTTTGTTTCATCCATATATGATTGGTTTTGCAGGACTTTTTTTATTATTGATACTTGCATTCTTGCATATAAATACAAATGCGTCGAGTAACAGTGTGCGTGTGCGAATGATGCTTTCTTTTTTATTGAATATGTCAGTCTGGTCATTACTTTTGATCATTCTTTATAGTAAAAATTCGGATTCGTTTATAGCTATATTGTATCTTCCTGCATCAGTTATTATGTCATATTTTATTTATAATATACGAAACGTATTTCGTTTTTATATATATTATTCCATACTTATTCTTTGGACTTTTTCTTTTATTTTACAAGTATGGAACTATTGATAGAGTATGGTTACATAGGGGTTTTTATAGCTTCATTTCTTGCCGCGACGATACTGCCGTTCAGTTCGGAAGTTGTACTTACGGGTGTACTTATTGGCGGTGCTGCGTATTGGCCGTGCATGATTGCAGCCACTTTAGGAAATTTCATTGGTGGTATGACTTGTTACTGGATAGGTATGATAGGTAAGGTGGAATGGATAAAAAAATATCTGCGGCTTGATATTAGCAGGTTGTTACGTGTACAGGAAAAAATTAAAGACAAAGGCGGATGGATCGGTTTTTTTGTGTTTTTGCCGGGGATAGGCGACTTCATAGCCGTAGCGCTTGGTTTTATGAGGGCGAACGTATGGAAAGTTGCCGCTTTTATGTTTGTCGGCAAAGCGATACGTTACATTGTTTGGATGGAGTTAGTGTATAAGGTACAGGAGGCAGTAACAGGCTGATCTAATCAAAAACTTTGAAGTTGTATCCATTTTCTATAAGCCATTCGATAGACTTAGGGAGCGCTTCTTCTATGCGTCCTTTTGCTTTAAGGGAGTCATGAAACACAATGATTGAACCGTTGCGCGTATATCGTTTGACATTATTATATACACCTTTCGCTGTCATGTGAGGGCTGTAATCGCGTGTTACAACATCCCACATTATTATACGAAAAATCTTCCGAAGGCGCATTACTTGAGGAAGGCGCATGTGTCCGTGTGGCGGCCTAAACAGGTTACCGTCAATAAGTTCCGATGCTTTTGCTATGTTTCGTATGTAGTTTTTCGACCAGAATCTTATACCTTGTATGTGGTTGTATGTATGGTTTCCGACAAGGTGTCCCCGGCTTAATATCATGTTATAAAGGTCAGGATTTTTTAATACATTTTCACCGACACAAAAGAACGTAGCTTTAATGCCATATTTATCGAGTACATCAAGAATCCACGGAGTCATCTCCGGGATGGGTCCATCATCGAAAGTAAGAAATACGTTTTTTTTATGCCCTTTTGGCGCAGGTATCCGCCATAAAGCCCCCGGAAAAAACCAACGGTAAATCCGGGGCGGTTGTTCTATCAACATCTCTTATTACCTCTTTTGACCTGATTGATATAAGTTATAATAATTGGTAAACCTGTCACTGTAAGATTTTGTAAACTCAGGATCATTTTTATTGCTGCTGTCTATTAAATAATACAATGTTCTAAAGTTCAAGTCTAATTCAGAAATTACGGATTCTCTTTGTGACGGTTTGAGGCGTAAGATCCAATCTACTGTCTTAAAACTGTCTTCCATAACTTTCTTGGCAATTTCCTTTGCTTTTTCTGTTTCACCTAATGTATAATAGAGATCTACAATCGGTTGCATGGTAAAGTCGAAAGGTACATTTTCTTCAGGGAATACTTCGATACATTTATCAACAACTTTCAATGCTTTATCGTTCTGTCCTTCTACAATAAGAGATCTGGCAAGCTCATAAAAGATTGCTCCACGTTGCGATTTGCACATTTTCATAGTTGTCTCTTCGAGATAAAGCCCCGGTTTCTCAAGTCCTCCCCATTTGAACTTATTCATGACATTATCATACATCTTTTCTGTATTGATATTCGTGTTGTCATCAATGCTTGTTTTTAATGGCACAACCTGAGTTGCAAGCCCGGTTTTCTGTGTATAATCACCTAAATAACTGTATATATTACCCGGAACTGTTATTGCATAATAAATCGGACGTTTCCAATTATTAGTATGGAGCATCTCCAAAGTCATAGCTTCAACAATCGTTGCCATGTTTTTATCTGCAAGACTGATATTCATTTCTTTGAGAATATTAGGCTCATATTTCGGACTAAGGGTTTTGTTATTTACTATC
>JGI994J12354_10003426_pt1 | contig 14835 bp, 15 predicted proteins | sample IntmicLarv3ML3BL_FD_12354 | JGI IMG/M metagenome (IMG submission 12354)
ATANAATAATAGCAAGATATGACTACAGTGCATATGGACAGCAGTTAGGAGAAGAAGCAGAAGATAAAAATGACCTAAACCCATACAGATATGCAGGAGAATATAGAGATACTGAAACAGGTTATATCTATTTAAGGGCAAGGTATTATAATCCAAAAACAGGTCGATTTTTGTCAGAAGATACATATTGGAATACTAATAATATGATTTATGGAACTGCTAATACAAACATACCTAATATAGAGGCAATAAGGCAAAGCGGAAACTTATATGCATATTGTATAGGAAATCCTTTAATGTATAAAGACCCTTCAGGTAATTTTGTAATTAGTGGATTTGTGGTAGGTGTAGTGATAGCAGGGGTTGCAGTAGCAACAGCAGGAACAATGCTATCATCTCCACAAGCAAGACAATCCAGACAAGAAGTAGGAAGAACAATTTCTGCGGGAGCAGCCATTGCTAAAGGAGTGGCTAATGAAGTAGCTAAAGATGTTGGTGATGTTGTATCGGCGATAGTTGCTGTTGCAATGACCTATAAACTTTATAATGATTATAGAACAATTAGTGAATCAAGGAAGAAAGATAGTGAGGAAACTAGTAAATCTAATGATAAAGAATCATATAAAACAAAGAAAAAAGTAAATGGAAAGCAAAAAGATGATATTCCTGACAGATTCAAGGGAGAAAAACCAAAAGAAGGTGAATCAGGGAAAGAGGCAGCTAAAAGGGTTTTAGAAGAACATGGGGAGTATGATCCTAAAGATACTGGACCAAGAAGTGATTTTAATAAATTGAAAAAGTATTTTGATACCCATTTTGAATAATTTATAGTGGTTAGGAGGGCGAATGGAAATATATTTGTTGGAGTATTGTGAAGAAAATGAATACTATGATTTTACAATAGAAAGGTATAATCTCATAGGTTTATATTTCACAGAAAGTGAAGCACAAAAAGCAAAAAAATCAGTTATCATAGAAAGAAATATTGAGGAATGCTATCTTTTTATTAGTGCAACTAAAATTGGAAAGTTACAATGGAAAGGAGGATTTATAAGTGTTTAAATCTAAAATGATTTTTGCTTTGTATCATATATATGATAGAATTATTAATGATATTTCTTTTAAAGAAAGTAAACGTATTGGATTTTTTGAAACTAGAGAGCAATGTTTAGAATTGATAAATATGTATATAAATTTTGCAGGATTTAAGGAGTATCCAAAAACATGCTTTAAGATATTGGAATATGAAATTGGTCGAAATTATTGGATAGATGATTTTTTGCATGAGGAATATTAGGCTATAAAACTATAAGGGAAAGGATGCGAGAATTTTTTTAAAGAAGAAGCCACAAGAAATGATGAATATTATATGCAGAAAATTTTCTAATAGACAATCAAGTTGTTATATATTTTGAAGTATTGTGAGTGGGATACATAGCGAGTTAAAAAGTAGATTAATAAAGATTGGTTTATAAATAATGTATAAAACTTGCTTGTGTATACGATAAGATAACTATGTAATAAAAAGCCTAATCAAATGTGAATAAGATTTTGTAATATATCAAACAAAGGCATTAGCAGGCTTTACTTATGCTTTATTAGATAATTGTTGTTGAATATATAATTTATTGTTAATGATATTGTTTTTTGCACAAAAAATATAACTTTCAAAATTAGTTGACCTGCTTACATTAAAATGTTAAAATTAAATTTAGTAAATAATTATTTTGCGATTTATAGATACTTATTTTTATATGTATTGTCTCCTTGGTCTTTAATAAATAATTGTTTGTTAAATTACTGGCTTATTCTGCATAGAATAAGCCAGTTTAGTAAGTGTATATAATGTTATAGTTAAAGGGATATAAGTTTCATTTAGGAGGTATGCATGGATTGTAGAAAAACTCGTTCAATGATAACTTCATATATTGATAATAAATTAGCAGATAATTTAGTAGAGGATTTCTTAAAGCATGTGAAAAAATGCAGTGATTGTGCTGATGAATTAGAAGTTTATTTTGTAGTTGCTTCAGGACTAAAAGTTTTAGATGATGAGGCAGAAGATGAAATAGCAGATTATAAAGAAGCATTAAAAGTAAAAATGCTGCATTCAGAAGTTATAATTAAAAATAACTATAGGAAAGCAATTTTGAAATATTCTATTTTTACATTAGAAACCATTTGTGTGATTATTATAGTTCTTTTGCAGTTTAGAATATGGCTTTAAAATTTTATGGTGATTTTTAATTGATTTAAGTGATAAAATTATATTTAAAGTTTAATATAATTAATAATTATGAAAGGTAAGGAAAATGTAAATGTATCTTAGAATGTCAGATATTATATTGTATGTAGTTATAATAGGAGTTGCATGGCTGACCAGTTTTGGAACTTCAAAAGAACCAGTGAAAAGAATAGGATTTATCGGAATTAATAATTTGTTTTTAAGGATTAATATAACTCAGATAGCAACATTAATGCTTGCATTAAGAGCTATGTCTAGGTACAATGTAGTTTATGGAATGATTGGCTTTACTATAATTTTAAATGTAGTTAATATAATAATAAATATTAATAAAAAATAATAGTATTTTTAAATTTATATAACTGCTAATATAATAAAATTATATACTAATTAAATATTTAATATAAAAACATTATATATGAATGGAGAAACAAATGAGTAAAAAGATAGTGTTAATAGATGGTCACAGTATACTTCACAGAGCTTTTTATGGAGTTCCTGAATTAACTAATTCTGAAGGATTGCATACTAATGCAATATTTGGTTTTTTAAATATAATGTTTAAAATATTAGAAGAAGAGCGACCCGAATATTTGACGGTTGCTTTTGATGTTCATGCACCAACATTTAGACATGCTATATTTTCAGATTATAAAGGTACTAGAAAACCTATGCCAGAAGAGCTAAGAGAACAGGTACCAGTTATAAAAGAAGTATTAAAATCTATGGAAATATGCATAATTGAAAAGGCTGGATATGAAGCAGACGATATTTTAGGGAGCATTGCAGTTATTGCACAGGATAAAGGTTATAATGTATCTATTATATCTGGTGACAGAGATTTACTGCAATTATCTAGTGAGAAAATCAAAATTAGAATTCCAAAAACTAAGCATGGTAAAACTGAAATTGAAGATTATTATCCAGAAGATGTAAAAGAAAAATATCAGGTAACACCGATAGAGTTTATTGATGTAAAAGCACTTATGGGTGATTCATCGGATAATATACCAGGGGTTGCTGGCATAGGTGAAAAAACCGCTATAGCTTTAATTGTAAAGTATGGAAGTATTGAAAAAGCCTATGAAGATATTGATAATGTAACACCAAAGAGAGCACAGACTAATTTAAGAGAACATTATGATATGGCTGTACTTTGTAAGACTTTGGCAACCATATGCACAAAATGTGAATTAGAATATGATATAGAAAACGCCTTAATTAAAGACTTTTATACTAAAGAGGCATATTCATTTATGAAACGTTTAGAGTTTAAGGCTATGCTTAATAGATTTGATAAAAAATTATCCTCAAATGAGATAAAAGAAGTAACAGTTAAGCATATAGTTGATTTTAATGAGGCAGTAACGATTTTTAATTCTTTAAAAAATAAAACCTGTGAAGATGTAGTTGCTTTTAAAATTATAAGTGATTTCAGCAGCAATACTCCAAATTCAGGAGCTGGCATTCAAGAAAATATGTTTGTAAGTACTTTAGGAGGCATTTTGGGTACTGTCATTACTGTAGGTCAAAATGAAAATTACTATATAGAGGCAGTAGGTTTTATTAATGCTGATTATATATTGTCAGAATTAAACGAAATATTAAAAGGGAATGCAAAATTTGTAACGACTGATTTAAAAGCACAATTAAAATTATTAGATATTTCATTTAGCAGCAATATATACGATTTAGAATTAGCGGCATATCTAATCAATCCTCTTAAAGATACATATGATTATGATGATATTGCCAGAGATTACTTAGGAGAGTTAATCTCATCTAAAACTGATTTATTTGCAAAAACTCCATTAGCAAGGATACAAGCAGAGCGTTTTAATGAATTTATGCAGTTTGTAGGAGGGATTACCAATGTCTTATATAGAGCTTATCCTCATATTATAGAAAGATTAAACAAAGATAATATGTATAAGTTATTTATAGATATTGAAATGCCGCTTTTGTTCACTCTTAATGAAATGGAAAAAAGAGGAGTGAAAGTTGAAAAAGAAAATCTAAAAGAATATGGAAATAAGTTAGCAGTTAGGATAAATGAACTGGAAAAAGAAATACATAATGATATTGGTGAAAAATTCAATATAAATTCACCTAAACAATTAGGAGAAATTTTATTTGATAAATTACAATTACCTCATGCTAAAAAAACTAAAACAGGATATTCCACTTCAGCAGATGTTTTAGAAAAAATAAAGGCGGAGCATATTGCAGTAGCAAAAATTTTAGAATACCGACAATTAACTAAGTTAAAATCTACATATGCAGATGGCTTAGAATCTTGTATTGCCGCAGATGGCAGGATTCATAGTACATTTATGCAGACTATTACAGCTACAGGACGTATAAGCAGTGTAAACCCTAATCTGCAAAACATTCCAGTACGTATGGAACTTGGAAGAGAGATTAGAAAGGTATTTGTACCTAAATCAGAATACATATTTGTAGATGCAGATTATTCACAAATAGAACTTAGAGTTCTTGCTCATATGTCAGGTGATGAAAAGCTTATAGCTGCATATAATGAAAATAAGGATATACATAAAACTACGGCATCAGAAGTATTTAATGTACCCTTTGATGAAGTAACTGAAATGCAAAGAAGAAATGCTAAGGCTGTTAATTTTGGAATTGTTTATGGGATAAGTGCATTTGGGCTTAGTGAAGATTTAAGTATTTCAAGAAAAGAGGCTAATGCTTATATTGAACAGTATTTTAAAACTTATCCAAGAGTTAAACAATTTTTAGATGAATTAGTATCCGATGCTAAAGAAAATGGATTTGTTACAACTATGTTTGGCAGAATAAGACCTGTTCCAGAGTTAAAATCATCTAATTTTATGCAGCGTTCCTTTGGTGAACGTGTGGCAATGAATTCGCCAATACAAGGGACAGCAGCAGATATTATAAAAATAGCAATGATAGGTGTTGAGCGAAAATTAAAAGAACTAGGACTTCGTTCAAGATTGGTGTTGCAGGTACATGATGAACTTTTAGTAGAAGCACATAAGGAAGAGACAGAACAAGTTATAGATGTAATGCGGGAAGAAATGATGAAAGCAGCAAAATTGTCAATTACATTAGAAGCAGATATACATGTAGGTAATACTTGGTTTGAAAGTAAATAAGAAATATTGTGAAAAACTAACAAGCTGCATCGAATTTAAGGAATGGTTGTTGAATATATGAAAATTATAGGTTTGACAGGTGGTATAGGTTCAGGGAAATCTTATATTGCAGAAATTTTAAAAACTGAATATAATGCAGAGATATATTTAACTGATAATATTGCAAAAGAACTTATGAGTTATGGAAATGCATGTTATAATGAAGTAGTCAGCTATTTTGGAAAACAAGTTCTTAATTTATCTAATGAGATAGACAAAGTTAAACTATCACATATAATATTTGAGTCGAAAGAACATCGTCTAAGATTAAATAGTATTGTACATCCAGCAGTTGTTAAATATATAAAAGATAGTATACAAAAAACAAATAAAAAATTAGTTGTAATAGAAAGTGCATTATTAATAGAAGCTGGAATTGATAAAATCTGTACGGAAGTTTGGTATATACATGCTGATATAGATATTAGAATTAAAAGACTAATAAAAGAACGTGGATATTCAAAAGAAAAATGTAAAGCTATTATAGAAAGTCAATTCGATTTTGAAACAAATAAAGAGCGCTTTAATGTTATTATAGATAATAGCGGTTATATAGATATTGTCGATGAAATTAAAAAACAACGAATATTTTAAAACATTAATTAAAGATAGGAATAATGAATATGCGTTTTGTGAATATTGCAAGCGGCAGTAATGGTAACTGTACATATATTGAGTCAGGTGAATCTAGAATATTAATAGATGCAGGAATTTCAGCAAAAAAACTTGAAGAGGGTTTAAATGAATTAGATGTAAAGACATCAGAACTTACAGGGATAATGATTACTCATGAACATTCAGACCATATAAAGGGATTGGGGGTTATTTCAAAAAAATATCAGATTCCGTTATATGCCACTGCTGAAACATTTGAAGCTATGCAAAACGCTTCTTCTTGTAAACAAATACTAACAGATATTATGAACCCTATTTTACCAGATGAAAAGTTTAAACTTAATAATTTTATTATATATCCTATTGCAATATCACATGATGCCATTAATCCAGTGGCATATAAGATTGATGATGGAAAACATAAAGCCGCAGTTGTAACTGATTTGGGGCATTATAATGAATATATTGTTGACAAGCTGGAACAACTAGATATAATTCTTTTAGAGGCTAATCATGATGTCAGAATATTAGAGGCAGGTAAATATCCATATTATTTAAAGAAACGCATATTAGGGAAAAAAGGACATCTTTCAAATAATATGGCAGGGCAGTTATTAAATCGTATTGTACATGATAAATTAAAAACAATATTTTTAGGACATATCAGCCATCAAAATAATTATGAAAATCTTGCATATGAAACTGTAAAGTGTGAAATTTCTATGGGTGATAATGCATATAAGGACAGTGATTTTAATATAGAGATTGCAAAAAGGGATAAAATATCAAAAATTATAAATATTTAAAAATTAGAGGAGAGCAGAATATGAAAAAAAGTATTATTACAGTAGTTGGAAAAGATACAGTGGGCATTATAGCTAAAATATGCACTTACTTAGCAGACAATGGAATTAATATTTTGGATATTTCTCAAACTATTATTCAAGGATATTTTACCATGATGATGGTAGTAGACAGCGGAACAAGTATTAAATCACAAGAAGATGTATCTAATGAACTTGAAGATTTAGGTAAAGAAATTGGTGTTAGTGTTAAGTGCCAAAGAGAAGAAATATTTACCAGTATGCACCGTATTTAAGAGGAGTCTAATATGATTAATATTTATGAAGTATATGAAACTAATAAAATGATTGAAAAAGAAAATTTAGATGTAAGGACTATTACACTTGGCATTAGTTTGCTTGATTGTGCAGATTCTAATTTGGAAGTTGTAAATGAAAAGATATATAATAAGATAACTACCTTAGCCAAAGACTTGGTATCAACTGGTAAAGCAATAGAGAAAGAGTTTGGTATTCCTATTGTAAATAAAAGAATTTCAGTTACACCTATTTCATTAGTTGCAGGTGCAGCATGTAAAACATCGGAAGATTTTGTAACTATCGCTAAGACTCTTGATAAGGCTGCTAAAGAAGTTGGTGTCAATTTTATTGGTGGTTTTTCAGCTTTAGTTAATAAGGGCATGACTGTGGCAGATGAGCTGCTTATCCGTTCTATTCCAAAAGCATTAACTGATACAGATAGGGTGTGCAGTTCGATTAATATAGGCTCGACAAAGACAGGTTTAAATATGGATGCCATAAAACTTATGGGAGAAATTATAAAAGAAGCGGCAGAGGCTACAAAGGACATAGATTCATTTGCTTGTACAAAGTTAGTAGTATTTTGTAATGCACCTGATGATAATCCATTTATGGCAGGTGCTTTCCATGGTGTTACAGAAGCAGATGCTATTATTAATGTAGGTGTAAGTGGTCCAGGAGTTGTTAAGACTGCAATTGAGGCAGCCAGAGGTGAAAACTTTGAAGTACTTGGTGAAATTATTAAAAAGACAGCATTTAAGATAACCAGAGTGGGTCAATTAGTGGCACAGGAAGCTTCAAGACGTTTAGGTATTCCATTTGGTATTATTGATTTATCATTGGCACCAACACCTACGGTAGGTGATAGTGTGGCAGAAATATTAGAAGAAATGGGGCTGGAAAGAATCGGTGCGCCAGGAACCACAGCGGCACTTGCTATGCTTAATGATCAAGTTAAAAAAGGTGGTGTAATGGCATCTTCTTATGTAGGAGGGCTTAGTGGAGCATTTATTCCTGTAAGTGAAGATCAGGGAATGATTGACGCAGTTAAAGCAGGAGCACTTACAATAGAAAAATTAGAAGCTATGACTTGTGTATGTTCAGTTGGCCTTGATATGATAGCAATACCTGGAGATACAAAAGCTTCTACTATTTCAGGAATTATAGCTGATGAAGCGGCTATTGGTATGATTAATCAAAAAACTACAGCAGTACGTATAATACCAGTAGTAGGTAAAAAAGTGGGTGATATAGCTGAGTTTGGCGGATTATTAGGATATGCACCAATTATGCCGGTTAATAATTTTTCCTGTGAAAAGTTTATAAACCGTACAGGACGTATACCTGCACCTATACATAGTTTTAAAAATTAATATAATAAGATTTTATATATTTAATCTATAAATTAAAATAAAAACAATCCCGATTACATTCATAGTGATGTTTTTGCCGAGATTGTTTTTGTTTATTATATGTTATTTCTTTAATTTTTAGTTAATCTAATTTTATTCAGAAATAGTTATTGGGAGTGTAGTCATTGTGTATCCTGTAGCTGTTCCAAGAAAATCGTCATTGTTAGATATATTGTAAGCAAAATATATATTTATATCATAACTATCAGGTACTGCTGCTTCAAGGTCTGGATAAGATTGCTGTAATTCTTCCCATGATGTATTACCAATGTATTTTTCATGAGCAATACTATCCATGGTATAATTGAAAAAATTACTATTTTTATTAATCGCTCTGACAATTACAGTATAGTTTAGAGATTCTCCTGGAGCTAGTGTCTTAGTAACAAAGTCGCTTGTAGCAATACCTAATCTATCCTCCGAAACTACCGTTTGTAATTTATCAGAACGTACATCTAAGGCATTAGGTATAGTATAAGAGCTGGAACCTTGAACATATGAAATCTCAGAATCACCATCGTTGCTTAGTATAACTGTAATTGGTATCGACATGCCAGACAATATTGCATTTCTAGGAAGTACTGCGGCAGTTATTGTCAAGCCGTCATATTCATTTTCAATAAGTTCTGAAAAAGGATTAATATCTGTATTTGTGGATATATCTTCATTAGATGTGTTAGTATCTACATTTCTTGCAAGTGGGTTTTCTTGAGTTGGCAGTGGTACAGCCCCATCTGTTAATGCTGGTGCTGTATCAAGAGTTACAGCATTTTGATTTTCTGATTGTCCGCAAGCAGTAAAAATTGCAGATATCATTAATATTGGAATAATTGTTTTACGCATTTTATTAAATCCTTTCAATTGTTGTATCATAAAATAATATTGTATACATTTTTTATTGAATTTCAAATACTATTTTTAAGGTCATAGAGAGTATAGCATGTCATAAATAAAAGGTAAAGACAATTGTACTTACAAAACTATTAAACTTTATAGCTTAAAAGATAAATATAGTATAAAATAAATAAACATTATAATGTTTATTTAGAAACGGAAATTAATTGATTTTTTGATAATGTTATAAATAATTTTTATGAATTTCCAATATTAGTTATTGTTTTTTTGAGAGTTTGCATATATAATGTTACTTGATTGTTGGAGGATTTTAGATGAAAAAAAGAAGAATGCCTAAAAAGAGAAATAAAAAAATTACGAGATTTAGGAGACGGTTAAACGTCAATATAGGCATGATTATTTTTATGTTTATATTTGTATATATTATTGCTATACTTTTTTTGCACACATCTAATAAAGAAATAAAATCATATGAAGTGCAGGAAGGCAGATTATATGCAGATAAAGAATATAATGGATTTATTATTAGAGATGAAGAAATCATTCCAGCAGAATATACAGGAAATATTACTTATTATGTACGTGAAAAAAAGAAAGTGCCTATTGGAAGTACTATATATGCTATAGATGAAACAGGAAAGATGACTGAATTTCTTAGTTTGCATATGAGTAACGAAAACGCCTTATCAACAGAAGAATTATCAGGATTAAAGCAAAGACTGTCAAGTTTTAGTACTTCATTTTCAGATATGAATTTTGATACTGCATATGAAACTAAATATGAATTTGAAACTGTAATTCTTGATTTTGTAAATCAAGCTATGTTAGATGGTTTAGATGAAGCATTAAGCCAAGAAGGCATTGTCTTTAGACAAATAAATGCAGCAAAAAGCGGAATTATTATGTTTTCATATGATAATATGGAGGATATAACTATAGAAAATATAACCTCTGATGTATTTAATAAAGAAAATTATAATAAATCAATCATACATTCAGGTAATTTAATTCAATCAGGAACTCCTGCATATAAAATTATTAACAGCGAGAATTGGAATGTAGTCTTTCCAGTCACAGAAGAAGAGGTTAATGAGTATCAATCTTTAAATCACTTAACAGTAATATTTTCAGATACAAATTTAGAGGTTAATACACCTTTTTCGATTTTTATAGGAGCAGACGGAAAACAGTATGTTAAGTTAGAATTATCTAAATATATGATTCAATTTGCAGGGGATAGATATGTTAATCTGCGAATTTCAAGAAGAGTAGCAAATGGTTTGAAAATTCCGCTGTCATCAGTTGCTTCCAAATTATTTCACAGTGTACCAGCTAAATTTCTAATAAGAAATGAGGGAACTGGCGGATATGAAATTTGGAAGAAAGTTTATACTGAAACAGGTGAAGAGAGTATTGAAAAAATCGCAGTAACCATTTATCATAGAGAGAGTTCAGGAGATTTAGATTTGGAAAATTTTAGTGAAGAAGAAATGCTTATGGATGATATTTGCTATATTTCTTCTGAAAGGATACCTACAGGTACTATAGCACTAGCAAGAGATTCCAGCGAAGAATATATTATTGCTGCAACTTCATTGCTTCAAGGTGCATATAATATTAATAAAGGTTATACTATTTTTAAACGAATTGAAATGCTGGATCAGAATGATGAGTATTGTATTATAGCAAAAAATACAGCATTTGGCTTGACAGTGTATGATAGAATAGCATTAGACAGTACAGTTGTAGCAGAAAATGAACTGCTTCATTAAATAATATTAATAGTACTTTATTATTAGTTTTAAATTGAAAATATTAATGCATAAGAGGAAAATGAGGAAAGTTGACAGTACTATGAAAGTTATTAAAGATGATATAGAAATAAATAGGAATAATGAAATAATTAAAAGTAACATAAAAACAATTAAAAATAATATAGTTGAAATTTGTAAAACAATTAAAAGAAATCCTGATGATATAGTTCTTATTGCTGTAAGCAAAACCAAGCCAATAGAAGATATATATGAAGTTTACAATAATGGAATAAGAGATTTTGGAGAAAATCGAGTTCAAGAAATTATTGAAAAATATGACAAATTGCCAAATGACATAAAATGGCATATGATAGGTCATCTTCAAAGCAATAAGGTAAAGTATATCATTGATAAGGTTACTATGATACATTCTGTGGATTCTATCAAACTTGCTAATCAGATTAATAGTGAAGCAATTAAGCATAATTTAACTATGGATATATTATTAGAAGTTAATGTTTCGGGTGAAACCAGTAAGTTTGGATTTAAGGTTGATGAAGTATATAATGCTATGACAGAAATTGGTGAAATGACAAATGTGAATATAAAAGGTCTAATGACAGTCGCTCCATTTACAGAAGTACCAGAAGATGTCAGGTGTTATTTTAGAGAATTACGTGAACTTTTAGTTGACATAACTAAGAAAAGCACTGATAATAGTTATATGCTTTCTATGGGTATGAGTGTTGATTATGCTATAGCTATAGAAGAAGGTACATCACATATAAGAATAGGTACTGGTATATTTGGTCATAGATGAGATATAAGTATAAAGTAATATAATATAAGGGCATAGGAGATTAATTAATATGAGTTTTATTGAAAAAATTATGGATACAATGAATTTGCGCAATGATTATGATGATGAGAATGATTATTATCTTGACGATGAAGATGATTATGATGACGAAGATGATATGTATGAGGAAGAATCATCTAAATTATTTAAGACACCTAAAAACCCAGTAAATAAAGTTTTGTCTATGAAAAGTGCTGTAAATAAAAAAAATAGTAATAGCAGATCTAAATCCGAGGTTTGTGCAATTAGACCTAATACAATGGAAGATGCCAGAGAAATTGCAGAGGTACTTCTATCAGGTAACTCAGTTATTATTAATTTAGAAGGTGTTCATTTAGAAATGGCACAAAGAATTATTGATTTTACAGCAGGGGCTTGTTATTCAATGGATGGTACACTTCGAAAGGTTACAGGCAATGTTTTTGTTGTAACGCCAAATGGAATAGCACTTTCTGGAGATTTTCAAGAATTACTTGAAGATGGAACTTTAGCAGGGTCAAATATGTCAGGATTTCGTTATAGGTAATTGGAGTCCATATGAATAAAGAAGAACGTATACTTAAAAATAGATTTTTAGAGCTTGCTAATATTTGTTATGAGAGAAATATTTCGATATGCAGTGATTTTTTGAATTTGAATGAGCAGACAATTTTTCACACTATGGTATCTGAATTGCCGCCAATTAAGTATAGCTTACAAGGTGGATATGAACCCTCAGAACGGAAAAATGTTTGCTTTTTTCCATATTTTGATTTAGAAGGCTGTTCTAATATTTCAATAATTAAGATATCACCAATAAATAAAAAATTTGCTGAAGAACTGACACATAGGGATTATCTGGGTGCCATTATGAATTTGGGTATTGAACGGTCTAAAATAGGTGATATTTTAGTGAATTTTCCGAATTGTTTTGTAATGGCTGTAAATAGTCTAGCTGAATATATATGTAAAGAAATCAATACAGTTAAAAGAAATAGTGTTGCAGCCAGCATTGTAACTGATAAAATTGAAGCATTAGCTCAAAAATATGAGATTATAAAAGGAAGTGTAGCTTCGCTTAGAATAGATAATATATTAGCACTTATTTTAAAGACATCTAGAACTAAGGTGATTCCTTTAATTACATCAGAACGAGTATTTGTAAATGGCAGTATAGTAACATCTGTAAGTAAATCAATAGTAGATGGAGATATAATTTCAGTTAGAGGGCATGGTAAATTCCAATTCATTACTACTTTATCAACAACTAGAAAAGATAGAGCATTTGTATCTATAAAAAAATATTTCTAAATTAAGTGAAAGATATCGACGATAATATGTTTATAAGGAGCTGTTATTATGGAAAATCGTATAGCTATACATAAAGAAGATAAATTTATATATAATATATATATTACAAAGTCATTTAATGATTTATCAGAAGAACTATCTGCATTTAATACTAAATCAAAAAAAATTTGTATCATTTCAGATAGCATAGTAGCTGAATTATATATGAGAGAGGTTCAAACTATTCTTAGTGCAATATTTAAAGAAGTTCATTATTTTATATTTCCAGCAGGAGAATTTAGTAAAAATTTAGATACAGTTAGAGATGTATATACATTTCTTATAGAAAATAACTTTGATCGTTCTGATATGTTAGCAGCATTAGGCGGTGGAGTTGTTGGAGATTTAACAGGTTATGCGGCAGCTACATATTTAAGGGGAATTGATTTTATACAAATTCCAACTACATTATTATCACAGGTAGACAGCAGTATTGGAGGCAAAACAGGTGTTGATTTTGACCAATATAAAAATATGGTAGGTGCATTTTATCAGCCTAAATTAGTTTATATGAATGTAGATACCCTATCTACTCTTTCTGACAATCAATATTTTTCGGGTATGGGCGAAGTTATAAAGCATGGAATAATCAAAGATAAGAATTATTATAAATGGTTAAAGGAAAATGCTGATGATATTATAAGACGTTCACTTGATGTATGTATGGAAATGATAATTAGAAGCTGTCATATTAAACGTCAAGTTGTAGAAAATGACCCATATGAAAAAACAGGAGAAAGAGCCTTATTGAATTTTGGACATACAATAGGACATGCAATAGAAAAATTAATGAATTTTAATATGTTGCATGGTGAATGTATATCAGTTGGAAGTATAGCTTCCGCCTATATATCAGCAGGAAAGGGCATTATCGGTAATGAAGAATTAGAAGATATAATATCTATGTTTGCATTGTTTAATTTACCTATTTGTATAAATGAGCTGTCGGCTAATGATATTATCTTAGCGGCTAAACATGATAAAAAAATGGAATCAGGAAAAATCAAATTTATACTTATAAAAGCGATTGGCAATGCTTATGTTGATACAAATGTAAGTGATAAAGACATTCAAAATGCAATAGATTTTATTAACGGATAAATGTTTATCAGACAAGAAAATATTTAATAGGAGTTATTATGAATAAAAAAAATATATCATATATATATGCTATTATATCACTTATAATATTAATAGCATTTGATCAATATACCAAGTACCTTACTGTTCTTAATCTAAAAAATAATGAAGCAATAGTTATAATTGATGGCATTTTTGAATTTGTCTATGTTGAAAATTTTGGTGCAGCATTTGGTATATTACAAAATGCACAGATATTTTTTTATATAGTAACTGTAATTGTTCTTAGTGCAATTATATATATTTATATTAAAATGCCTGCTAATAAAATTTATTTGCCCCTTAAAGTATGTATGACAGTCCTTACGGCGGGAGCTGTTGGGAATTTTATTGATAGAGTT
>JGI994J12354_10003427_pt1 | contig 14830 bp, 12 predicted proteins | sample IntmicLarv3ML3BL_FD_12354 | JGI IMG/M metagenome (IMG submission 12354)
GGCCGTCACGGAAGGTGGTGTCTGTGATCCAAATGTCTTCCGGCATGTCAATCGGCACAATGCGGTGGTTAAACGCCACCTTCGGCACTTCTTCGTAGCTGAACAGCGTGCGGTATAAATTCGGTTCTTTTACATCCTGCAACGGATATGCCAGCTCCCTGCGCTCAAGCAGGTTTGTTTTACTGTTATATACAAACATGGTTATCCCCTCCATCCGTTTAAAACCCTCAAATGTATAAGGTTCATTGTACCCAACCCGCACGGATATGTCAAGCGGTTTCTTTTTGCAAATTGTCTAACAATTGATTTGTTTGCGCGCTAAACTTTCATTTTGCAGTTTGGCCTGTCAGGGCACCTCAGGTATGGTTGTTGCATATATTAACATAGAAACCGAAATGGAGGAATGAACATGCGCAATCAAACAAATGCATACAAAGGCATGGGGCTTGAGGATTTGCTGCTCGATTATCTCATGTACAAAAAAAGCGAGAGCACGCAAGCTTCCGCGCAAAACACCACTGCGGCATGGCCGATGCCTTTGGAAGTGCCCACCGACGCAGACGGCAACACCCCTGCCGTCACCCGGCCTGCACCTTTACCGGAAAACGGGTTTGGCGGCGGGGTGTTACCGGACGAAGATGTCGAATTTATGAAGCAGTTGTATGGCGAGCTTGCAAAACGGCTAATGCCTGCTGTGGACAGCGTGCTGAACCGTCATGAGATGAACGGGGGCGCGGTATATGATGAATTGCTGGATCGGGAATCTTTGGCGCTGATTGTGGATCAGATTCTGGAAGAAGCACAAACCTCGGTCAGTGAGGTGGAGGATATCGCACTTGATATGGAGCGTGGTTACTGGGGGCGGTACAGGTTGCTGCGCGCTTTGGCCGAGTCATTGGCACTACATTCGATTCATGTGCGGCGCAGGCATTGCCGCAGACGTAATAGGAATATGCTTGATATACTCATCTAAGACCTTGGGGCGCTGCCCCAACACCCCGCAAGCTTTTGAAAAAGCTTGACCAAAACTTCTATAAATAAAAGCCAAGCCGCGCAATTGCGCGGCTTGGCTTTTGGATCTGTTGTGTACCATACCCAAAACCAATCGTCCCCTCTCAAAGCCAACCCCTATTCCTGTTAAAGTTCTTTTGCTTCTTTTCTTCCAAGAAAAGAAGTGGGGTTTGGGGCAAAGCCCCAAGGTCTTGGGTCAAAACGCCTTAAACACCGACCCGCCGCTTGAATCAATGGCAACAACCAACGGCAGCCGCTCAACCGTCAACTCCCTTACGGCTTCGGTACCCAAATCCTCAAACGCAACCACGCGCACCGCCGTCACGCATTCGCTCATAAGCGCGGCTATCCCCCCTATGGCCGCCAGGTATACCCCGGTGTGCGCTTGCATCGCTTCAATAACAGCGGCGTTTCTGCCGCCCTTGCCAATCATTACCCGTAACCCGTTTGCCATTAACGCCGGGGCATACGCGTCCATGCGCCCGCTGGTGGTTGGCCCTATAGAGCCTATAATTTGCCCTTCCCGATTCGGGCACGGCCCTGCGTAAAAAACCGCCGCACCCTCAAAATCAAACGGCATCGCCTCGCCTCGCACAAGCATCTCCGCCAACCGCTTATGCGCCGCGTCACGCGCTGTGTATATCTTGCCCGAAAGCTCAACCGACTCACCCGCGCGCAACCCCTGTATGACCGATGTTGACACCGGCGTATATATCTGCTTCGCCATCCCCTACACCTCCATTTCTGCGTGCCTTGTGACATGACACCCTATATTGACCGCCACAGGCAGCCCCGCAATGTGTGTCGGGTATGTATGGATGTGCACAGCCAACGCCGTTGTCCGCCCGCCAAACCCCGCCGGGCCTATACCAAGCGCGTTGATTTCTGTCAGCAGTTCCCGCTCGACCGCCGCCCAAAACGGATCAGCATGATGCGCAGACACGGGCCGCAAAAGCCCCTCTTTGGCCATAAGCGCCGCCTTTTCCATGGTTCCGCCCACGCCAACCCCCACTACAATCGGCGGGCAAGGGTTTGCCCCCGCGGCCTTCACCGCATCCACCACGGCACACTTCACACCCTCAATACCATCGGACGGTTTCAGCATCCGCAAAACGCTCATGTTCTCGCTTCCGAAGCCCTTGGGGGCGACTATGATTTTCAAACCCTCCCCCGCCACGATTTTGTAATGAATAACCGCAGGTGTATTGTCCCTCGTATTCACACGATTCACGGGATCGCGCACCACGGATTTTCGCAAATACCCCGTTTCATATCCCCGCCGCACACCTTCATGGATGGCAGCTTCCAAGTCCCCATTTATATGCACATCTTGCCCGAGTTCTATAAACACCACCGCCATGCCCGTATCCTGGCAGATGGGCAAGCGTTTTTCTGCCGCAATGTCTGCGTTTTGCAAAAGCTTTGCCAGCACCTCACGCGCCATGGCGTTTTCTTCTGCCGCAAGCCCCGCTTCAAACGCCTGCCGTATATCCCCGTTCAAATACAGATTTGCCTGAATGCACAATGCGGATACCGCTTCGGTGACCGCCGCCGCTGCTATTTCTCTCATCTGATTACTCCTCCCTATTGCCAAACCCGCCCCAATAATTTATAATCAATATATTCCAAGTCACTCACCCCACGGAGGTGTTTTATGAAGCACTTTGTACTTATCGGATTTTCCGGCTGCGGCAAATCCACCGCCGGGCGGCTGGCCGCCAAAGCGCTGGGCCTGCCCTTCTACGACTCCGACCACGAAATCGAGAAGGAATACGGCTGTACCATCACAGACATTTTCGCCGACCGGGGCGAGGAAGCCTTTCGTGCTATCGAAACGGACATGCTTTCCAAACTGGCCTCATACTCGCGTTGCGTGATTGCCACGGGCGGCGGCTGTGTTACCTTGGCACGAAATATGCAGCTATTCGCCGAAAACGCTTATATGGTCTACCTAAAGGCCACGCCCGAAAAGATACTTTCCAATATAAGGCACGACACCGCCCGCCCTTTGCTGCAAACCGAGGACAAGATGGCTGCCATACGCCGGTTGATGAACGAGCGCCTGCCGCTTTATGATGCCTACGCGCAAATCACGCTTGATGTTTCCAACATCTCCCGCAAAGAAGCCGTAGACGCGCTTACCGATACCATGCGCCGCCGCCTATAAATCGAGCATGACAGGCTTTCTGTCGCGGTATATGGCGATGGCCTTAAAGCCCGCCTCGCGCAAAGCCGCATAGGCAACGTCAAAGCGTTCCATAATATAGTGCGGAAAATGCGCATCCGACCCGACGGTAACAATCTCGCCGCCCAGCGCCTTGTACCGTTTCAATATTTCCAAAGACGGATGTATGGTGTCAAGCTTATAGCGGAACCCGGATGTATTAATTTCGATACCTTTGCCCTTCGCTATAACCGTTTTCAGTATCTCATCGATTATGTCGCGGTAGTCGCCATAAGTCAAAACGGAATCCTCATACGGGCAGTAGCGCATGATATAATCCAAATGCCCGATTACGCAAAACTCATCAATATTGCGCACAGATGCCAAAAACTCCTCAAAATACCGCGCATATCCGGCTTGCTTCGTTCGGCCTTCCCAGTAAGGCGGCAGATGAAACTCCTCCCCCTGCACATCATGTATGGAGCCGATGATAAATTCAAACGGGTACCGCGAAACAAACGCCCGCACCGTATCTGCTAAATGCGCACCCATGCCGATTTCGACACCGAACACCAAACGGATGCGGTCGGCATACATATCGCGCAAACGGTTAAACGTCACCATATAAGCATCATAATCAATCTGATGAGGATACGGCGCCGCAGGATACAAATAATCCACATGATCCGTAATCGCCATCTCGGTTATGCCAAGCGCCACGGCTTTTTGAATCATGTCCTCCATCGGCGCATCGGAATCCACACTGAAATTTGTGTGCGTGTGGTAATCAATATTGTACAAAATAAACCCTCCTCTTTGCGTAACATTGAATATTATACCACAAATGGTATAATATTCGTCAAGCACCTTGATTACACTTTTCAAACGTGGTAAAATAAGTCGATATAGCTATGGGATCCATAGTTAAAAAGTTGTATATGAAAGGGGTACTACCATGCTGAACAAGAAAACAGTAGAAGATTTGCAAGTCAAAGGCAAGCGCGTTCTTGTCCGCTGTGATTTCAATGTGCCGTTAATCGACGGCCAAATCACGGACGAAAATCGAATCACGGCAGCCTTGCCAACCATCAAGAAGCTCGTAAACGACGGGGGCAAGGTTATCCTTTGCTCGCATCTTGGCAAGCCGAAAGGCCCTGATGCAAGCGCGACACTGGCACCTGTTGCGGTGCGTTTGTCCCTGCTTCTGGGCAAAGAGGTTGTGTTTGCGGCAGATGATGAGGTTGTCGGCGCAAATGCAAAGGCGGCCGTTGCAGCCATGAACGACGGGGATGTGGTGCTTCTTGAAAACACCCGCTTCCGCAAGGAAGAATCCAAGAACGACGAGGCTTTCAGCAAAGACTTGGCAAGCCTCTGCGATGTATTTGTCAATGACGCATTTGGCTCTGCTCATCGCGCGCATTGCTCCACAGTTGGCGTTACAGCGTTTGTCGCCGAGTCCGCTGTGGGCTATCTGATGGGCAAAGAAATCGATTTCCTCGGCAATGCGGTCAACAACCCTGTGCGCCCGTTTGTTGCTATCCTTGGCGGGGCAAAGGTTTCTGACAAAATTAACGTAATCAACAACCTGCTTGAGAAGGTTGACACGCTTATCATCGGCGGCGGCATGGCGTATACGTTCATGAAGGCCAAGGGTTATGAAGTCGGCACTTCCCTTCTGGAGGCGGACAAAGTCGCTTACGCCAAAGAAATGTTGGACAAGGCTGCCGCTAAAGGCGTGAACCTTTTGATCCCTGTCGATACCGTGGTTGTGCAGGAATTTAAGAACGACACCCCGTTTAAGACGGTAGATTCCAGCGCTATCCCGGCTGACTGGATGGGTGTTGATATCGGTGAAAAAACGCGTGCATTGTTTGCTGATGCCGTGAAATCCGCCAAAACAGTGGTATGGAATGGGCCTATGGGCGTGTTTGAGTTTGCAAACTTTGCCAAAGGCACCATCGCCGTGGCAGAGGCCATGGCCGTTATCGACGGCACAACCATCATCGGTGGCGGCGATTCCGCTGCGGCTGTAAACCAGCTTGGCTTCGGCGATAAGATGTCCCACATCTCCACAGGCGGCGGCGCGTCGCTTGAGTTCCTTGAAGGAATTGCGCTTCCCGGCGTTGTGGCTGTGCAGGATAAATAAGGAGTGTAGATTATGCGTAAAAAGATTATTGCCGGCAACTGGAAGATGAACCAAACCCCGTCGGAAGCCGCCGTTTTGGCGAAGGAACTTTCCGCAAAATGTAACGGCGCGGACGCGGATGTGATATTCTGCGTGCCCGCGATTGACATTTTCCCGGTTCTGGATGCCGTAAAAGGCACCGATGTAAAAGTTGGCGCACAAAACATCCATTTCGAGGAAAGCGGTGCCTACACGGGCGAGATTTCCGCCGCCATGCTTGTTGATTTGGGTATCGAGTACGTTATCATCGGCCATTCCGAACGCCGCGAGTATTTTGCGGAAACGGATGAAACCGTCAACAAAAAAGTTATCAAGGCATTGTCCTGCAGCCTCACCCNNATCGGNAGNGCGTGGGCGAGCGTTTGCAGGAGCGTGAGCAAGGCGTGACTATGGACTTGGTTCGTCTGCAAACCAAAATCGCTTTCCAAAACGTGTCAGCCGCCGATGCGGCAAAAGTCGTTGTCGCTTACGAGCCTATCTGGGCCATCGGCACAGGCAAAACAGCCACAAGCGCACAAGCGGAAGAAGTTTGCGCAGGCATCCGCCAGGTGCTTGGCGAGTTGTACGGCACGGCTGTATCCGATCAAATCCGCGTGCAGTACGGCGGCTCCGTATCGGCGGACAATGCGGGCGAGCTTTTCTCCATGCCGAACATTGACGGCGGCTTGGTTGGCGGCGCCAGCTTGAAACCGGATTTTGAAAAGATTGTGAAATACTGATTCAAGAGATGAGACCTTGGGGCTTTGCCCCAACCCCCATAAACTTTTCGTGAAAAGTTTAATCAAAAGCTTTATCCTAAAAACAAACCGCGCAATTGCGCGGTTTTGGGAAGGAGCGAGGAACAATGTCCTACACTTCGCGCCTTAACTTAAACCTAATTCTGAGAGGAGAATGTACATGAAAGGCTTTATCGAAATCACAGATGTACTGGCAAGAGAAATTATGGATTCCAGAGGCAATCCCACCGTTGAGGTTGAGGTTGTCGTCAATAACGAAGGCAGTGACTATGTAGGCCGCGCGGCGGTTCCCTCCGGCGCATCCACAGGCGCGTTTGAAGCGGTAGAGCTTCGCGACGGCGGCGCGCGCTATCTTGGCACCGGCGTGGAAAAGGCTGTTTCCAACGTAAATGACATCATCGCCGAGGAGCTTATCGGCACGAACGCACTCGATCAAGTTGCGGTTGATAACTGCATGATCAACCTTGACGGCACACCGAACAAGGCAAAGCTTGGCGCAAATGCCATCCTTGGCGTATCAATCGCTGTGGCCCGCGCGGCTGCCGAGGCGCTTAACATGCCTTTGTATCAGTACTTGGGCGGCTTCAATGCTAAACAACTTCCCGTGCCGATGATGAACATTTTGAACGGCGGCAAGCACGCAGACAACACGGTTGACTTCCAGGAGTTCATGATCATGCCTGTTGGCGCGCCGACATTCCGCGAAGCGCTTCGCATGTGCGCCGAAATTTACCATACATTGAAGAAGGTTTTGAAAGAACGCGGCCTTGCTACCGCTGTTGGTGACGAAGGCGGCTTCGCGCCTGACCTTGCCACACCGGATGACGTTCTTGACCTTATCCTCGAAGCGGTTGAAAAATCCGGCTACAAACCGGGCGACGACATCCGCATCGCGTTTGATGCAGCCGCAACCGAGCTGTACGACGAAAAAGACGGCAAATACCACTTCCCGGGCGAAAGCAAAATGCTTGGCAAAGAGGTTGTTCGCACAGCCGAGGAAATGGTTGACCTGTGGGAAAAGCTTGTTGACAAATACCCGATTATCTCCATCGAGGATGGAATCTCCGAGGACGACTGGGCGGGCTGGAAACTCCTTACAGACAGACTGGGCGGCAAAGTTCAGCTTGTCGGCGATGATCTCTTTGTAACAAACACCGAGCGCCTGCAAAAGGGTATCGACATGGGCGTGGCAAACTCTATCCTTGTTAAGGTAAACCAAATCGGCTCCTTGACAGAAACGTTCAACGCCATCGCTTTGGCAAACCGCAACAATATGACAGCGGTTATTTCGCACCGTTCGGGCGAAACTGAGGACTCCACGATTGCGGATATCGCTGTGGCTGTCAATGCAGGCCAAATCAAAACCGGTGCCCCCTGCCGTTCCGACCGTGTTGCCAAGTACAACCAGCTTCTTCGCATCGAGGAAGAATTGGATGACTGCGCAGAATACCCGGGTCTTAGCGCTTGGTTTAACTTGAAGAACAAATAATATAATGGATCCTGTGGGAATGCAAGCGTTAGTGTGGGCTCTCGTTTGCACGTCCCCTTGATTCAGCAACATATACAAAGGCTGTATGCGCCGATTGCCGCGCATACAGCCTTTTTTGACGCACGGATGGATTGTCCCCCTATTCCAATATGCCGCCTGTCAACGCAAATCAAACCCAACGCGCCATGCCCAAAGTACAAGTATCTTCTTCGCATCAAGGAGATGCTTTATGCGAAAGCGGCATACACAATTTTTGTGTATGCCGCTTTTGGGTTTTGTTTGATTTTCGGATTTTGGGGCGGATTATGGTCTTGGTCTGCCGCCAACATTTTCAATATGTGATACCGGAGACCAATCGGTGATTGGGTTGTTATCCAAATGTACATCGGTTAAACCCGTAAGCCCGGACAGCGGTGTTATGTCGCTGATCTGGTTGCCGTACAGACTCAAATAGGTCAAACTCGTAAGCCCGGATAGTGGTGTTATGTCGCTGATTTGGTTGCCGTTCAAGTTTAACCTGTTTAACCGTGTAAGCCCAGACAGCGGCGTTATATTGCTGATTTGGTTTCCGTATACAGTTAAGCTCTCCAACCTTGTAAGCTTGGACAACGGTGTCAAATCACCGATTGGGGGGGCAAACAAAGACAAGCTCTTCAAACTTGTAAGTTCGGACAGCGGCGTTAAATCGCTTATTTCATCTGCGTTAATTCTCAGGCGCTCTAAATTTTTCATATACTTTAACTGCGCCATATCTTCATCATAGAAATGGTCTTTTGAAAAATCAAGCTCCGTTAAATCCGTACTATACTGCCCCCCTTGAATCGTTACATACGCAACAGCCTCCTGCGTAGGCACCGGCGTAGGCGCAGGCGTTGCTGTAGGGCTCGGGCTTGCCGTCGGTGCCGGTGTTGTTTCCGCAACCGGCGCAGGCGTTACTTCCGCAATCGGCTCCGCCGTGGGTGCCTGTGTTGCCTCCGCAGTTGCAGTCGCCTCCGGCACTGGTGTTGTCTCTTCTGTCGGCATAGGCTCCGCAGTTGGCGTAGGTATCGCCTCTGTCGGAACGGGTGTGTTCTCACTTTCGGGATTGGCCGCCTGCCCGATGGCCTCCAAAACCTGCGCAAGCGCCGTTTGAATATCAACGTCATCAGGCAACTTTGCCGCGCCCTCCCGTAAGATACTTTCCGCACTTTCCAAATTTCCCATTCCAACATACGCCTCAGCCGCGCCTGTATAACCGCGCGAATTCATAGGCTCCAGCTCAATTACCATCAAAAACTGCACAAGCGCCTGCTCATAGTCCATCTCCAGCAGATACTTCTCCCCCAAGCCAATCAACTCCGCCGCGGTATGCACCTTTTCCGCAGGCTTAGAGCATGATGTCACCAAGGTCATGGCAAACACGACACACAAAAACAGCGATAATACCTTCTTCATTTGATTCCCTCCATAATTTGTTTTCTATCAAAAGGTGTACCTTTTGATAGTCGTCTCTCCGTTGTCTAAATGACGAAATATTTGCCGAATAATACCTAGATGTCAGTCAAATTGCTTGACATTTTAACGGGTTTATGTTAGAGTTGCTATAAAATCAGCAACTATCAAAAGGTACACTTTTTTATAGTGGAAAATCTAAAAGAAGGCAACATAATAAAGCACAAACAGAAACTGGGCTACACCGTTATGGGGATGCTTATGGCGTTTATCCTCAGCGCCACCGTCCCGGTCGTTGCGGCAAGCTCAACAAAAACACTGAACGCGTATTACAACAACATCAAGGTCGTGGTAAACGGCCAACCCGCATCGTTACGCTTAGACTGGGCGATGCGGTTAATATTGGAACTAAGCTCTATCAACAAAACACATTGGTTGACAATTATGGAAACAGGTATGCAGAAGCACAATATACAGAGTCTTTGACATTTCGGGGGGATGCATTTGAAACCCTACTAAATATGAAGTATACGAAATTCAAGGGTACAGTTTATGTACCGGAAGGAAAAGTTTTTAATGAACCGATGGAAATGTATTCAAAATTAATATAAGCAGCCGGAATATCGCCTTCGGCGACTGCGGCTTCTACCAATAACCAACAGCCATTCCCGCCGGCTAAACCGACGAGAATGGCTGTTCCATACCAAAACCCAAGCCGCGCGAACCTGCGCGGCTTTAATCTTTAAAACAACGACACCTGATTTGTGTCCGGAATCCCGTCCAACACCCCCAAATCCCGCAGCAATTCCACCACCGTTTTGGTCAGCTTCGCTCGTATCCGCATATCTTCTGCCGAGATAAACTCACCTTCCTCACGCACTTCAACCATGGCCTGCGCCGCCGTCATCCCCAACCCCTGTATCGAGCATAGCGGTGGCATAAGTCCGCCGTCCGTAAGAAGAAACTTGTTTGCCGAGGCCTTGTATATGTCCAAAGGCACAAATTTCAGCCCACGCACATACATTTCATACACCAGCTCCAGCAACGTTACGCTGCCCTTCTCTTTGTTGGTGGCCTCTTGCCCCAAGCCGCTGATTCGCTTCATCTCGATTTCAACGACTTGCTGCCCCTTGCACATAAGCGCATAGTCAAAATCCTCCGCCTTCACGGAAAACGAAGCCGCGTAAAACGCCTCCGGGTGATGAATCTTAAAGTACCCGATGCGCACCGTCATCATCACATACGCGACAGCATGGCCCTTCGGGAACATATACTTGATGCGGCGGCAACTCTCGATGTACCACTCCGGCACATCCACCGCCTTCATCATTTCCTCCTCCGCATCCGTTACGCCCTTGCCCTTGCGGACATTCTCCATAATTTTGAACGCGGCCAGCTTCTCCATCCCTTTGTTAATGAGATAGACCATGATATCGTCACGGGTCGGTATGATTTCCTTCAGGGTCGCCGTGCCGTTTTGCACCAGCTCCTGCGCGTTATTCAGCCATACGTCTGTTCCGTGCGACAGACCTGAAATGCGCACCAACTCCGCAAAGCTGGTAGGCTTGGTGTCAAGAAGCATTTTCTGTACAAAGGGAGTACCAAACTCCGGCAGCCCCAACGCACCCGTTTCGCATTTAATTTGGGCAGAAGTCACCCCCATGGCATCAGGCCTGGCAAACAGCGACATAGTTTGCGGGTCACTTAAATCCACCGTGCGCGGATCCACCCCCGTCATGTCGTGCAGCATACGTATAATGGTCGGGGCATCATGCCCCAGTATATCAAGCTTCAAAAGCCGCCCACTGATAGAGTGGTAATCGAAATGCGTGGTGATAAACCCGGCATCTTTCTTGTTCGCGGGGTACTGTATCGGACAGAACTCGTATATGCTCCTGTCATCAGGCACCACCATCATGCCGCCCGGATGTTGCCCCGTGGAAGACTTAACGCCCGTACATCCCACCACCAGCCGGGCAATCTCCGCCTTGCGCTCTATGCGGTTGCGCTCCTCTAAGTATTTAACCACCATACCGTAGGCCGTCTTATCCGCGATGGTGCCTATGGTGCCCGCCTTAAATGTAAAGCCTTTGCCAAAGATTTCTTCGGTATAGGCGTGCGCCTTGCTTTGGTATTCGCCCGAGAAGTTCAAGTCAATATCCGGCTCCTTATCGCCGTCAAAGCCAAGGAAGGTTTCAAACGGGATATCATGCCCCTCGCCCTGCAAAAGCTCCCCACACTTGGGGCAAGGCTTCTTCGGCATATCACAGCCCGATGCGCCCGCAAAAGCGCGCACCTCATCGGAATCAAAATCTGCGTATTTGCATTTCGGGCAATAGTAATGCGGCGGCAGCGGATTTACCTCCGTGATATCCGCCATCGTCGCCACAAAGCTTGACCCAACCGACCCGCGCGAACCAACGATATATCCCGCCTCAACCGAATTCCAAACAAGCTTTTGCGCAATCACATACATCACGGCAAAACCGTTTTTGATAATCGACATCAATTCCCTGTCCAGTCTGTCCGACACCAGCTTCGGCAGCGGGTTTCCATAGGTTTCATGCGCCTTATTCATAACGATGTTCTTTAATTCTTCCTCCGCCCCGGGAATCTTGGGCGGGAAGGTGCCATCCGGTATAGGCTTGAAGTCCTCTATCATATCGGCAATGTGGTTTGTGTTTGCAACAACCACCTCATACGCCTTATCCGCGCCAAGATAGTCAAATTCCGCCAGCATCTCCTCTGTGGTGCGATAGAAAAGGGGGGGCTGGTCGTCCGCGTCGCTAAAGCCGGAGGCCGCCATAATGATGCGGCGGTACACTTCATCCTCAGCAGTCAAAAAATGTACATCCCCTGTTGCAACAACGCATTTTTGCCACTTCTCGCCGTATGCCACAATTTGGCGGTTCCAGTCACGCAGGGTTTCCACATTGTCCACCTTGCCGTTTCGATATAGATACATATTATTGCCTATGGGCTGGATTTCCAAATAGTCATAGAAATCTGCAATTTTCTTCACCACGGCTTCCGAACGCCCCTCGCGCACAGCCAGAAAAAACTCGCCCGCCTCACAAGCCGTGCCCAAAATCAAACCCTCGCGCAAACGTTGAATCTCACTTTTAGGCATCAGCGGCCGACGATAAAAATGTTTGATATGTGCATTGGACACCAGCTCATACAAATTTCTAAGGCCGGTCAGATTCTTGACAAACACAATGCCGTGGTAGGATTTCAGCTTTGTCACATCCACGTCCCTGCGGGCGATTTCGTTGATTTCAGACAGACGCACCACCCCGCGCGTTTTCAATATATCAACGCATTTCAAGAAAATCTGTGCCGTGGCCTCGGCATCATTAACGGCGCGGTGATGCCCTGCAAGCGGCACATGCAGGTGCTTGGCCACCGTGTCCAAGCGGTGCCTGGGCAGCCCGTTAAACAATGCCCGCGACAATGCCAACGTGCAAAAAGTGCTTGCCATATCCTTATCATATCCACATTTTTTTGCCCACACCCGCAAAAAATCCGCATCAAAAGGCACATTGTGCGCCACAAGCACCGCATCATCTGCAAACTCCAAAAACCGGGGCAAAACTTCTTCGATAGACGGCGCATCCTTCACCATATCGTCTGTGATATGGGTCAGTTCTACAATTTTTGCAGGAAGGGCTTGATGGGGGTTGATAAACGCGCTGAAGCGGTCAACAATTTCGCCGTTATGTATCTTAACCGCCCCAATTTCGATAATGTGGCAATCCCTGCTGCTCAAGCCTGTTGTTTCTATATCGAAAACCACAAACGTCCCGTCAAGACCGCGATTGCCCTCGTTTTCCGTCACATTGTTGCCCAAATCGTCCACTATATACGCTTCTACGCCATACAGGATCTTCACGCCATGCTTTTTGCCCGCATCCATCGCCTCCGGGAAAGCCTGCACCACACCATGATCAGTGATGGCAATAGCCGTATGCCCCCACGCCTTGGCTTGCTTGATATAGTCCTCTGCCGGGTTAATGGCGTCCTTCTCACTCATACGGGTATGCAAATGCAGCTCCACCCGCTTGCGCTCGGCATTGTCCTCACGCTTTACCGTTTTCATCTCATACGGACAAAGCTCATTTGCCATAACATTGATTTCGTTAGCGTAGGTGTCATACTGCACGCGGCCGAACACACGGATGCCGTTGCCCTTCTTGACAAGCGACTTAAACTCACTATCGGCATCCTCATAAACCTCTCTGGCTAAGAAAAACTTGACTGTTACGGAATTTGTGTTGTCCGTCATGTCAAAAGAAACCAGATACTTGCCCGACTTTGTGAGGCGATGCTCCTCCGCAAAAATAACGCCTTCAATCACAATCTCGTCGTCCTGCTCCAAATGCTCCGATAACCTCGTAAGCACGCCGGAAAGCTCCTTATTGATCCGAAGCTGCCTGCGGCCGCCGCCGCCTTTTTTGCCCTGATACCCCCCTTCTTTTTGGAAGCCGCCCGCTTGCTTCACGCGCTTAGGCTCCCTCGGCCCGGCAGGCTTTTCTTCGCGGTTGCTGATGGCTGTCACCACAGCCTCGCGCTCCAACCGCTCCGCCGCTTTGGCAAGCTCGGCAGGTTTGGCCTTTTCCTCGCGGAATATGATGCGCACCTCTGTCTGCAAACGGTCGCGCAATATGGTTTCCATCCGTTTATGTACGCCGCGTTTGGTAAACAAAAAAGCGCTGTTGTGCTTGATGTCTATATAAAGCTTATCCGCCTCCAATGTCCATCGGCTTTCCTCCAAAATTTGCCTGCATATGGGGCTAAGCCGCTCGACTTCAAAAAGCAAATTATCGCGGTACAGAGAAATCCGCTTCATGCCGTCCGCCTCCGTCATTTGATAGCGGCGGTTAATCTGCACCGCCGACACAATCGGGAATCGCGACAAAAGCTGCGTTTCCAGCGCAAGGAAGCAGCGCTCGTCCACAATTTTCGGAAGCTCTATATCCATGTACAGCTTTTTTTCCTGCTTTACCAGCCGCACATTGGACACCTGCGCATTGCCCAGAGCCTCCGCCAACTGAGCCGTCAGCGGCACGTCCCTGAACACATCCTGAAAGCGGTTCACCTTTTCAACCATGCATATGCTCCGTTCCTATATTTTTCTCGATTTCTTGCATCAGCGCGTCCAACAGCTCCGCCTCGGGCACGGTGCGCACAGCCTCTCCGTGCTTGAACAAAACGCCCCTGCCTTTGCCCCCTGCAATTCCCACATCGGCGTCACGTGCCTCACCGGGCCCGTTTACCACACAACCCATCACCGCCACGCGTATAGGCTTATCGATATGCGCACACTTCTCTTCCACAGCTTTAGCAAGCGCAATCAGGTCAATCTCGGTGCGCCCGCAAGTCGGGCAGGAGATAATCTCTGCCCCGAAACGGCGCAAGCCCATGGCCGAAAGAAGCGCCTTGGCACAGCGCACCTCTTCCACCGGATCGTCCGTTAAAGACACGCGAATGGTATCGCCAATGCCGTGTGACAGCACCGCGCCGATGCCCGCGGCAGACTTGATGGTGCCTCTATAAAGGGTGCCCGCCTCCGTAATGCCCACATGCAGAGGATAGTCCACCCTCTTTGCAAGCAAATCATACGCCGCCACCGTTAAAGGAATATCGGAGGCCTTCATGGATATCACAATGTCGGTGAAATCCAGCGCCTCCAATATGGCGACATGCCGCATGGCGCTTTCTGCTAGCGCCTCAGCCGTTACCCCGCCGTATGCGTCATACAAATCCTTTTCTAAAGACCCGCCGTTGACCCCAATGCGAATCGGCACGCCCTG
>JGI994J12354_10003428_pt1 | contig 14829 bp, 14 predicted proteins | sample IntmicLarv3ML3BL_FD_12354 | JGI IMG/M metagenome (IMG submission 12354)
TTTCTACCGGAATCGGCTCGACCGATATGGCGTATGCGATGATTTCGGGCAAAGCATGGTTTAAGGTTCCCGGAGCAATAAAAATCATCCTTACAGGCAAGCCACAAAAGAATATCGGCGGCAAGGACGTAATTTTGCATATCATAGGTCAGATAGGTGTTGACGGCGCTCTTTACAAAAGCATGGAATTTATGGGAAGCGGAGTAAAAAATCTTACTATTGACGACCGCTTTACAATTTGCAATATGGCAATTGAGGTGGGCGCTAAAAACGGGATTTTCCCTGTTGACGATGTAACGCTTGATTATGTGAACGGCAGATATAAAGGCGAAATCAAAATCTTCACACCGGATACAGACGCTGTTTATGACGGTGAAATGACTGTAGATTTAAGTTCACTTGAGCCTGTTGTCGCATGTCCGAGCATACCCGAAAACGTCAATGCCGCAAGCACTCTTTGGAATGTAAGTCTTGACCAGGTGGTCATCGGCTCGTGTACAAACGGACGGCTTTCCGACCTTCGAATTGCCGCAGATATCATCAAAGGAAACAAAGTTGCAAAGGGTGTTCGACTGCTTATTATCCCCGGTTCAAGACAGGTCTATCTTGACGCGCTGAAGGAAGGACTTCTTGAAATCTTTATAAACGCGGGAGCGGTCATATCCCCCCCCACATGCGGTCCGTGCCTTGGCGGATATATGGGAATACTTGCGGACGGTGAAACCGCTCTCGCAACAACCAACCGAAATTTTGTCGGACGCATGGGTCATAAAAACTCAAAGGTTTATTTGTCAGGTCCCGCCGTTGCGGCAGCGTCGGCGATAGCAGGGTATATATGTTCATTTAATTAGGAATTAGGAGTGAGGAATGAGGAATTTCAGTTGAAATGCTTACGCATTTCTTTATATTGATATTAAAATTATTTAATCAAAGACCGCATAGCGGTCAACCACAATTCCTCATTCCTAATTTCTCATTCAAAAAATTCCCCCGTTTAATCGGAGAAAGAGGAAAAAATATGATAGCAATAGCAAGTGATCACGGCGGATTTGAGCTTAAGGAAAAAATCAAAAATCACCTTACCGAAAAGGGTGTTGAATTTAAAGATTTCGGAACAGACAGCGAGTCATCGGTAAGCTATGTACCGTATGCAAGAGCTGTCACAAGGGCGATTGTTTCAAAAGAGTGTGAAAGAGGTATCCTTGTCTGCGGTACAGGTATCGGAATTTCGATTGCCGCCAACCGTACAAAGGGAATCCGCGCGGCTGTGTGCACCGACGCTTTTTGCTGCCGTCTTACAAGACAGCACAATAACGCCAATGTTCTTTGTATGGGCGGACGGGTTATCGGCGACCAGCTTGCCCTTGACCTTGTGAATATATTCCTGACAACCGAATTTGAAGGCGGACGGCACCTTGACAGAATTACAGCAATAGACGATATATAAGATATGAAAAAATTCAATTTAATTGTTTTGATAATCACAGCCCTGTTCTTTATTTATATCGGAATAGGGTATCTTTCCTACGGTCTTATATTCGGATGGACGACCGTTTTTGTCGGACTTCTTATATTTCTGTATATTTTTCTTGGACAGCTTGTCAAAAAAAAAGAAAAGCTTTATAAATTGCTTGCTCGCATCAGCATAGTCACGTATATAATCGGATTTATTTTTGCGTCTGTCGCAAGTATTCAGATACTCAGCACATACAAAACAAAAGAAGCGCCTGCTGACAGCGTTATGATTGTTTTGGGGTGCGGACTTTCACGCAGTGACAGAACATCGCCAAGCCTTTTACTGTCATTGCGTCTTAAAGCCGCAATTGAATGTCTTAACGCCAACGAGGACATGAAATGCGTTGTGGCGGGCGGACAGGGTTTCGGCGAAGACATTCCCGAAGCGCTGTCGATGTATAATTATCTTGTCGAAAAGGGCATTGACGGCTCACGCATATATATGGAGGATAAATCAACCTCGACAAACGAAAATATCGGTTTTTCCAAAAAAATAATGGAGGACGAGGGTTTGATTGAGGGCGGCACCGGAAATGTCGTAATCGCAACCGACGGCTTCCATGAGTTTCGCGCGCATAATATCGCAAAAGAATACGGACTTACCGCCTATACGTGCTCGTCAAAAACACCCTCGGGAATGCTTGGCATCCTTTGGGTGCGTGAAATTTGCGCAATAATTACGCAGGTGTGGTTATAGTATGAAAATTATGAAGCTTCCCAGCAAATGGAAAAACTTGAATATTCTTGAAAAAATCACACTTATTACCGTTTTTTCGATTACAGTATTTCAGATAATATCGGTATTTGTATGGGTTTCTCCGCAAACCTCGGATTCCAAAAGATATTTGTTGCAGGCAATGCAAACTGCTGAAAGAAATTCGTTTTATCCGGACAAAACCAACGTAATTACTGATTACATTGTTGCTCCCGGATATATAAATTATCTTTCTCTGTTTTTTCGAATTACGAATGATATTCGGGTTCCTATGATTTTCAATGTTTTTTTAACGCTCTTTTTTGGATTCCTTGTTTATTATATCGCCGGAAAGCTGTTTTCCTCCCGAAATGTCGGGTGTGTTGCGGTGATTTTCATGTACCTTCTTGTGACAAATTCCTCCGAAGTGCTGAGCTTTCGAACTGAAACCCTTTACAATGTGCTTACTTACGCCGCTGTTGCTGTCGTTTTGTCAAATATAAAGGGGAAATTCTTTATAGCGGGCGCTCTTTTTGCGATGGCAAACAGCGTCAGACCTCTTGCCATCACCTTTTTGGGAGCAATTTTATTATTTCTCTTTGTCAAAAAGATTAAGATTAGACATATGGTAAAGATGACTGCAATGTTTTTGTGTACGGTAGTATTAATCGGAACGGCAGGCTATATAAGCTGCGGAAAATTTGTATATGCCTCCACGACGGGAGGAATAAATCTTATTATGTCCGCAAACGATGCTGCAGACGGCAGCTATGATGAAACGGTTTTTCAAAAAGGCAATCCGGGATATCTGTCAAAGGAACAGAAATCAGGCATGACTTTTAAGGACAGAAACGATTTTTACATGGAACAATCGGTCAAATGGATTCTTGAAAATCCTCTTTCCTATATAAAGCAAATACCAAACAAGCTGTTCATTATGTACGGTTCTGAAAATTACTCCGTGACTGCGTACAACAGCTTTTCCGAACGCCCCATATCGCAAATACTGAAAAATCTTGTGTCATTGAACTTTGACAGGCTTTTATTTCTTGATTATATGATTATCGCCAATCAGCTGTTATACATTATCCTTTTGCTCTTTGCAGTTCTCGGCACCGTCACGGTAATACGCCGAAAGGAAAACCGATCGTCTCTTTTTCTTCTCTCAATGATTATGGTCACAGGAACGGCAATGACGCTTGTAACAAACATGAGTCCGCGCTACCACAACCCGTATCTCCCCGTGCTTTATATACTTTCCGCCGTGTTTGTATGTGAACTGAGAGACAAAAGAAATCAAAAAAGAACTGCAATATAACAAAATGTAATATTGCAGCTCTTTTTATATTGTAAATATTATTCCTCTGTAGGAGCGACTTCCTCTGCCTGTACTTCTTCTACTACAGGAGTATCTTCCTCAACAGGAGCAACCTCTTCTGCAACAGCTTCCTCAACAACCGGAGCGGCAGCTTCTTCGATTACTTCTGAAGCTTCTTCCTCTGCTGTCATTTCTTCAATAACAGGAGGCTCCAGCAATGCTTTTATTGAAAGGTTGACGCGTCTTCTTTCGAAGTCAATACCGACAATTTTAGCCTCAGTCTCCTGACCGATTTTCAAAACATCAGCCGCACGTGCGATACGCTCATGCGAAATTTGTGATATATGGATAAGACCGTCAATGCCCGGCATGATATTTGCAAAAGCGCCGAAAGCGGTAATCTGAACGATTTTAACGTTAACCGTCTGGTCAACCGCATAATCCTTTTTAAGGATTTCCCACGGATTGTCCTCGGATTTTTTGTATCCAAGCGAAATTTTGTGTTTTTCCTCGTCAACCGCCTTGACATAAACCTCGACAGTATCGCCGATTGCCAGCACATCCTGCGGATGCTTGATGCGAGTCCATGCAAGCTCTGAAACGTGAATCATGCCGTCAACGCCGCCGATATCAACAAAGGCACCGTATGTAGTCATTGATTTCACAACGCCTGTGAAAACACTTCCTACTTCTATTTTGTTCCAGATTTCAGCGTTCATAGCCTTGCGCTCTTCACGAAGAACAGCTTTAATTGAGCCGACCGCGCGTCTTCTGGATCTGTTAACTTCAAGGATTTTGAAACGAACTTCGGTACGAAGAAGATCATTTAAGTCATCATCGCGGCTCATAGTTGAAAGCGACGCGGGAATAAAGACGCGTACACCGTTCGTGACGGCAAGAACTCCGCCGTTAATAACCTCGGTTACTATTCCGTCAAGAATTACTTCGCTGTCCTCGCTTGCCGCCACAACCGTATCCCAGCCCTTTAACGCGTCAACGCGTTTCTTTGAGAGCATGATGGTGCCCTCAACATCATTGGTTTTCATGATAAGCAGCTCGATTTCATCGCCAATCTTGACAATGTCCTCCGGTACTGCGTTGGGGTCTGACGAAAGCTCTGCAATCGGGATATATCCCGCCTGCTTTCTTCCGACATCAACCTGAATCTCATTGGGAGCAATTCCGACAATAACACCCATTATGCGGCTGTCTGTATTTGCGGTAGGAGAATAGACATCAATCATTTCTTCAAAGGTCATATCCTCAAAAGCCTTGACCGCTTTTGCCTCCTCCACAGCCATGGTTTCTTGTGTTTCCGCCTGAACACTCTCGGTTTGCTCAGCAGATGCAGGTTCATCAATTGGTGCTGCTTCATCGGCAGTTTGTTCCGGAACTGCGGTTTCCTCTTTTTCTGATACGGTTTCGGGTATGCTTTCCGAAACGTTTTCCATGACCTCGTCCTGATTTTCGGTCATGATTTTTTCCTCACTAGTGTTTAAAATGTCTGACATCTTAACTAGTACCTCCTTTATAATATGTGCGGGTGTTGATGCGCCGGCCGTAACGCCGACCGCCAATGCTGTTAAAAAAATGTCCTTCGAAAGCTCGTCCGCACACTCTATGAGGACTGTTCTTGTGTTAGCGGCACAGACATCCCTCAGCTTTTGTGTGTTTGAGCTTTCATGCGAACCGACAATTACCATGAGGTCACATTCGAGCGACAGACGCTCGGCTTCCTCCTGTCTCTTGACGGTAGCATTACATATTGTATCAAATACTTTTGCGTTTGTACATAGTTTTTTTACAATTTTTACGCATTTTTCCCATTCTTTTTGCGAAAAAGTCGTTTGTGCGGCGATACATAATGACAAATCGGAAATATTTTCGTTTTTTCGGAAAATATCCTCAAGCTCGGCGACACTCTTAAAGCAAAATGACTGTGTGGAAATATAGCCCCTTATTCCGATAACCTCGGGATGGTTTTCATCTCCCGCAATAAGAATTATATTTCCGTCATTTGATTGCTGCTTGACTATTTTGTGAATTTTTGAAACAAAAGGACATGTTGCGTCCTCATAAGAAAGCCCGAGCTTTTTGATTTCCGAATAGACCGATTCGGGAACACCGTGCGAGCGTATGACCAAAACGCCGTCGGAATCCACCGCGTCAAGTCCTTCTGCAATGACGGCACCTTTTTCCGAAAGCTCCTCCGCCATCTGACGGTTATGTATGATGGGACCCAGCGTGTAAACCTTGTCGTGCTTTTCAAGCAGGTCAAAAACCATATCAACCGCCCGGTTTACACCAAAGCAAAAGCCCGCCGACTGCGCAATTTTAATGTCCAAGACAATCTTCCTTTTATGTTAAAAACATTAGTGTCATAATTGACATTACCGTTATCAATATAACAAACCGCAATTCCTAACTTCTAATTCCTAATTTCAAAAGCCCTTCGGCTCTTAAATTTTCAATAATCTCCATAAGCTTTCTGGCTGAATCCTTAAGCTCCTGTGAGGTTCCGTTAATCAAACCAAGCTCTGCAACCGTGACAGGCTTGCCGTAAATCAGCACAGACTTTTTAAATGCCTTGACCTTACCGTTTTTTGTGCAAATGACGCTCGGCAGTATCGCAGCATCGGCTTTAGACGCAATCAAAATTGCTCCCGCCTTGAATTTTCCCAGCTCACCGTTCTTTGAGCGTGTACCCTCGGGGAAAATTCCCACAACCTCGCCGTTTTCAAGCAAATCGAAGGTTACCCTGACTGATTCGGTATCGCTCGCGCCTCTTTTGACAGGATACGCCAGCATTTTCTTTAAAAACCATCCTGTCAGCTTACGCTTAAAAAGATTGTCCCTTGCCATAAAATGAACGACATTTTTTTGACCGACGATGTGATACACCGGGTCGATATATGAAATATGATTGGAGCAAAGCAGAAAATTCCCTTTTTGCGGAACATTTTCCTTGCCGTACACCCACACCGGAAAAACAATTCTTGCAAGCGGTCCGACTATAGACCGTACAATTTTATAAAAGCTCATTAAAGACAACTCACCTTAAAATCCGTTAGGATTATTTTTTTGCCAGCGCCATGTATCCGCGCACATTCTTTCGACATCGTATAACGCTTCCCAGCCAAGGATTTTCTTTGCCTTTTCGGGATTTGAATAACAAACCGCAATATCTCCGGCACGCCGCGGCGCAAACTGACGTTTGACAGCAATACCGCTTGCTTTTTCAAAGGCGGAAACAAGGTCAACAACAGAATAACCTGTTCCGGTTCCGAGATTATACGCGTCACAGCCCTTGTTTTTCACAACAAATTCCACAGCCTTAAGATGCCCCTTTGCAAGATCCACAACATGAATATAATCCCTGACACCCGTTCCGTCGGGAGTATCATAATCATTACCGTAAACACTTAAAACAGGAAGTTTTCCGATTGCGACCTGTGAAATATAAGGCATAAGATTATTCGGTATGCCGTTTGGATCCTCTCCGATTCGTCCGCTTTCGTGTGCACCTATCGGATTAAAATAACGAAGCAGTGCAATACTCCAGTCGTTATCGGAGGTATAAAGATCCTTTAAAATAATTTCTATCATATATTTTGTGCTGCCGTAGGGATTTGTACATCCGCCCGTCTGCATTGTCTCGTCAAGCGGCGAAATACCATCGTTACCGTAAACGGTTGCCGATGAGCTGAAAACTATTTTCCTGACTCCGAATTCCTTCATAACCTCGCACAAAACAAGGGTTCCGGTGATATTGTTATGATAATATGTAAGCGGAATTGCTACAGATTCTCCGACGGCCTTAAGACCCGCAAAATGAATTACCGCGTCAATACTGTTCTCGGTAAAAATCTTTGAAAGCCCCTCTTTGTCAAGTATATCACATTTGTAAAAGGGGAAATCCTTTCCTGACAGCTCTTTTATTCTATTGATAGATTCGAGCTTTGAGTTATAGAGATTGTCAACAATTACAATATCGTATCCCGCATTAAGCAGCTCCACGCTTGTATGACTTCCGATATATCCTGCTCCGCCTGTAATAAGAATGCTCATAAAATTGCTCCGTTTCTTTCAAAATTTTCCTTCTGCTTTGTATTCTATAACAAAATATGCGCTTTGTAAATAAATTAAGGGAAAAATCCATGCTTTTGCTTGAAATATCCATTGGAATAGTGTATTATTGATAATAAGAGGTGACAGCCAATGATTGATAAGACTCAAACTTTTTCCTTGAAGGATGAAACCGAAACACAAATGAAGTATATTCTCACCGTGGTTTATGACGCATTGCGTGAAAAGGGATACAATCCCATAAACCAGATAGTCGGCTATCTTCTTTCTGAGGATCCGACATATATCACGACCTATAACAACGCCCGCAGTCTGATAAGAAAAATCGACCGTGACGAGCTTTTACAGGCGCTTGTCAAGTCATATCTTGACAATTGATTACCGACGGCGTTATTCTCGGCAATACAGGCATTGAGGTTTCGGGCATATGCTTCGGTTCTCTTACCGCAGGCCCGCTGCAAGCCGCCCTGTCGATAGAAAAAGGCTCTGATGTTATCGCCCACGCGATAAATCGGGGCATTTCTTTTATTGACACCGCCGAGCTTTACAAAACATACCGCTGCATAAAAGAGGGTATCAGAAAATCCGGCTTCAAGGATGTTGTAATTTCCTCTAAAACATACGCATACACAAAGGAAATGGCGGAAAAAGCCTTTGAGCAGGCGCGTCAGGAACTTGACCGCGATGTTATAGATATTTTTATGCTTCACGAGCAGGAAAGCATTCACACCCTTAACGGTCATGCCGAGGCGCTTGAATTCCTTTATAACTGCAAGGCAAAAAACAAAATACGTGCTGTCGGAGCCTCCATGCATCATATTGCGGCTGTTTACGGCGCTATCGAAAAAGGGCTTGACGTTATACATCCGATTATTAATATTGACGGTCTCGGCATTGTTGACGGCGACCGAAATCAAATGCTTTCAGCTATAACAGAAGCACATAATGCCGGAATAGGCGTGTTTTCTATGAAAGCGTTCGGCGGAGGCAATCTTTTTAAGAGGGCTTCGGAGTGTCTTGATTTTGTCTTCGGGCAGAGGGTTATTGATTCCGTCGCTATAGGAATGCAAAGCGCCGATGAGGTTGATGCAAATATTCATTTTTTCGAAAAAGGATGCTTTCCTCAAAAAAGCCATGACACTCTTTTCAAGGAAAGACGGCTTCATATTGAGGATTACTGCACCTCCTGCGGCAGCTGTGTCAAAAGGTGCGGACAGGGCGCTTTAACGCTTGAAAAAACCGCTGTGTGCGACCGCAAAAAATGTGTTTTATGCGGATACTGCTCACAGGTCTGCCCTATGTTTGCGATAAGGATTCTATAAAATGAGATTTTTGACAGACGCAAATTTACCGACCGGAAAAATAAGCCTTGCAGCTGTTTGCGAATGCGAGCAGGACATTACAACCGAACTTGAAAAGCTTAATATATCGTCGCTTGAGCTGCCGCCTAACCCTTTTGTTGATAAGCGGCTTTCCGGTCACGCCGACCTGTCTCTTCTTCATATCGAAGGAAATATTGCCGCTGTTTCAAAAAGCTGTACAGACATACTTAAATCAAAAGGCTTTGAGGTCGTTGTCCCTGACGGTGCACAGTCGGAAAAATATCCCTTTGACTGCATTCTTAATGCTCTGATACTAAAGAAAAAGGTCTTTGCAAATACAAGCGCACTTGACAAAAAAATATCCGCTTTCCTTTTGGAAAAGGGATTTGAAATCATTCATATAAATCAGGGATATTCCAAATGCATGACGGCTGTCATAAATGAAAATGCCGTGATAACCTGTGACAAATCGGTAAAGCAAGCGGCTGACGCGCACAAAATTGATGCCTTGATTATAAGACAAGGCTTCATAAGGCTTGACGGCTTTGAATACGGCTTTATCGGCGGATGCTGCGGACTTATTGACCGCAATATTCTTGCCTTCAGCGGCAAAATCGAAAATCATCCCGATTATGTATTAATGCGTGATTTTGCGTTAAGCCACAGCGTTAAGCTTTTAAGTCTGACCGAAGAAAAGCTTAAGGATATCGGAGGAATTTTACCAATTCAGGAAGGGGAAGTTTAGCGGTATAATATACAGGAAAAATAAGTAAGGGGAATTAAGTATGGACGACAAGTATGAATCAAAAAGCACAGGTCTTGTTTCAAAAAACAAAAAAACGATTGATGAAATCTCGTTGTTCGAACGAGTATCTAAAATTATTGAAAATCGAAAATATCGTGCATCGTCATATGCTAATTGTGAAGTCACTTTGATGTTTTGGGAAGTTGGTCAATATATAAGCTCCGTTTTGCTTGTCGGTGAACGTGCTGAATACGGAAAACAGATTGTGTCGGAGCTGGCGACACAATTGGTTTTAAAATACGGGAAATCATTTGACATTCAAAATATTCGCCGTATGATTCGTTTTTATGAAAAATTTAATGATTTTGAAATTGTGTCGGAGCTGGCGACACAATTGAGCTGGACGCATTTTGTTGAAATTTTACCGATTAAGTCTAATGACGCAAGATTATATTATGCAAAAGAAGCTTCTGTGCGTCACCTTGGAACAAAGGAATTGCGCCGTCAAATATCTCGCAAAGCATTTGAGCGACGAGAAATCGCAGACTCCCGAATTGCAGAAAATTCATTGATTCCATTTAATATGTTTAAAGACCCTTATTTCCTTGACGTGTTGGATTTGAAAGAAAATTTCCTTGAAGCCGATTTGGAAAAGGCGATATTGACCGAGATTGAAAAATTCATTTTGGAATTTGGTCACGGCTTTTCGTTTGTTGAGCGTCAAAAACGCATGACCGTGGACGGCGATGATTTTTACCTTGATCTACTCTTTTATCATAGAGTATTAAAACGACTTGTAGTGATTGAATTAAAAGTGGGTAAATTCATTCCTCAATACAAGGGGCAGATGGAGCTTTATTTGAAATGGCTCGACAAATATGAGCGGCAGGAAGGTGAAAACGCGCCAATTGGCATTATACTTTGCACAAAAACAAGCCGTGAACAAATAGAACTGATGGAACTTGATAAATCCGGTATTGCAGTTGCCGAATATTGGACAAATCTTCCTCCGAAAGCATTGTTAGAAGAAAAAATACGGACAATTTTAAATGAAGCGCAGGAGCGGCTTGAACGCAGAAAATTTCTTTCAGTCAGCAATCATCAAAAGCAGCTTGAATATTTCATCGAGAAGAAAGACGACATTTGAAAGGTTGAAAGGAATGAAATACACATTTATCGGAGGCTCTCCGGAAAAGCTTGACAAAAATCTTATTCTTCCCGAAAGTATTGTTATCGCAATAGATTCGGGATTTGACCGCTGTGCCGATGCCGGAGTTGTTCCCGACCTTCTTATCGGAGACCTTGACTCTGTGCGAGGGACACAAAGGGACGGTTCTTCTTCTGTGTTTCGTAGGGGCGAACTGTGTTCGCCCAAAGATTTCGAAAAATTAGTTAAGGGCAATCTTAAGGCGAACACAGTTCGCCCCTACGATGCAGAGTCAGAGGAAGATGTCCCCTTGTTTTGCCCTGTCATAAAAAAAGAACAGCAGGACGACACCGACACCTTTTTTGCGCTTAAATATGCTATAAGCAAGGGTGCGGATGAAATATTGTTTCTTTGCTGTGTTGAAGGACGTCTTGACCACGGGCTTGCCAATATCGGCTTACTTCTGTATTGTCGCGACCGGAATATAAAGGCACATATGGCGGGAATAAAATACGAAATACGGCTCATCAGCAATGAAATCTGCATCACAAACCCACGTGCTTTCAAATATTTAAGCCTTGTTCCGATTTTTTGCGAGGAAGCCTCGGGAGTCGCAATAAGAGGCGCGAAATATCCTGTTGAAAATTATCGGCTTCCCGCCGCACCGCCAATGGGTGTGAGCAATGAATTCAGCGATGAAACGGTATATATTTCGGTCGAAAAAGGAAATCTTTTTTTGATTCTGACAAATGACTGACTGAAAACCTCACAAATAAATCACCGCCTGCATACTATGTATTAACATGAGTAAGGCGGTGATTTTATTTGAAACATTGTAAAAAGGGGCTTGCCGCTATCGGCATAGGGGTACTCATTCTGATCGCGCTGTTTTGTCCGCCGCAGGTAATGCTGGTGCTTTCAGCCGTTGCGTTTATTGTCCTTGGAATTTCCTGCCTGCGCTCATTTTGAAACGGTAAAATACAAAAACATATTACTTGGAGGCTTTTATCAATGAAAATAGTAGTTTTCAGAAGTCCGCGCGGACTAAGAGGTTTGCTTATGAAAATCTTCGGAATCAAAAAGCAAAGAGAAGAATTTTAGACTTCTCTCCCAAAGGCAAATCTTCACATATCCTTCTTCGTTCTCTGAAAAGCCGCATAAAGGGGCTCCCGCACAAATATACAAATTGAATAAAACTTGTAGGGTGCGATGGCCTCATCGCACCCTACAATTATTTGTTAATTTTTATGCAAATTTGAAATTGTGCGGCAGCCCCTTTATGCGGCTTTTCAAATGGTTACTCCAAGTCTCAAAATCTCCACAACTTATGTTAATTAATTATTTATATAATTAATATTTTATCAATATAATTATCTTATTTAAACCATGAAAATTCGTGTTTTTTCGGAAATGATTCCATTTCCATCTAAGTTATAAAATACTCTTCGTTAGTTGATTTCCGACTACTTCACAACCATGCCCTCGAAGGTTTTTGACGGGTTATAATACCCTCTTGCCGGATTTGTCACATCCAAAACTCCTGTATCGTTACCCGAAAGGCTTGATGAAATATATTCCTTTGCAAAAACAAGCTTGTTGTCAAGGTCAACAGGAGCGCCGAATTTTATCATAATTCTGTTTTCGAAAATCGCCGAAAGATTAACCGAATTTTCGATTGATATGCGTGTTACTCCTTCAAGCCTATGCTTTTCGAAGCCGTTGATAATATCAAGCAGGGTCTTTTGGTCGCTTTCGTTTTTAAAGTCTACAATCTGTCCGATTTTATGGGATTCAAGGGTAAAGCCCTCGAGCAATGCGATTCCAAACGGAATATCATCCTTAAGTGAAAGAGCCTTGCTGTTTTTACTCACGATTACATATTGGTCATGCTCGGTTTTAAATGCTGCCGACTCCTTTGCCTCGGTAACATCTATGCTTATTTTTGACGGCAAACGGCGCTTTATTTTTGCTGTCTCAATGTATGGCAGCTTCTCCTCTATTCTTTTTTTCGCATCTTCTGTTCCTGCCAAAAAAAGATTTTCTCCGATTTTTATATTGGATACCGCCATTATTTCCTCTTCGGAATACGGGCTTGCCCCTACAATTTCAATCTTTTCTATATGGAAAAACACTGTCAGGGCAAGCGTCACACATACAGCCGTGATTAAAAGTAAAAACAGCAAATAAAAGGCGGTCACCCTGCCCTTTGATCTGCTGTTTTTACTTTTTGCAATCTCCATGCGCGCGTTAAGCCGCTCGTCATAGCTTTGTCTGTCCAAATTATATTACACGTCCTTTTACTGTCTTAAAACAAAATTATTCGGCAACAATACTTTCCAGTTCATAATAATTAGCGATTGCAACATTTTTCCAATTATCTTTATTACCTGTCAAATCAGATATTATACCGTTATATTTTGTTTCAAGCCTTATCTGTTTAACCTTAATATTCAAATTCCCGATGTCTTTTTGACTTAGAATATATTCATACCTTTGATTAAGGGCTCTTTTTGTCTGAAGAATATCACTCACAGATGGAGCAAATGAGAAAAAGAAGACCACAAGCATAACAGGACACAAAATCACAATCCCTTGAGAAACCGGTTTTTTATTTAATGAAACAAGACATATGCCCACAGAAATAATTAAAAATACCAACACTCCTGTTGATGCTCTTTCCGGATATGTAGGAGATACCATCATCGCATAATTGCATATTATTGCGGATACAAAAAAGATTGCGGACATTTTGATTTTTTGAATATCCGACTTTAAAAGTATCATAAGTGTAAATAATATAACAAAAATAATTATCAGCGAAATATATGCTTCCAGTCTTTCGCTTGCAACAGCAAAGCGATTTGACATTTTTATGAAAAAATTGTAATCCTCGTTAAAATGTTCTGCTCTTTTTCCGTTTCCAGGCGCTAAAACCATCATCGCAAGTCCTGCGGCACACCCGGCGGTTCCTGAAAAAAACCATATGGGAATTTTAATTTTTTTGCGCTTAAGCATGATAATTGCGGCAAGCGAAAGTAAAAGAGCTGTTCCTGAGCTGTTTTCATTGCACCAGCCTGCAATCAATCCCAAAAAAGCCATTACCGGAAGAAGAATTCCATTTTTGTATATAAACTGTCTTTCCGCGTATATCCTGAAAGGAAGTAAAAACAATAGAATAAATGTCATTCCCCAAAGATAATTACACGAGCCCACCAGCCATACCATCGTCTGACCGAACACAGGATTAAAAACACAAGAGGAAAAAAACACAATTAAAAACAACCGTATACTGTTTTCTTTACATCCTTTAATATGAAAATAAAGCAGAAAAATAAACGCAAGATAAACGATGGAATTAATAATGTTGAAAAAGCTCTTGTCAATCAAAAGAAAGGTCTGTGCAATTGTATGGGCAACAGATCTGCCGCCCCAGTTAAAATAATGCCAGATTTGGAAATCAACTATATCTGCAAGGCTTTCAATCCGTTCTCCTGTTGATTCATTAAATGAATACGAATAGTCGTCAGCACTTATCGGTGTCAGCGACGTTAATGTCAGCATAAATGCAAACACTGCCAGTGAAATCAGCAGTAACATTATACCGGTTTTTGTTTTAAACATCTTTGCAAGCAAATTTTCCAACTCCATAATTTTTTTTCATCCGCAAATATTAACGTTTTCGCAGCGTTAACTCCACTCTCAACCCACCAAACTCCACACTTGGAAATTGTTAATTTCTAAAGATTTCCGCTCCCAGACTTCTTAAATTCTCCACAATATTTTCATAACCTCTGTCTATGTGAAGAATGCTTGATATTTCGGTTGAGCCTTCGGCAGCCATTGCCGCAATCATCATTGCGGCTCCTCCCCTTAGGTCGGTCGCTTCGACTGTTGCGCCGTGAAGCCGCTTTACACCCTCGACAACGGCAACTCTGTCCTCGACCTTGATATTTGCGCCCATTCTTTCAAGCTGCGGCACATGCCTGTATCTGTTTTCGAATA
>JGI994J12354_10003429_pt1 | contig 14825 bp, 23 predicted proteins | sample IntmicLarv3ML3BL_FD_12354 | JGI IMG/M metagenome (IMG submission 12354)
AGCCATGTTGGGCGGTGATGTGGATGGCATACCAGTGTGTGAAGAGCGGTAGAGAGTGCGACGGGTGTCAGGAATGTAAACCTGATTATCCAGCTTGTCCAAATTGCAACAGCAAGGAATATGAATCCATGTTTTACGCAAAGAATGATTGGATTGGATGTGATGAGTGTGTGCAAAGAAGATATGCATGAGTGGACGGAATATAACAAGTTAGAGAAGATGGGGATTGTCCTGAAGGACATTATGGATATAGACAAGCAAATCAATGGACTGCGCGCCTTAAAAAAGAAAAAGGAATCAGAGGCAGGTCAGCTATGGGAGTCGATTATTGAAGAAAATAGAAATGGATGTATGAAGGAGGGGCGGGAAGATGAATATTGTTAGCAAGCTGAAAGAAGTACAGAGTTTATTAAAAGCACCAAAAAGCAAGTATAATACCTTCGGCAAGTATCACTACCGAAGTACCGAAGATATACTGGAGGCGGTAAAACCGCTTCTATCGGAGAGAGGATTACTTCTGACGGTAAGTGATGAGGTTGTATTAATCGGCGATAGATATTACATACAGGCGACGGCGAGGGTTGCAGATGGAGATAATGCGGTTATTGAAACAAAGGCATATGCGAGAGAATCGGATGATAAAAAAGGTATGGATGCAAGTCAGCTTACAGGTAGTACAAGCACATATGCCCGTAAGTATGCACTAAACGGATTGTTTTGTATTGATGATACAAAAGACGCTGATAGCGATGAGGTGATTTGTGTCGAGTGCGAAAAACCTTTGCCTGTGACAATAGAGACAAAGAACGGAATAGTGACGGCAGTGGAATTTTCAAGAAATTTTAATGGATGCTGCCCTGACTGCGTAAAGAAGGCAAGAAAAGAAGCGCAGGAGGTGTCCGAATGATTTTGAACACATCAGGCACATATTCGGGTGTCAAATACTTGTTAGAAGGAGATATGGAGATTAGCTTCATTATCCCCAAAGCAAACGAGAAATCGCTTCTAAAAGGTGTAGACGAGATTACGAAAAAGCAAATCGGCAACTTGGCGATTAAGGTGGACAAGGAGCGCAAAAAGCGTTCTTTAGATGCCAACGATTATCTTTGGGTGCTGTGTACAAAGTTGGCTGAGGAGTTAGAGGTGTCAAAGGAAACAGTCTATCGCTTACATATCAAAGAAGCAGGGCAGTATCAATCTATGGCACTGCAAGAAAAAGCAGTAGAAGCCTTTTGCAACCTGTGGAGCATTAACGGAACCGGATGGTTTACCGAGGTTGTAGACAGCACTTTAAACGGCTGTAAGAAGGTATTCGCATACTATGGCAGCAGCGTATATGATACGGTGCAAATGTCGCGATTGATTAAAAACGTAATACAGGATTGCGAAGCGCAAGAAATAGAGACGATGTCGCCGAGAGAGTTAGAGAGTTTATTGGATATGTGGGGAGAAAGAAATGCAGGGTAGCCGCAGTAACAGCATTTTGCAAGACAAAGAAAAATGTTGCTATATCACGAGATTAGCAGATGTGCCACTGCATAAACATCACATATATTTCGGCACAGGGGCTAGGAAGATTTCCGACAAAAATGGTTTTTGGGTATGGCTGTTGCCCGCATTGCATAACCAGACAGCGTATAGCGTGCATGGCAGGGATGGGCGTGCTTTGGATTTAAGACTAAAGAAAGAATGTCAGCAGAAATATGAAGAAAGCCACAGTAAGGAAGAGTTTGTGCAATTGATTGGGAGAAATTACTTATAGGAGGGCGCTTATGCAATTTGAGTTAACGGTAGAGGGTGTGCCTGTGGCGAAAGCAAGACCGAGGTTGTCAGGATGTAGAGTATACACACCACGAAAAACGGTATTGCACGAACAACATATAAAGGATTGTTGGGATAGTAAATACGGCAATATAATTCCGACTGGCAAGCCTTTAGAGGTGGTTATAAAGTTTTATATGCCGATGCCAAGAAGTGTGTCTAAAAAGTTGCGTGAACCACTATTGACCGGGGTTATGCATACAGTAAAACCTGACATTGATAACTTGATCAAGATGGTATTGGATGCTTTGAACAAGGTGGCTTATGAGGATGACAAGCAGATTGTCGATATATATGCCTATAAGCGATATAGTGAGCAGCCGAGGACGGAAATAACAATAACAGAGAAGTGGTGAAGAAATGAAATATTTGTCTGAGATTAATGCATTTTATGATAGCTTAGAGACGAACAGGCTTAACGCTAACGACATTGCTTTGTGGCACGCCCTAATAAGTGTAGCAAACAAGACGAATTGGCAGAGCGAGTTTACTGTAGCCATTATGGTGCTGGAAATCAAGAGCGGATTGAATAGGCAGTCTGTTTTTAGGGCAAGAAATAAATTGAGAGATTGTAAGTACATAAGCTTTAGGCAACGTGGAGGAAATCAATCGGCAATGTATACGATTAATTCTCTTGTGTATCACACAGATACACAAAGTGATACACAAAGTGATACACAAAGTGATACACAGGGTGATACACAGGGTGATACACAGGGTGATACACAAAGTGATACCATTAATAGACTAGAAGAGAAGAGACTAGAAAAAGAGAAAAAAACTAAAGCAAAAAAAGATTTTGAATCCCTCTTGGACGACAAGGGTTTTTCTGACGAACTCAAAACAGCGATTTATGACTGGTTACGCTATAAGTCCGAACGTGGGGAATCGTACAAGAATACAGGATTAACAAAGCTAGTAAGCGAGATAGCAACCACTTCTGCCAATCATGGCGAACGGGGTATTATTAGCGTTATATCAAAATCCATGGCGAACAACTATGCGGGTTTCCAATGGGCCATGAGAGATTTGCCCGAAATGCCGAAATCGGATTCATCGAAGTACGGAGGTGATTTGATATGAGCGGCATAAAAGACATGAGCGATATAAGTAAAACGATAGAGCGAATGGATGGACTGCGCAAAAAGGCACCACCAAAAGCGTATGAGTGTGAGAATTGCCGAGATGTCGGATTTATTTTCACGCACCGATCAGGTGTTGACTGGGCAGAGGAATGTGAGTGCACGATTAAAAAAAATATGCTCGAATCTCTAAAGACATGCGGCTTGAGTGAGTCGAAGTTTAAACGGCAGACTTTTGATTCGTTCGTTGCAACGAATGCCTTTCAACGGGAGATGAAGCAGAAAGCAAAGGCATTTTGCAGCCAGAAAGACAAGAAGTTTTTCTTTGCGGGCGGTCAAGTTGGAAGTGGTAAGACGCATATTTGTACGGCTATTTGCAATCATTTTTTCAACAAGGCATATCCATTCAAGTATGTCACATATCCCGATATGACAAGGCAACTTAAATCAATGGCAAATGATGATATTGATTATAATCGCCATATGGGAATATTGCAGAATGTGAAAGTGCTGTACATCGATGATTTATTTAAGGGCAAGAATACAAGCGCTGACAGTGCCACGGAAGCAGATATAAAGCACGCGTTTACACTGATCAATAATCGTTATGAGAACGAGAAAATAACGGTCATATCAAGTGAATTGAATTTGTCAGAATTAATAGACGTAGATGAGGCGATAGCTAGCAGAATTAAGCAAATGTGTGGTGGATATACTGTCAATATCAAAAAAGATAAAAATAGGAATTATAGATACAAGGAGGAAATCAAATGAACAAAGCAGCACTACTTGGAAGACTGGTTAAAGACCCAGAGGTCAGATATACCCAAGGCAATGAACCAATAGCGATAGCGAGATATACACTGGCGGTAAACCGTCGTTTCAAACGGCAGGGAGAGCCGGAGGCGGATTTTATTAACTGCGTTGCATTTGGTAAAAGCGCAGAGTTTATAGAGAAGTATTTTGGAAAAGGTCAACAGGTTGCTATTGTTGGAAGACTACAAGTGCGATCTTGGGATGACAAAGACGGTAATAAGCGATGGAGTACCGATGTGGTAGTGGAGGAGCAGCATTTTGTCGAGAGCAAGCAGAAGGAGACGAAAGCATCCGGAAGCCCTACAGGAAGCACTACAGGAAATTCTACAGGAAGCGAAGAGGGATTCTATCCAGTGGATGACGAGATAGACGATTCGGATTTGCTACCGTTTTGATGAGAGTATAGGAGGGGACTAATGGCAATTGAGAAGGTGTGTAATTTTTACGCAATAGAGTGCGACTACTGCAATGAAATTCTACCGCATGAACGTTCGATGAGTGATGCAATCGCAATGATAGATGACGAGGGCTGGCATACTTTGGGGGAAGGAATGTTAATGTGCCCTGAGTGTGTAGATATGCATTTGGATGATGAATGAGTTTAACTAAATTGGAAAAGGAGTAAAGAGGTTTGGTCGACCAGAAAACACGTGTTTACTCCTGTGGATGAAATGAAAACAAGTAAATGCGAGCTATACAGAGATAATTTCCAAAACTATAAAAAATACAATATCCCCAAAGCACAATTGGTTATTGCGGATATACCATATAACTTGGGGGTTAACGCCTATGCATCATCGACTGAATGGTATGTAAATGGCGACAATAAGCAAGGTGAAAGTAAAAAGGCGGGGAAGTCATTTTTTAACACAGACAATAATTTTAAAATTGCGGAATATATGCATTTTTGTAGCCGCCTATTGGTGAAAGAACCCAAAGAAAAAGGCAAAGCTCCGGCGATGATTGTATTTTGTTCTTTTGAACAAATGCCGATGGTCATTGAGTATGGCAAGAAATATGGGTTTAGTAATAGTTATCCATTGTTTTTCATCAAGAACTATTCGGCGCAAGTCTTAAAAGCGAATATGAAAATAGTAGGGGCAACAGAACATGCAGTTGTGCTATACCGTGGCAAGCTGCCGAAATTTAACAACGGGAAAAAGGAAACAGGAAAAGGAAAGATGATTTTCAACTGGTTCGAGTGGAAAAGAGACGGTAAGGATGTCCCTAAAATACACCCGACACAAAAGCCTGTTAGCGTGTTAAAGAGATTGATTGAAATATTTACAGATGAGGGAGATGTTGTAATTGACCCGGTGGCAGGAAGTGGAACAACATTGCGAGCGTGCCAAGAACTCAGGCGAAGCTGCTATGGATTTGAGATTGACAGGAATTTTTATACCAGGGCAAAAGCGGAAATGCTGATTATGGGAGAGGGGGAAAGCAATGAGAAAACAGACAGTTTATTTAGCAGGGAAAATAACGGGAGACCCATCGTACAAACAAAAATTTCAGGATGCAGCACATGAGCTGGCGGCGGCGGGGTTCGTTGTATTAAATCCGGCGATACTTCCGCCAGAGGGGTTTGACTATGAGGCGTATATTCGTATGTCATCGGCGATGTTAGACGAATGCGACATCGTCTGTTTTCTTCCAGACTGGAAGGAGAGCCGCGGAGCGGTGCACGAACGCAGCCGTGCCGAAATACTGAGGAAGATTGTAATACCGTTTGACGGATGGATGAAGGCGAGCAAAGCAATACTGATGTAGGTTGCGGAAATGAGGATTATTGAAAGTAGAGGGGTGAAGAGATTATGACGATACCAAAAGAAGTTTACCGCTATGTGGAATATGAACTTTACCACTATGCTGAGTATAAAAAAGAATTAGAGCTCGAACGTGAGAGAATATTAGAATCATCATCGATGCTGTCTGATGGTATGCCAAAGGGGAATGAAACCTCCGACAGCACCGCGAAAAAGGCGATATCTCTTAACGAGAGTAAAAGTATCAAAGCAATGCGAGAGGTGCTGGATGCCATCGATGTATCGCTCAAGATGCTTTCTGATGGACACAGAGCATTGTTCAAAGAAGTTTACGGCAAGGGGCGAAAAGATATCTATTCGGTCTGTGCTGAGTTGGGGATGTCGGAGAGAACCTACCGACGACATAAAGCGCAAATAGTGTTGGCAGTAGCTGGAGAAATGGGTAAAATTCAAAAAATGGCCTAAATTTGGCAGTTTTTAGGGGTAAATCTGTGGTATTATGTTTTTGTGGATAGTGAGAATAGTTCAAAAGGCAGCCAATCGGTTGTCTTTTTTCATGCGGAAAATAGAAAAAGAGGAAGGAGAGAGGAGATATGAATGCACGGCAAAAGCGGTTTTGTGATGAATACCTTGTTGATTGTAATGCGAAACAAGCGGCAATCCGGGCGGGATATAGTGAAAAGACAGCGCATTCCATTGGTACTGAAAACCTGAACAAACCTGAACTGAAAAACTATATTGATGAACAGCTTGAAAAACTTCACAGTGAAAAGATTGCTGATGCCGCAGAAGTCATGATGTATCTTACTTCTGTCCTTCGTGGTCAAGCATCTTCTGAAGTTGTTGTGGTCGAAGGTTGCGGTGAAGGTTATTCCACCGCGAGGAGAATAGATAAAGCGCCTGATGAAAGGGAAAAGTTGAAAGCGGCCGAACTGCTTGGAAAAAGATTTGGCTTGTATAAAGACAATGTGACATTGGAGATTGAGCCGGTGGTCATTATAAACGATTTAAAAGAGTAGGTGGTGCTATGAATATATCGCTGCAAGAGGCGGTTGGCGGGAGTTATGTTGACTACTGGAACACGAAAAAGAGATATCGGCTTTGCAAAGGAGGCAGAGGCTCTAAAAAGTCAAAAACAACTGCATTAAACATGATTCATCGGTTGTATGAGTTCCCTGAAAGCAATGGTCTTTGCGTCAGGAGATATTCAAATACGCTGCGGGATTCTGTATTTAGTGATTTGAAGTGGGCAATCCATAAATTTAAGTTGGATGCCTTTTTTGATTGTACTGTCTCGCCAATGCAAATTACAAGGATATCAACAGGGCAGAAGATTTTGTTTCGTGGTCTTGATGATGGATTAAAAATTACCTCCATTTCTGTTGATAAAGGGTTTCTTTGCTGGGTGTGGATAGAGGAATGTTTTGAGATAAGCAACGAAGAGGATTTCAATAAGCTGGACATGTCCATTCGTGGAGAGATGCCGGATGGTTATTTCAAGCAAATCTCAATGACATTTAATCCATGGTCGGCAACAAGTTGGTTAAAGGCAAGGTTTTTCGATTCTGACGATGAAGACACCTTTACAAAAACAACCACATGGGAGTGTAATGAGTGGCTGGATGAATCGGATAAAAATATATTTTTGAAGATGCAGAAGAGCAACCCAAGGCGTTATAGGATTGAGGGAGAGGGTCATTGGGGAATTGCAGAAGGCTTGATTTACGAGAAGTATAAGGTAGAGGGATTTGACGTTGATGCAGTCAGGAAGATACCGGGAATAAAAGCCGCGTTTAATCTGGACTTCGGATTCACTGACCCGAATGCTTTTGTTTGTGAGTTGGTCGATAATACAAATATGAAGATATACATTTTTGATGAATGGTATCAGTCAGGCGTTACAAACAGAGTGATAGCAGAGCAGATAAAAAAAATGGGCTATGGTGGACAAAGAATTATTTGCGATTGTGCTGAGCCGAAATCCATTGCGGAATTGCAGGACGAAGGAATAAAAGCCGAACCGTCAAGAAAAGGAAAAGACAGCGTGAACCACGGCATACAGTTGATTCAGAATTATGAAATTATTATTCATCCCAAATGTGTTGAGTTTCAAAAAGAGATAAGCAATTATTGCTGGACACGGGATAAGAGCGGAAAACCCACGGATAAACCAGACCATGAGTTTTCGCATGGTATGGATTCAATGCGGTATGGGATTTCTAAAATTCTGTTAGCCGATACATTTAGCTTTGAATAATATCAAGTTAATAACAAAACAGATTGCAAACCCTTATACATCGTGGGTTTGCTTTTATTATGCGCGAAAGGGGGAGATAACATATGTTCAAATTTACGAATATATTTAAGCGATTTGAAAAAGTCTTGAAAGTTGAGACAGAAGTGAAAAGTACAGATGAGAAATTCATCGTAGCAGAAATTCAAAGATTCAAGCTATCTACGCGGCGAAAAGATATGATTGACGGCGAGCGGTACTATATAGGCAAACATGATATTCTTTCGCGAAAAAGGACTGTGATTGGTCAGAACGGTGAACTTGAAGAAGTCTACAACCTTCCCAATAACAGGATTGTGGATAATCAGTATAAGAAAATGGTTGACCAAAAGAACAACTACCTTTTGGGGCAGCCGCTTTCCGTTCAATCCGATAATGAACAGTACTCAAAGACATTGAAACGGGTTTTTAATAAGAAGTTCCTTCGCCTGATGAAGAATATCGGTGAAGATAGCCTGAACAATGGTCTTGGGTGGCTGTTCCTTTACTATGATGAACACGGTGAATTTAACTTCAAGCGGTTTAGACCTTTTGAAATCATCCCTGGATGGGCTGATGCTGAACACACTGTTCTTGATTATGCAATCAGGGTGTATGAAGTGATTGTCCTTGAAGGAAGAAATGAAAAGGTCATCGAAAAAGTAGAAATGTATGACGATACCGGAATCAGTTACTTTGAGTTAGGCTCAAGTGGCAAACTTACACCTGTTGAACCCTTCCATCAGGATTATTTCACTATGATTGATGAAGTTGGACTGGAACGGGGTTTCAACTGGTCAAAAATCCCTTTGATTCCGTTCAAGTACAACAGCAAGGAAATTCCATTGATTGAAATGGTGAAATCCTTACAGGACGGTTTGAACTTAATTGAATCCAACTTTCAGAATCAAATGGAAGAAGATGCACGGAACACAATCCTTGTCCTTGTGAACTATGATGGTGAAAACCTTGGTGAGTTCAGGCGCAACCTAGCAACCTATGGAGCGGTTAAAGTCAAGACAGTCGATGGCGCAGGGGGTGACCTGAAAACCCTTCAAGTGGAAGTCAATTCACAGAACTATCAGGTCATTTTGGAAATCTTCAAAAAAGCAATCATTGAAAATGCAAAAGGTTATGATGCCAAAGATGACCGCCTTTCTGGAAACCCAAATCAAATGAACATTCAATCCATGTACAGTGACATTGACCTTGATGCAAATGGAATGGAAACAGAATATCAGGCGGCGTTTGAAGAATTGATTTGGTTCGTGAATGCGCATCTTGCAAACACAGGCGTTGGTGATTTTGAGGGTGAAGAAGTCGAAGTGATTTTCAACCGTGATATTCTAATTAGCGAAAGTGAAGTTATTCGAAATATTCGGGAATCAGTTGGTATCCTTTCGGAAAGAACTCTTGTTGCCAATCACCCGTGGGTAGATGACCCCTTGGAAGAATGGCAGAGAATTGAAGAACAAAAACAGCGGGAGTTAGAGCAATATGGATTTGCTTTTAATCCGATTGTTCCGCCTGATGCTTCAGGGGGTGGATTAGATGGCGAAATCCAGTAATTATTGGCTAAAACGATTTGAAACCATCGAAGCTACAGCTAATGCGTACGGACAAGAGGCGTATAGGCAGATTGAACCTGCATTTAACCAGGCACAGCGGCAGATACAGGCTGAAATTGATGCTTGGGTATCCAGGGTAGCCCAGAACAATCAAGTGTCACTTACGGAAGCAAGACGACTGCTGAATGCAAAGGAATTGGCAGAATTCAAGTGGGATGTGAACGAGTTTATCAAGTATGGCACAGAGAATGCGATTGACCCTGTATGGATGAAGCAGCTTGAAAATGCTTCGGCAAGGTATCATGTGAGCAGATTAGAAGCAATGCAGATTCGGACACAGCAGCAGTTTGAAAGAGCATTTGGCAATCAACTGGACATCACAGACACAATGGCACGGCGAGTATTTACAGATACCTATTATCAGTCGGCATTTGAGATTCAAAGAGGTTTTAATGTCGGATGGGATATTGTAAGGATTGATGAACGGAGGCTTGACAGATTCATTTCAAAGCCTTGGGCGGCAGACGGTAAGAATTTTAGTGACCGAATCTGGCAAGCGAAAACTTCAATGGTAAATGACCTACATAACGAATTGGTCAGAATGTGTATTTTAGGGAAATCCCCTGATGAAGCAATCAAGAACATGGCCAAGTATGTAGACAAGAAGGTCGGCAATGCCAAGCACCGAGCCGGAGCGTTGGTTATGACGGAACAGGCTTTCTTTTCAAGCGCAGCACAAAAAGAGTGTTTCAACGAGTTAGATGTTGAAGAATACGAGATTGTAGCGACACTGGATTCTTCTACTTCTGAAATTTGTCAAGAACTTGATGGACAGCATTTTCCAATGAAGGACTTTCAGCCGGGAGTGACTGCACCGCCTTTTCATGTTCGGTGTAGGTCGACAACAGCGCCATGGTTTGAAGATAACTATGGGGGGGAGAGGGCTGCACGGGATGAAGATGGGAATACTTATTATGTTCCCGATGATATGACATATAAGGACTGGCAGGAGAGGTTTGTTGATGGTGGTTCAAAGGATGGGATGGTCTCAGCGTTAACGGACAAAGAACATAAGGCTGTGCTTGACTACATTTCGGCGAAAAGTTATACTTTAAACGACAAACTCCGGGCGGGAATTCCGTTATCGGGTGATGAAAAAGAAATGGCCGAAAACTTAAGCCGGGCACTGCAAAAGTTGCCAATATACGAAGGAACGGTGTATAGGTCGGTTTCCGATTTTGGCATTGATGATGTAGATGAGTTCATTCGCGCTTATGTGCCGGGGCAAACAAGAGTCGCGCCATCTTTTACATCTAGCGGGGTAGAAATATATGACAAAAGTTTCCCTATACAGTATATAATAACAAGTAGACAGGGTAGAGATTTTCGTGTTTTCAATCCGACAGAGCATGAAATTTTATTTGACATGAATACAATTTTTGAAGTAAAAAAGGTTGAAGGAAATATAATTTTTATGACGGAGGTGTAATAAATGGATAAGCCGTACTCGCATAAACGGTTCTGGGATGACCCTGGGCTAATATCGCCACAATGCAATAATTGCAGGCATCGTATTGTGCATACAGCAACATGTTCAGCTTTTCCGAACAGAATCCCTGTGGAGATTTTGCTTAACAAATTTATCCACACGTCGCCATATGATGGTGACAACGGCATCCTATTTGAAGAGAAGATTGATTGAAGCACCTTTTGTGGGGTGCTTTTTTGGTTCAGTGGATTTGAACAATATAAGGAGTTGGTTAACATGCAGATTTTAATTGAAACACTCTATGGTGAAAATGGAGAACTTTACGCAACAAGGGATGGAAGGCGAATTCTGCTTGCCAAGTGTTCCCCGGAACTGCGCATTTATGAACATTCGCAAAGAGTAAACATTTTAGGTAAACCTGGCTATGGGGTAAAAACATATAATAGCGTTCTAACGTTGCTGCCAACACCCGAAACTACATGTGCAGTTGATGTGGATTTCTTACGGGGGATTTCTCAATTTGAAATGGTGTGCGACATACAGCGGACGGACGGGATTTTTGAGCGCATGAAATTCGGCAATCTTGACCCGGAAGAGATTGCTTTGTATGGTGATTGGACGTTTAATATCAGTGGAACGCCGGACATGATACAGAGGCTTTTGACGCTGTAGGATTATGGTATGTGTTTTTAGATTTTTAAGTTTTGACTAATCATAATAAATACTTCAAAACCGTACATAATAACGTACGAAAGCATTGACACCATTTAAAATGTACGTTATAATGTACGCGTAGGAGGCGATAATATGATTAATACGAACATTACTAATTTCAGAAAGAATGTTTTTTCGGTACTTGAGCAAACGATTAAGTATAATGAGCCTGTGAACATAAGCACAAAAGACGGAAATGCCGTTATTATGAGCGAAGAGGATTACAATGGGTTGATGGAAACATTGCATCTATCATCTGTACCCGGGATGAAAGATAAGATTGTGGAAGGACTTAATACAGATATAACGGAATGCATTCCAGAGAACGAGGTGGAGTGGTAATGTATGCGGTTGTATATACAAAGAAGTCAGTCAACGACATTCCCAAGCTAAAAGCGGCAAAGTTGGACAATAAAGCCAAAATGTTAATTGAGTTGATAAAACAAAATCCATATCAAACACCGCCGCCATATGAGAAGCTTCAAGGGAGTTTGCAGGGAGCATATTCTCGCCGAATAAACATAAAACACAGGCTTGTTTATGAGGTTTTGGAGGATGAAAAAACAGTGAAGATAATTAGCTTGTGGACGCATTATGAATTTTAAATGACAAGAAGCATCCTGATGAGGGTGCTTTTTTCATGCAAACTTTGACCTGGCGGAAGTCGAGAAAAGACGCTAATCAGGGGAAGCGACCCCCGAAAACAAAGCGAAGATGAAAGGGAGGTAACAGTATGAAACGTAAGACTCTAGAGGACATGGGTTTGACAAAGGAACAGGTTGAGACAATTCTTGATGAAAACAGTCAGGACATTGGCAGGGCAAAAGGTGATGCAGATAAGGTTCAGGGGAAACTGACCACTGCTGAATCCGAAATTGCCACATTGAAAGACCAGGTTGCTGAACGAGATGGACAGCTTGAGACATTGAAGAAGTCCACAGGTGATGTGGAAGGTATGAAAGCGCAGATTGAAACCCTGCAAGCCGAAAACAAGACCAAAGATGAAACTCATGCAGCTGAATTGAAGCAGTTAAAAGTGGATTCGGCGGTTGACGCCGCCATTGCTTCTGTAAAAGGGCTAAACGCAAAGGCAATCAAAGCTTTATTGAATGACCTTGACAAAGCGGAACTTGGTGATGATGGCACAGTTAAGGGGTTGGCTGCACAGCTTGAAGCACTTGCTAAAGCAGAAGATTCTAAGATGTTGTTTGAAACGCAGACAGCAAAGACAAAAGTAAAGGGCGCAAAGCCCGGGGAGAGCGGCAATGAAGATGGTGACAAGCGTGTGGATACGTCTAAGATGACATATTCTGAATTGGCCGCATACATGGCGGCTAACCCCGACACTAAATTGAATGAGTAAAGGAAAGGTGAGAAAAAATGACAAAATTTGATTCTAAAAGTTTTAATCCGCAGGCCTTTGGGGCATACATACAGCGGATTCCAAATGTAACAAAAACGGAATTGGCACAGAGTGGAGCAATCGGGAGGAATGAGAATGCCGCTGCGGCATTGAGCAATCAGACGGGTTCGTTATACGCCCGCGTTCCATATTTCGGCAGAATCAGCGGTACAACTTCGCAGAATAATGATGGTGGTACGGATATCACAACGCAGACCACAAGCACTTATGAACAGGGGTTTGTGACAGCAAGCCGTATGGATTCTTGGACTGAAAGAAGTTTCTCCAAGAACATCACTGCGGGCGTGGACTTCATGGATAATGTAGCCGCACAGATTGGTGATTACAAATTGGAGGTTCGCCAGACAATGCTTCTTGCAGTATTAAAGGGCATTTACAGCATGAAAATTACAGGCACATCCGTCAGCGAAAAGGCGGCGAAGGAATTTATCGAAAAGCATACTTTTGACATTACAGGTGAAACCACAGGCGATACACCGGGTATGGTCGGGGCGGCTACGTTGAACAAGGCGATTCAAAAAGCATGCGGCGATAACAAGAATATTTTCAAAATGGTAATTATGCATAGTGAGGTTGCAACGAACCTTGAAAACATTAAGTTATTGAAGTACATGGTTTACAATGATGCAAACGGCATTGAAAGAGAGCTTGCGCTTGCGACTTGGAACGGCAGACTTGTTCTGATTGATGACAACATGCCGACAGAAGAAGTTGGCACGGGTGATGCGGCGTATACCAAATACACGACTTATGTTCTTGGTGAAAATGCAATCATCCTTGATGACATCGGGGATTCTGTTCCGTTTGAAATGAGCCGTGACCCGAAAGTGAACGGTGGACAGGACACATTATATGTTCGTGACCGCTATATTGTTGGCGTTGACGGTATTTCTTTTGAAAAACCCGCAACAGTCACAGCTTCGGCAAGCAATGTTGACCTTGCGAATGGTGCGAACTGGAATATCATCAATGATGACAAAATTGCAATTCCGCACAAAGCGGTTGCAATCACAAGAATTCTTTCCAAAGGTTAAGTGAAAGGATGATAATGTATGGCAGAGCGTAACGAGAATCTTCAATCAGTTCTGGCCACCATTAAAAAAGTCGTAGGGAAATCCGGCCTTGATAAACTGTTTATTGGAATGGTTTTGAAAAGGCTGGATTCCCTCGGCTATACCATTCGGGCAGATGATGGTTGGATGATTGGATTTTCCATTCAAAAGGTCGAAAATCACATCAAGAATTCGTGTAATATCAGTTCTATTCCTGATGGACTGGTGTTTGAAGCTGTTGATATGGTGTGCGGTGAGTTTTTGTTTGCTTTGAAGCAGACAGGAGAACTGAATGACCAATTTGACCTAGAAACGGCAATCAAGCAGGTACAGGCGGGTGACACGAATGTGACCTTTGCAATTGAAAGTTCACAAACACCGGAACAACGCTTACAAAACCTGCTAAACTATCTGATGACAAAGGGAGAGGGTGACTTTGTATGTTATCGAAGAATCAAGTGGTAGCTGTCAGAAAAGCCATTGAGGCGAGCTACATTGGAATATGCACAGTCACGGAATATAGGGAAAAGCTGCGTGAAAACAAGTCCACAGGATTTGGAGAAGAAGTTGTTCTTCTGAATCAGCCTTGTAGACTTTCGTTCGAGCGAATTGTAAGCGCAAATCCTGGTCAGGTCGTTACTGAACTCGCGCAAGGTGTAAAGGTGTTGATTGCGCCTGATATCAATATTAAACCGGGTTCAAAGTTAACTATCACACAAAACGGCGCGATTACAGAATACAGAAACAGTGGCGAGGCCGCCATGTATGCCACGCATCAAGAAGTTATGTTGGATTTGTTTGAGAGGTGGGCGTGATGGGTAG
>JGI994J12354_10003430_pt1 | contig 14824 bp, 4 predicted proteins | sample IntmicLarv3ML3BL_FD_12354 | JGI IMG/M metagenome (IMG submission 12354)
ATTTTACCTGCATTTTCATATCCATAGTTAAAAAATATTTGTGTACTAGGATAGATAGGCTTTGAATAAAAATCACCTTTTCTTATTAATTCCTCTTGATTTAATCTTGCTTCTCTCAAAGCTCTTTCATTTTCCTCAATCAACGCTAGTACTTCAGCTTTCTGTGCTTCTATGTTGGCAAGTAATGCCTCTTGAGTTGCTTGGGTTTGTATTGACAATTGTGCACTGGATGCTAAACCAATTCCCCCAGTGATGAGAAATGCTGTCAATAAAGCTGTGGTGAAACCAATTTTCTTCTTTTTTAAGAATGACTTTAAGGATTTCTCAGCCATTTCCTTTAAATTTTTCTTCATAAATTTCCTCCTTTTGTGAAATTTACACTCTTCTAATTAATTATTTAGTGCTAATTATTTTGTGACAAAAATTTATGTTATATTTTTTGACACATCTTCTCCCCAATAAATTTAAAAATTTATCTTCTTCCACCTTTGGCTCTTTGCTCCATCGCATTTAGTCTAGCCAAATATTCTTTTAATTTTCTATTTTCAAGTTCCAATGCTTCTATTTCATTTTTAGTTGTTTTGAATTCTTCCATTACTGCATCATATTTTTCTGTTAAGAAGTTATGTTCTACTTCTTCCATTCCTAGCTCTGATTCCAATGCTCTTATCTGATCTTCTTCCCTTTGTAAATAATACATTCTCTTTTTACCAACATCAAAGGCTGCATCTGTAGCTTGGATTTTAGCTTTGGTTCCATTTGGTGCTCTAAACACTTTTTCCTCAAGGGATTCGAATAATTCAGCTCTTTTTTCTTTCATGACCTTCTTGGCAGCTTTGGAATTTGCTGTATTTCTTGCTGATGCATTACTTGACGCACCTTCCAAAGTAAAAGTCATTGCTAGAATAGCTCCTAGTAACAATAGATTTTTTTTCATAATCAACCTCCAAAATTTAAAAAATACTTAATAATTTTTTGTTTTTCATAACAATTAAGTCAGAGTTTGCACAAAATTAAACAAGTTCAACTGTTCAATTAATTATTTTTTATACTAAATATTTTTTTAGTACAAAATATTTGTAATGCCTGCACTTTTTTATACTTTTTGTTAAATTAAAATTACTCGTCACTGAACCCAAGTATTTTCCTTGAGCTTAGTAACTAAAAAGCAAACATTAACTGCCTTTAGGATTGTGGCAATATACTCCAAAGGTATTAAATCTAGAAACAATCATTATTTTTAATAACTGGATTTCTAAATTTTTTTAAATCTCATTTTAAATAAATCAATTATTTACAGATATTTGGTATATATCTAAATAATCTTTCTACATAAGGAATTTATATTTTATATTCTAAGCAATGTATTACTTAAATTATTCCTTAGCACTTTATAGATACAATTTTCTGATACGAATTTTTATTTATAAAGTACTAAAAAAGAATTATTTTCGCTGTACCAATTGCTACTTAGTTTTCATATTGTATTTCATCATAGTTTTTTCTGTGTTTTTAAAATCATAATCCAATTATAAATTATCTCTATCTTTTTTTTCAATAACATTTTTGTGGGGGTTTTATCAACAAAATCAAAACAATATTGCTCTAATTTAATCGCATTGGGATTTATTTGTTGTAATAATTAAAATGGATAACATTTATATAAAAATACAAATCTAATCATATATATATTAAAAAATTTTTTCTGATTGTATTATATAATTTTTTTCACATTTTGTCTATACTTTTTTTGACATATCCTACTTATCATCATGATATTATACAAACAATAATTTTAAATAAACTAGCCAGATTGGCCAAATCTAGCTAGCTTATTCTATTTTAATCCCCAAGATACTTTTTTGTTACATAAAAAGTTATTAATTCATAAATTTGTAATTAAATTTTACTCCATATCTTAAATCTGCATCTTTTTTGTTATCATGTTTTCTTGCTTCTACATCAAAAGTTACTCCAAAGTTGTTGGCATTTTCAACTGTTAGACCTACTTTTCCTTTTATTCTTCCTTTTTCTTCTTCTGGTCTTATTAAATTATACCAATCTTCTGTTCCACCTGCTACCTTTGCTTTAACTTTTTTATCATAAGTATTACCGAAGTCATATCCATACGATAAGTCTCCCACTAATTTAACAGACATTTTCTTTCCTAGATATGCTCTTGTTGAACCTTGCACTCCTAAAGCTGCCTCTATGCTATAGTAATCTCTGTTGTCTATTTTTAATTCTAGCCCACTATTTCCTTTGGCTTTTTCTGTAAACCCGTTTACTTGTCCATATTCCATATTCAAATCACCATATAATTTTAATTCTTTGCTATTACTTCTGTATAGTGTCTTTGATAATCTGTTGTCCAAGCTCACATTATATGAGTCAAATTTCCCTTTGTTTGTATAAACATTATCCAATTCCAAAGTTCTTTCTGTCTCATGTTTGTTATAACCTACTTCTAATTTTGTTCTTAGATTCCAAGTGTCATCTTCATCAAGAGATGTTACTTTATGTATTCCTGCTCTGATTGAATATACATCTTCTTTGGAATCATCTCCATATGTTGGTGCATCATCAAAATCAAATCTAGATACTGCAAATCCTAAACTATAGCCCCATTTATTCCCATAATTTCTACCTTCAAATTCATTCATATATAATAGACCTTGCACTCTATAATCGTAATCATCCACTCCCAATGTCTTATCTCTATATGATCCTTGTTGATATATTACACTATACTTACCAGTATCCCTTGTAAAATTATAGCTATTTATTAGATCTTCATGGGCACTATCAAAGGCACTTTGAATATTATTCAATCTTTGTTGAATTGTTGTATATACATCTCCTCTCATTTCTGCTAGTACTCTTGATGTTTCTCTTGAAAAAGCTGCTTCACCTTGTTGATTATAAATATTATCCAAGTATGCATTCATTTGTGTCAACATTTTAGAATCATTTCCTATTCCATCTTGATCTTGAGCTAGTAAGCTATCCATTCCATTATACAAATTATCAAATTGTGATCCTGTTACTATATATGCATATGGTTGTTTTGCTATTTCTAAACTTGTGGCTGTGATTGTTGCGTAATATAATGGTGATCCACTTATTGTTAATTCGCTTCCTGTTATTCCTGAACCTTGAACAGTTTGCAAGAAGTTTTCAACTGACCATGCATATCCATTTCCTGTTGTTAAGAAACTTGAATCCAATACAAAGTTTCCTTCTATTGAACCTACTGCTATTGTTCCTGTACCTGCTGTTATGTTTATAGTTGCATTATTTACTACCACATGGCCATCCGCTACAAATGATCCACTATGCACATATTGATTATTGATTATTATATCTCCAGTATTGGTTATAGTGATAGCTCCTTGATTGTTTAGAGATCCTTCTGCTGATACTCCTTTCAGTGCACCTGTTGTACCCCCAGATCCATCTAAGTCAACTATTGCTATTGTTCCACTATTATGCAATACTCCATCTCCTGATGTTCCTACTCCATTATCTATGTTGATTGTTCCAGTATTGTTGAATATAGTTGTATCTCCTATATACACTCCAACTCCTGCTCCTACATTGATGACTCCTGTATTTGTCGCTGTGGATCCACCATATACTCCAATACCCACATTTAATGTTCCAACAGAGCCATCTGTATTACCTAGAGTAATTGTTCCATTGTTTTCCACAGTAGAGAAGTTTGTTGCCAAAATACCTGTACCACCACCATCAACATTGATTGTTCCATTATTCACAAACTTAGTTCCAGCTTCTTTCAAATAAACTCCCAAAGAATGCTCATTATTCACTGTAATTACACCACTATTGGTAAGTTGAGCACCTTTTTCTCCATACATTGCCAAGGAATTAAGGTGTTTGTCTAATTCGCTATGGTCTGGTGTAGTATCTCCACCTAAGTCGGTTGTTCCTACTACTATATTTCCACTGTTATTTGCTACTACTTTACCTCCAGCATATATTCCAACTGACGCTTCCCCAAGAATCATATCAGCTGCGTTGTTTACTGTGGCTGTTGGTCCTGATGGACTTATATTAGTTAGGTTATCTGCATAGATTGCATAGCCACCATCACCAACTGAAAATGAGCTGCCACTTGTTGTTGTGATTGTTCCACTTCCATCCTTTGCATAGATTCCTATTGATGCTGTATCTGTTCCTTTATTAGCTATTGTAGCTGTTCCACTATAGTTTATATTTCCTGTTCCTTCACTGATAATTCCTACTGCTGTTCCTGCTCCTATGGTCATTACCCCTGTTACTGATACATCTGTATTCTTTCCATATGCTCCCAATGATCCTGTTCCTACATCCAATGATGTTGTCACTGTCAATGTTTCAGTACCTGTTCCTGTTGCATATGCCCCCACACCTGTTGCTCCTACTTTCAATGCATCTACAGTCACATTTGAGTTCTCTCCATATGCTCCTATTCCATTGGCACTTACATCCAGTGATGTCACAGATAGTGTTCCATTTTTCATATAAGCACCAACTGACGAATTAGACATATCTGATGAATATGAAGATGGTGTTGTTAACCCAACTGTCATTGCTCCAATTGCCACTGTTCCATTTTCACCATATACACCTATATTTTCATCTCCATCTACTGCCACTGCACCAATTGATGTAACTGAATTGCTTGCATATACACCTATTTGATTAGTTCCTGTTGCACTTCCTGTTGATACAGAGACAACGTTGTTTGTTCCACCATTTATTGCAGACACTATTGAATAATCTGACTGAGTCACTGTTGGTAATACTATAGTGCCATTGGTGTTTACATAGTATCCAGCTATTGAATAATTACTTGCTGATCCTGCATGTAATGTTAGGTTTCCTGTAGGTGCTGACATTAATGTTATTCCATCCACCACATAACCTACTCCACCTGTGACATCTATGGTTCCTAAGTTTGTTATGCTTCCATTGGTGTCTATATATATTCCTATTCCACCATCTGTTACTGTTATTGTTCCTACATTATCCACTGGTCCAAGATTTGAGTACATTCCCACAGAACTATCACCATCAACATTAATATGTCCATAGTTTTCCACTATCACTGATGCCGCACTTCCTGTTGCTGCTAGTCCCACTCCACCATTAAATACATTGATTAATCCTGTACTTGTATTGGTTATGTTGTATGTTCCTGTAGTATTATATATTCCCAATAATCCTACTGAACCATTTCCTATATTTATTGTTCCTGAATTGGATAAATTTCCATTGGTTGTTGCTGCCAATGTTCCTGTTCCACTCAAAATATTAATTTGTGTTCCAAGATTTATTGTTCCACCATCATTAAATGTTAATACTCCGCCTGTTCCTGTAAAGTTTACATCAATTGGTCCAGTTGTTCCTACGTTGGCTGTTGACCCAGCTGTAACATAAATTCCTACTCCTGCACCATCTATGTTCATTGTTCCACCTTGAGTATCCACTATAGAACCTGTTCCTGTAGCATATATTCCTATAGCACCATCTCCTACATTTATTGTAGTTCCTGCACCATAGTTTAGTGAATTTCCACCTCCAACATAAACTGCCACTGTTCCATTATGATCTGCTGTGATTGTACCACTTGTCAAATTGTATGTTTGTCCACTTCCACCTAAGAATAATCCCAATGAAGTAGATACTCCACCTTGTCCTGTTGATATTTGTGCGTTGGTCAAAGTTGCTGTGGCATTTTCTAGGTATACAGACACTACATCGATACCTTGACTTCCATCTATATTACCTGTTACACTACTTCCACCTTCTACAAATACTCCTGTTCCATTTGCCCCTGCCAATGTAATAGGGAAATCCACCACAGAGTTATTACTTGCAAATACTCCTACTGAATCTGCTCCCAAATTAAGAGTTCCTGCATCGGATACTTGCCCTGTTCCTGTTCCGTCTAGTCCTATTCCCACTGACTGGATTCCTGATACAGATATTGTTCCACCTGCACCATTAAATTGTGCTCCTGTTCCCTGTAAGAATGCTCCTGTTCCTGTTGCAGCTACATTTATTGTCCCAGTGTTTTCCCCTTGAGATGTCCCTGCACTGCCATTCATTACCAATCCCACTGAGCTATCAGCATTGATTGTTCCAGTGTTTCTTACTAAAGCCGTCTGTCCAGTTGCTGCCTCTGCCACCATTGCCACTGAGTTTGCTCCTGTTCCAGCTAGATTCACTGTTCCACTATTTATTGCACTACCATTATTTACATAATATCCTATTGTATCTCCACCTGCTGCTCCAGTCAATGTTCCACCTCCAGTATAAGTAGATCCTCCACCTACTAGTACTGCCACAGAATCTATAATTGTAGTATCAGTTATATTTTGGTTATTTGTTACTCCTAGACCACCATTAGCATAAATTCCAACCAATCTATTGGCACCTGCCAATACCAAATCTGTGCCATGTGTTGCTGTTCCACTTGTACCATCATAGTATAATCCAATATTTGAATTGGATGCATTGGCATTAGTTATTGTAATGGTATCTCCAGATATTGATGCTCCATTGGACAGATATATCCCTGTACCTATACCATTTTGTAAGTCAATGCTCAATCCACCACCACTTACTGTAGTTGTACCATTTGCCACATATATTCCCATTGCACTATCTGCAGTTCCATTACCAGCTTCCACTATTACTCCTGATAAAGTTCCTCCATTTGTAAAGTATACTCCCACTGACTTATCTCCAGTGGCCGCATAAGTTCCACCATTTAGTGTATTAGCTCCACTTGAATATATTCCTATAGCTGCATTATCTGCTGTTATTGTGTTGTTATTAGTCAATGTATTGGTACCATCCAAATAGATTCCCACAGATTTTTGATTTCCTGCATCAGATACTCCGTTTATTATCAAACTTCCGTTTATATTCACTGAAGAATTATTTCTTGCATATACATAGATACTTTCCATATTGTTTGCCAAAGTCAATGTAGTTCCACCTGTTAATTGTACTATTCCACCATCTGACACTATTCCAAATGTCTGAGCTGCACCAAAACCTATATTTCCTGCTGCATTATCGGTGATTGTTGCTCCATTATCCACATACAGTCCAGTTGCTCCTGTCACACCTAGATTGATTGCTCCATTATTTATGGCACTTGCACTTGAACCACTTGCTGCCATTCCTATTTGGCTTGCATCTCCAACATTGATCGTTCCACCTAGAGCATTTGTAATTATTCCATTAGCTGTATACATACCTACTGCTGAAGTTCTACCAGCTCCCATATTGATTGTACCAAGATTAGAAGCATCTCCATTATTTACATAGACACCTACACCATTGGTGCCCAAATCTAGATTTGATGATTGGTTAGAAGCTCCAGATACTCCTTGAGCATATAATGCTGTTACACCTGTTGTTCCTGATAAATTCATTGTTGCTGTTGGTAATGCTATAGTAGTACCAACTGGTGTTCCACTTGTAGCTCCATTTATTGCTATTACAGCCTTATCTCCTACTGAAGAAGCTGTAATCGTTCCTACGCTTCCACCTATACTTACAGTTGAATTTGGATCTAATACTATTCCTGTTGCCCCTTCATCTAAATCCAAACTACCTATATTTGAAATAGTCAAAGTATTCTCACCGTACATACCAGCAGAATTTTTACCAACTACTAAAGTTCCAAAATTTCCTATTGTAGTGTCTGCCAATACCCCGTTTCCTCTTGCATACATGGCTATTGAATCTTCGCCAACTGTAATTGTTCCACCAGTGCTATTCTCTCCTGTTATAGCACGTAGGGTACCTTCCAGGTCACTGTTATTATCCATATAAATTCCCACAGATGATTTAGCTGAGGTTGTTATATTTCCATGATTTTCCACTTTTGTTAATCCTTGTCCTGTTGCTCCAGTTCCAAATTCTGCTCCTGCATACCCTGCCCCACCAGGCAACTCTCTCCAAGCTGTGGCATAAATTCCCAAACCTTCTTCTCCATAGATATTTATATTTCCACCTGCTGCATTTGTCGCTAATGATCCATTGGTTGCATAGATTCCTGTACCTCCCAGTGCAGTAGTATATCCATCTTGTATTGATATTGTTCCATTATTTGTCAACGTACCATAGTTGATAAAGGCTCCTACTGCTCCATTACCGCCATCAGTTCTAGCTGCTCTGATTGTTCCATTGTTTGTTATGGATGTATTGGAAATGGATGTTGAATTAGTACTTGCATTCATTTCCAATGCTATTACTTGATTTTTGAATGCACTTGCCTGAGTACTATTTAACTCAGCCAATACTGTTACACCATTATTTACAGTCAACTGGCTGTTTTGTGCTATAAATCTATTGTAGTAGTAAAAATCATTTCCTGATGTGGAAGATTTGTCAATATTAACATCCACTGTAATTGCTATATTATCCACTGCTGCTTCTTTATAATTCGAAGCACTTCCAGGTGTCACAGTAACTCCTGCTGGAGTTATTCCACCAATACTACTAACAGATATTGCAGAGGCATTTTTAAGGTTAAAAACAATTACATTATCTGAATTAACTACTATATTTGTATTGAATAATGTCAATGGATTTGGTCCTGACATATCCCAGTCAAAGGCAGTAGAAGAACCATCCAGAATGATATTTGCATTTGTCAAATTTATTCCACCAAGTCCATCACTATAAGCTGCATAGCCATTGTTTACTTCTATCGTAGACCCGCTCACATCAATATTTGATCCTGTACTTCCCATTGATACTACTCCGGCTGCTCCATTTGTTACTTTTATGTTATAATTTTGGGCGTTGATTATTCCACCAGCATCTGCCATTAGTGCTGTACCTCTATAGACATTGGTAAGGAGATTACCAGCTTCATCTCTTACTTGAGCACCTGTTATTTCTATATCAGGGGAGGCACTTACTGATGCCTTGTTCATATTAATAATAGTTCCTGTGTCCTTTGCAAAGGCAACCATAGAATTATTAGTATTTTCATTGTTAAGACCACCATCTGTTTCGTTAACTGGATTATCCACAGTCATTCCAGTGGCAGTTACACCATTTACTATATTGATAGTCGCTCCAGTATCACCATATATTAAAATATTATTCTTTGAAGTTCCACTTGCTATTACTTCATTTACTTCTACTTTGAATGGATTAGAAGTTTGCTTCACTCCAGAAGCAAATATGCCTATATTTCCTGTTCCACCATTTAATTCCACTGCACCTGTAGTACTTACATCCCCTATTGAAGATGCTATAACATCAGCATAGATACCTATATTTTTGCTTCCGCCTATTAATTCTATACTTCCATCTCCAAGAGATAGAGCAACGCTACTTTGTGGAACTACTCCTATACTTCCTTCTGCTTTATCATAAATTCTTATTTGATGTGCTGTTAAAGCAATTGCTTGATTTGATACTATTCCAACACTACCCTCTATGTTATTATTCGCTCCACTGGCGTTGAGATCATAATTCACCAAGCTATTTCCTGCTGTATAGTCACTTCCATTATGTTGCAAAGTGTTGAATGTTTGATTTCCCATACCAACAGAACCAATGTCCACAGCAAAAACTCCTCTGTTTTGATTTGGTGTTGCTGTTGTTACAGGTATATAAAGACCTATATTGGAATCTCCATATAATGTCATTGGTTTGAAACTTCCTGTTGAAGCAGAATAATTAAAATCGTCAGTTGCAAAGTCATAAATATTATTTGAAGCCGTTTTTATATAGATTCCTACTGATTTCTCCCCATAAATATTTATTTCATTTCTATTTACTATACTTAGAGGTCTTCCAGCACTACTACTTCCTGACAAAAAACCTGCTGATTCTTTCGTATATATATTGGCTACTCCGCTATTATACATTATATGATGAGCTCCAGTTCCATCTAGTGACATTACAAACATTGCATTTCCTTCATTTCTGGTTATTGTACTATCTTGGTAAGGGACAATAGATATCTCACCTGTATTCATAGCAATAGCTTTGACAGTTGACCCATTATTGTGATCATAGTGGTTAGTAATGCTTGCATTTGCACCTTCCAATACTATTTTTCCGCTATTTATCCATGTATAAGTAGTTGATGTTGATGATGTACTGTTGTGATGAACATTGGTCACCGCATCATCAAAGGAATCCATTATATGTTGTTGATTTGAAAGACCTGCTGTTCCTGCAAGAAGTTGTGTTCTTTGTCCAGCATTTGCAGCCGCACCATGTAGATCCATGTGTACAAATTCATTCAAGTTAGTACTTGTTTTGGTATTTGTATACAAAAAATTAGCATTGGAAAGCATTGTAGCATTGGCTGTACTTCCAACTAACTTTTGAAATCCAAGCTGCTCCACTCCAGATTGTCTTGCTGCATTTAAAGGACCCCAACTACTGCCAGTGGTGATTGTGCCATTAGATACTCCTGTCACCCCATTAATTGCTGCTCCTAGAGTGGACATATTAACACCTGCATAATTACTAAATTCAAACCACCATCTATTATCACCATTTCTTTCTATCTTAAAGTCACCAGTTTGTAATGCTACCATTTCAATATAACCATTACTATATCCCACATTTATTACATTAGCAGTTGTTCCATTTCCACTAGAGACTACAGTTGCATTAAAGGTTGGAATTACTGGTACTATCACTTGTGGTGCATCTGGTGCTTCAGGTGGCACTATCATAGTTGGTTCCACTGCACTTGGTGTAGTCACTGTAGGTACTGTAATGCTCTTTGGACCTGGTACTTGTGGATTTGGCATTGTTGGTGGGTTAATTGATATCGTACCCACAGCTGATGGTGCTGATACTGATATTGAAGGTACTGTCACTGTAGCAGGTGCTCCAGGTGGAGTTATTGCTGGCACAGACGGATTTGGTATTCCAGTCAAAGAAGGCGTACCTACAGATACACTTACAGTTTTATTTATTGTTGGCAAATCAGGATTTAATGGTACTATATTGGCTCCCAATTCTACATTGGCAATCCATGCTGGCTCATCTATATATACACCATTACCTGCATTTAGCGAATTCAATGCATCGCTCATTGAGGCATTGCTTACAAATACATCCATATTTCCATTTATTTTGGGATCTAGGTCCTCATCTGGAACTGTATTTAGACTGGCAGTATAACCAGCTAACAATTCTCCTGCTGCATATGGATTCTTTCCTTTTGGTACTAATCCACCTCCAGCTTTATGTCTTATTTGCTCCAAAGTGTTTGCCCATTCTGACTTAGTGTTGTCTTTCCCTTTCCCTGCAGTTTCATTTATATACGTAAGAAAAATTTGGTGACTTGGATATATTGGCTTTGAATAAAAATCACCCTTTCTTATTAATTCATCTTGATTCAATCTAGCTTCTCTTAAAGCTCTTTCATTTTCCTCTATCAATGCCATTATTTCAGCTTTTTGTGCTTCTATATTTGCAAGTAAAGACTCTTGCGATTGTGCTGCTTGAGAATATAACTCTGCGCTAGATGCTAGACCTATTCCACCACTTATTAGAAATGCTGTTAGTAAGGCAGCAGTATAACCAATCTTTTTCTTTTTAAGAAATGACTTTAAAGATTTTTCTGCCATCTCCTTTAAATTCTTTTTCATAATTTCCCTCCAAAATTAATTGTTTTGATATGGTTCTTATTTTAAAATTTATTTAAAAAAATTTTATTATATATGATTAAATTTATTTATTTTATTTATTTTATTTAATCATCATATGAATTCTCTTGTATAAATTATTGATCATTAAATATACCTAATTGTCAAACTACCTTCTTCCACCTTTTGCTCTTTGTTCCATTGCATTTAGTCTTGCTAAATACTCTTTTAATTTTCTATTTTCAAGTTCCAATGCTTCTATTTCATTTTTGGTAGTTTTAAACTCTTCCATAACTGCATCGTATTTTTCTGTCAAGAAATTATGTTCCACTTCTTCCATCCCTAGTTCTGATTCCAATGCTCTTATTTGATCTTCTTCTCTTTGTAAGTAATACATTCTCTTCTTTCCTACATCAAAGGCTGCGTCTGTAGCTTGGATTTTAGCCTTAGTTCCATTGGGTGCTCTAAATACTTTTTCCTCAAGGGATTCAAACAACTCAGCTCTTTTTTCTTTCATGACTTTCTTAGCAGCTTTTGAATTGGCTGTATTTCGTGCTGATGTGTTACTTGATGCTCCTTCCAATGTAAAAGTCATAGCTAGGATAGCTCCTGCTAACAATAGATTTTTTTTCATAAATAGTAAAGTCCTCCTTAAAAAATTTAAACTTAAAATTCTTGTTAATATTTTTATTTTCATGACAATAACTCAAATTGCACAAAAACTGAACAAATCAGCTGTTCAATCAATGATTTCTTAGCACTAAATATTCCTTATATCACAAAGATATTTTCACTGCTAACACTTTTTTGAATATATCAAAATTACTCGTCATTAAAATCAGGGATTCCTCCCAAAACTTAACGACTAAAAACAAACATTAATTTCCTTTGGTCTGTGGCAATAGACTCCAAAGGTATTAAATTTAGAATCACCCAATTCTTAAATTAAAGGTTTTCTAAATTTTTTGGCAAATACAAATCTCATTTTAAAAGAATTAATCATTTTTAGATATTTGGCATATATCTAAATGTTTTTTTACTAAGGAATTTATTTTTTCTATCCTAAACCAATATTCTACACAATTATTCCTTAGCACTTCATAAATATATTTTTTTTATCTATAAAGTGCCAAAAAATAATTGATTTTGTCTATTCTTTATCCCTTTATTTCCTACTCTATTACTCAATTTATATTTTATTTGATAGCAATTTTGCAATAACATTTTTGAGAAATTTTCTTCAACAAAATCAAAAGGACCTTAATATATGCAAAACAATATATATTATCAATTTAGTATAATATTACTAATTATAACTATATTTTATTCAATTATACATTATTTTCCACTATTTGTCTATACTATTTTTATCATTTATTTATTTTTTTAGCAATTTTAAATTTTTATTTATTTATGTTATTCTTATTTGCTTTATTTTTTTTATAAAATTTTGATTTCTTTCGTTAAAAAGTGTCAATGTGTTGATTCTGGTTAGTAAAATAAATTTTTTTGTTTTTATGCTATTTTTTTAATCTATATTTGCTTAATTATTTTTTAATCCAAATCGTTTATCAAGTTTATTAAGTTGATATTGTATAACTTTATTTTTTCAAAAAAAAACTAGCTAGATTGACTATATCTAGCTAGTTTATTCTATTTTAATCCCTGAAATATTTTGAACTTATATAAAAAGCTTAGTTCATAAATTTGTAATTAAATTTTACTCCATATCTTAAGTCTGCATCTTTTTTGTTGTCATATTTTCTTGCATCTAACTCGAGAGTTAGTCCTAAGTTATTTGCCTTTTCAAGGGTTAATCCTAACACTCCCTTAAAGTGACCTTGCTCTTCTTCTGGTCTTATTAAATTATACCAACCTTCCCTCCATCGGCTCTTGCTATTATTATTGTTATAGTTTTCTCCTAACTCATAAGCATAGGACAAATCTCGAGGCCACTTAAAAACTATCCAAAAAATTTTTTTTACTAAAAGAAAACAAAAATTGTCACAATTGTTCATATTTATTGCTGGCAAGCTGTGTAGCAGCTAGCCAGCCAGGCTGGGAGTCTGGGTTGCTTTGTGTGCCCCCCAATGAATGATAAAGTTATAAATATCTCTATTTTTCTTTTTATTTTTAAAAAATAAGAACAAAAAAACACCTGCAAAATTACAGATGTTTAATTTTCTGTTTATTTTTTTAATTTTCTATAAATCAGCAACCTACATCTTTATAAAGACTGGTTGCAATTTCTCAAAGGTGGTAATATAATTAATTCCAAGATATTTTAAATAATCATAAGCAATGTCAAAATATGCCACCATATCTTTATATTTATGTGCATCAGACCCTATTGATATAATTTCTCCACCAAGTTCAAAATATCTTTTTACTATGTCTTTTAGTGGGTAAAATCTATCTTCTTTGTATCGAAATCCAGAGGTATTTATTTCAATTCCTTTTCCTTTCTCAATCAATTGTCTCAGTATTTGGTCAATTATATCTTTTTGTCTATTATAATTTAATCCTCTGTATTTTTCCCCACCATATCTTGTGACATAATCCAAATGACCTACTATGGAAAAGTTATCGTATATATTGACCATTTGTAATAATGTCTCAAAATATAAGTCCTGTACTTGATCCTTTGTCCGCCCTTCTTGAACCTTACAAAAATATAAGTCAACCTTTTCTATTGAATGAGATGAAGCAATAATTATATCCATAGGATAATCTTTCAATTCTCTCTCAAAGTAGTCCTTCAAATGAAGTTGAGAGCCTATCTCTACTCCTAATTTTATATTTATTTTACTTTTATATTTGTATTTTAATTCCAAAACCTTGTCCACATATTTTGGAAGATCTAAAACAAATTCATCAGTCATTCCCACTATATCATATTCAAAATGGTCAGTTATCGCCATTTCCTTTAATCCTAAAGATATACCCCATTCTACCAATTGTTCTATATTTTGGTTGCTATCACCAGAAAATTCTGTGTGCAAATGATAATCACTATAATGCATATCTGATCCTTTCTCGTTTCATCTTTCTTTTTATCTTTTTATGTATTATATCATCTTTTCTCTTGATTATAAATATAAATTATTTTGTTTTTTGTGGGAATAATTTATTTCCCAATGTTAGTATTATAGTATTAATAAAAAAAGCTGATA
>JGI994J12354_10003431_pt1 | contig 14821 bp, 15 predicted proteins | sample IntmicLarv3ML3BL_FD_12354 | JGI IMG/M metagenome (IMG submission 12354)
TACTGCAGGGATTGCTTCAAGAAGCACCAGCCCGAAGACAGGGGCGACAGACGCAGATTCTGAAACTACTGTTCAAATCAAACAACTTAAAACTTCTTACTTCTTTGTTCTTTGATTTTTCATCTCTTCCAATATTCTGAATTTGTAAAGGAAGCTGGATATCGATCCGCATATCATTACCATTGCAATACCCAATATGAGAAGAAGGATCCCCCACAATCCGTATCCGTACAAAAATAATATCAGTCCCGCAAGTGCCACGAATGCACCTATTACGATCAAGATCGTGATGTTCTTCTTCTCTTTTTCAAATGCCAATCGGATACCCCCTGAATTGTCCTATCGCTTGGATGCATGATGTCATCTTATCGAATATAGAGTTTGCCTAGAAAGAAGATCATTCGATGTCGAATGAATTCAATGACATTTTTAAAGAAGAATCGAAAAAAGTAAAAGGGTTGGGTAAAAGGTTTTTTTATCGTGTTTATGCGAGTTTGGTACCTGCTTTGGGCGATGCGCCCTGGTCGAATACCGCTTCTACGTTGAAGACCCATACTGCAGCTGCTTTAAGGCCGATCGCGGCAAGGGCTGCGTTCATTGCATCCAGTTCGGGGCCGTTGTCCAGCCTTGCTTTTGCAACGCAGTTGATCTCATATGCTTCCATGCCGGATGATATAAGGAATGCAGCCTCAGTGTTCTCCTTGAGGTTCTTTGCAGATACTTTCATAAGGACCTCTCCAACCACCATTGTGTTTGCAGCAGGGGCTCCTATGCTCCCTGCCACTATTGCGTGGGGTTTTCCGTCCTTCGATGCGGTGACCAAAACCTTCGTGGCTGTTCTTGAATTCACGAGGTCCAATACATTCTGTGGTATATTTGCCATTTTTTCACCGCCCGATAATCAACCTATTGATATAAGTCAGAGTCGGTTACACACAGGATAGTTTACGCCGAGATCAAGAAAATTCATTCTTCTTCCGGTTTTTTCCTGTTTGCGATGTAAAGAACAACTCCGAACGCAGCCAACACTATAAAGAGTGCGAGAAATTCAGTTATTTCGGCTTCCATAGTTAACAGCCCTCGTATCCTCTATCGATATTTATTCGTTTTTATCAACCACTCGAATATGCTGGACCACGATCCTGAGTTTACCATCCTTGTAGCGCGGGAGAGGAACACATTCCAGCTCTCCGTTGAGGTCCTTGGCCTTGAAAGTGCATCCACAGTGATGAGGTCCGCCCATTGTGCAGATTGCGGTACACTTATCGCAGCAACAGGTTGCCCCGAAAAGACGGAAACATTTCATACCAACCACTTCTTCAAGGGTTAAATTCAACCTTTTGAGAACAGAACGATTTGCCCATATGACGTTCCGGTCATTATCATTAATGACCAGCATATCGTCTATCTCGTCCATGATCATGTTTAGAATGTCATCCGCCGATACATCCTTTCCGTTCATCATACGAGTATCGATTACAGTACAGACTATTAATATTAACCCTCATTCAAAAATCAAATTTCAATACTTGATTTCTTCTTTCGTAGCTATAATACGAATTTCGTACTTTACTGTCGCTTTACCTTTACTAACAAGTTGCACATCGAAGTTTTTCGAAGAACAATATTTATAACTCTAACCTATACCGCCCCTAAGATGTGTTATGATATCATCATAATCGGTGCCGGTCCGGGGGGACTCACAGCAGGGATCTATGCCAGATCAAAAATGATGAAGACGCTCATACTCGAAGCGGGGCGTGTCGGAGGTCAGCTTACCAGCTTATACCCCGAGAAAGGGATTCACAATTACCCCGGTTTTGAAACTGTTCAGGCACGAAAATTATCCGACAGGCTCTACGCTCAGGCCGAATCGATGGGATGCGAGATACGAGACAATGAGCCTGTACTCGAGATCAATGATGGAAATGAAGAATTGATCCTCGTGACCCCCAACAAAACTTACCACGCGAAATCCGTTATTATAGCGATCGGAATGGGTCGTTTCCATCCGAAAAAGATGGGTTGCAAAGGGGAAGACGAACTTGCGGACAAGGGCATTACCTACATACTTCCTGTAAAAGAAGAACTTGTCGGAAAAGATGTTGTGATGTTCGGCGGAGGGAACAGTGCCATCGAAATGGCACTAATAGCGGATTCCGTCACTAATACTACCATCGTTCACAGGAAGCCCGAATTCAGAGCGGATGAAGCGAATGTCAGTGACCTTAAGGAAAGCAACATAACTCCCGTAATGAACGCGAATGTCGTTTCCTTCAACGGTGACGATCATCTTAAAAGCATAACCATAGAACAGGAAGGGAAAACATTCGATATTTCAGCGGATCTCGCGGTCATCAGCATCGGGATCAACGCAGACCTTACGGTTCTCAACAAATGGCAGATAGAACTTACATCCGAAGGTCTGATAAAAGTGGATTTCGACATGTGTACGAATCGCCACGGGATATTTGCCTGCGGTGATGTCGTAGATTACCCCGGAAAATACAAACAGATCATCACTGCCTGCGGAGAAGCTGCAACAGCGACCGTTGGTGCATACAAGTTTGTCAAGAAACCATATTGGGCATAAAAGAAGTGGGGGCGGTTGCCCGCCTATTGTTGTTTTTCACAGGTATTGAACCTGCTTACTCTTTGATTGCGTCCGAGGGGCATTCATCGATGCATGCTCCGCAGTCAACGCATTTCGAGTCGTCGATAACTGCAACGTCATCGACTACGATCGCGTCCTGGGGGCAGACATCCGAGCATGCTCCGCATGCGCTGCAATCTGCTGCTATTACTTTTACCATGGTTTACACCACCCGGTGAAACTTCCTAAAAATATATGAACGTTATCACGCATTTTAATATACCCAGTCATTAAGGGTTCCCTATATTATATATCAAAAATCCTTTGGAAATTCCAAATTGTTTATCACACCTTCCATAAGACGGATACATAAAAACTGTAGTGGTTTGGAAACCCAATATCAATTATAGAGACATAAAATGTTTTCACACTGTCGAACGTATCTGCCTGTTTACTCGACTATTGCCTCTGAAGGACACTCATCGATACATGCGCCGCAGTCAACACATTTGGAGTTGTCTATGACCGCAACATCATCGATCGTTATTGCATCCTGAGGACATACATCGGCACACAATCCGCATGCCACGCAATCTGCCGCTTTTACTTTTACCACTAAATTCACCTGCGTTATAAACCCAAATTTCAGTATATAAATCTTACTTTGTCGGTATAATACCCAGACGGAAACGATACTTTGCCTTCCTGATATCCCCTATGTACCCCCTTTATAACTTTTGTCCGCCATATGAGGGATATGGAGGGTCTCAGCGGAACCGTATTGACCGAGGATGGATTTATCGATGGATACATTTGCATCGAAAACGGCATCATCACGGAAATATCGGAAGGTAAATGCCCCTGTGTTCCTGTTTCAAAGGGTCTGATAGTCCCTCCTTTGGTAAATTCGCATACGCACTGCGCGGACGGTGGGTTGAAGATATCTCCTGATATCTCTTTGGACGAACTTGTGGCTCCCCCAAACGGCCTGAAACACCAATATCTGAGGAATTTGACCGATACCGCCCTCTTCAATAACATGAGGCATTATTCCATCGCCTCTTCGAGAAATGGCGCAGGGACGTTCGTCGATTTCAGGGAGGGAGGGTTGAAAGGATGTAGAATACTCAAGGCTGCTTCTCCCGAAGCCACGATCCTCGGCAGACCTGTTTCCGAAGAATATGATCCCAACGAGATCGACGACATCTTGGAGATCGCCGACGGCATCGGCATTTCCGGCATATCGGATATGGATCACAACTACGTGGATGCGATCGCCGATCATGTCCGGAAGAAGAAGAAAATATTCGCGATACATGCCAGCGAAAAAGTAAGAGAGGATATTGACATGATATTATCTCTTGATCCGGCATTTGTCGTACATATGGTGGAAGCCACGGATTCGGATCTGTTGAAATGCGCAGAGACCGAGACCCCCGTTATAATATGCGCAAGATCGAACAGATATTTCGGAAAGGTACCGCCGATAAAAAGGATCTTGGATTGCGGAGTTGACATCGGGATCGGTACTGACAATGCCATGTTATGCGAGCCCGATCTTCGTGCCGAAGCATCGGTGTTCAGAGACACACTGACAGCGCAGGGCGGATGTTCCCGAGACCTTGTCGATCCGCTCTTCCTAAGAGGGCGAAAGATATTATATCCGGGTAACAAAATACATCTGAAGGTCGGAATGAAGGCAGATGTATCAATAATGCCGTATTCCGGAAAGTTCAGCATCGACAAAGTGCTCAACAGTAACAAAAAAGTGATCAGATATCCGATAAGGGAGGAAAGACCCCATGAGTTTTTGCAATATACTTATACCGACTGACGGCAGCGAATTCACCAAGAACGCAGTGGACAGAGGGTTAGAGCTGGCTCAGCTTATCGGCGGAAAGGTCACCGCGCTATATGTCGTTGACGGATCCGCGTACAACTACTCAAATGCCGATACGAACACGAATCCTTACGATACCTCTGAGAAAGAGGGCATCTATGCCACAACCTATGTGGAAGAAAAGGGCAAAAGTATGGGGATAACCGTGGAAATAAAGATCGTCGAAGGCAATCCCGCAAAGACGATATTGCAGGAATCGGAGAACTACGATCTGATCGTCATGGGTACCTTGGGACGGACCGGACTCACAAAACTGATCATGGGTAGTGTTGCGGAAAAGATCATTCAAAATGCCAAGTGCCCTGTGATGGTGGTCAAATCTCCAGGCACCTGAAAGAACCGCATTCTTTTCATTCTCAGTAAAAACAGACATACTTTACATCATTGGAACAATGCACTTAATTACCTAAAGGCAATTAACCGTCAGTCACGGGGCGTCCGATGGTCAATGAGACTGGCAGACGTACCTGAAAAACAATGACTCCTCAGAGGTCGGTACATAATGAAAACAGTGGCGGATATCATGACTGCAGCACCCATAGTTGTTGAGGTGCCCGGCAGTCGCAGCGATGCTATCAATATGATGGTTAGGAATAAACTCACCGGACTCCCCGTGGTCCGTGCGTCTGACGGAAAGCTTATGGGAATCGTTTCCAGAAGGGATATTTTCAGAAAATTCGAAGAGGATCAGCTTTCACTCATAATGAAGAAGAACTGCATAACGCTGGATTCCGATGCCAGCATATTGGAGGCCGCCAAGATCTTTTCCGAAAAACGCATACACAGGCTCCCTATAATCGAAGAAGGGAAACTTGTGGGTATCATTACGCCTACCAATCTTCTTAACGAGATAAAAGAAATGAAAACAACGATGACAGCGGAAGATGTCATCAGGACCACTTGCGTTACTGCCTACGAAGGCGAGCCTCTTGCATACACAGTGGTAGCAATGAGAATAAGCGACGTATCTGCCGTCCCGGTACTGGACTACAAAGGAAAACTCGTGGGCATACTTACGGACCGTGACCTGTTCAGCGACCAGACCGCAGACAAGGAAGCGATGTCCAAACTCGGTATCGAGGATTCGGAACTCGCGGGATACAGGAATGTCCTTCCCCTCTTCTACGCAGCCACGAACAAGTATATACCGGCCGAAACAACGGTCAAGGACTACATGGTCAAAGATCCTATAACGGTATTCAAGAAAACACCCTTGAACGACGTGGCCCGTATCATGCTGCAGAACGATTTCGGTCAATTGCCGGTCCATGGCACAAAGGACGAGATCGTAGGAATGCTGTACGACGTGGACGTCCTCTGTGCTCTCCTGGGTAATTGATATGAGTAAAGAGATCAACAGCAGCGATCTGATGGCCATTTGCAAACGCAGAGGCTTTATTTGGCCTTCGTTCGAGATCTACGGCGGTGTCGCCGGTATGTTCGACTACGGTCCGCTCGGATCGAACATGAGGAACAATATCCTGAATATCTGGAGAGATATCTACAAGAGACGCGAGGGCTTTATCGAGATCGATTCCGAGACCGTCAACCCCAGGGAGGTCTTCAAAGCCTCCGGCCATGTGGATGAATTCGCGGATCTCATTACATACTGCAAAGACTGCGAATCTCCTTTCAGAGCAGATCATCTTGTCAAGGATTTCTTTGACAATCCCGATGTACTGTCCTCGAAAGAATTGGAAGAGGCGTTCGTCAAACATAATATCAAATGCCCGGAATGCGGCGGACCGCTCGGATCCGTGGAAGAATTCAATCTTATGTTCAAGACCACCATCGGCCCCGGTTCATCCCGTGTCGGATACCTGAGGCCGGAGACCGCTCAGGGAATTTTTGTCAATTATCCCAACCTTTACAGATACAACAGAGAAAAACTCCCTCTCGGAGTGATACAGACCGGGAGAGGATACAGGAATGAGATCGCTCCCCGACAGGGAATGATAAGAATGAGAGAATTCAACATGATGGAAGTTGAATTGTTCGTTGACCCCGAAGATAAGAACTGGTCGAGATTCCATGAGATCGAGAATGATCTGATCACTCTCGTCCCGAACACGGGTGAAGAGACCGTAACGCTGACAGTGAAAGAAGCAGTCGAAAAGGGGATCATTGCCAACCGTGTCCTTGCGTATTTCGTGTACACGACCAAACAACTCCTTGTGAGATTGGGAATAGATCCGAAAAGACTCAGATTCAGACAACACCTCAACAATGAAATGGCACACTATGCCGCCGATTGTTGGGATGCCGAGGTCCTGCTCTCCTACGGATGGATAGAGATAACCGGTATCGCAGACAGAGGATGCTGGGACCTTTCCAGACATGCGGAGTTCTCAGGCACAGAGCTAACTCATTTCAAGAAATTCGACGAACCCCGCGAGATGGAGGTCGAGAAAGTAAAAGCGAAACACAAGGAGCTTGGGCCTAAGTTCAAGAACAAAGCCAAAGCCATCGCGGAACTTCTCGAATCAAAAGCACCTTCTGATGTCAAAAACGGCAAGATCGTCTTGGACGTGGACGGAGAATCCATCGAACTCACCGCGGAGTTCTTCGAAGTTGTGACCGTGAACGAAAAGGTCTCCGGCAACAGAGTGATCCCCCATGTAATAGAACCGTCGCATGGTCTCGACAGGATCTTCTACTCCGTACTGGAACATTCATTCTTTTACGACGAAAAGGAAGACTACACCGTGTTGCGTCTCGCTCCGGAAGTGGCTCCGATCAAAGTAGGGGTATTCCCGCTGATGGAGAAGGACGGAATGGATAATTTGGCAACGGAGATCTACAGAAACATCCACTCACTCTCAACAGAAGCATACTACGACGGATCGGGTACAATTGGGAAAAGGTACGCACGGATGGATGAGATAGGAACTCCTTGGTGTATCACGGTGGATTACGAATCACTCGAAGGTTCTCAGAAGGGTACAGTCACAATAAGGGACAGGGACACAACTCAGCAAAAGAGGATCCCGGTCGACTCAGTACCTTCGATCATTGCATCGCTGATCTCGGGCAGTCCTTTCAGCGATCTTTGACTGGCGGTATATAATACCTTCCTGATATCCGTTCTTTTTTGGACGAATATCGATCAACTTTTTTATTTTATTCCTATAAGAATGATGTTATCAGCGTTTTTCAGAGAAAGCTAGCAACATTTAATAGAAGCATAGGACAATTTCATTAATGAGGTGAAACGATAGGAGTTGAAGACTTAGAAGACCAGAAAAAATTATCCATACTGAGATCCCAGATCGACGGAATAACCGTCAAAGATATTATGATATCCGATTTTCCTACCATCGGCCCCGAAGACAGAATCGCGGAAGCGTTGTCGCTGATGCGAGACTCAGGGTTCCAAGAGATACCGATCGTGGAGAACGGCAATTATCTTGGGATGGTCAGTTATGGTTCGATTCTAAGAAAGAACAGTGTTACTCCGGACGCAAAGGTGAAAAACCTTGTTCGTAACCTGCCCACCATATCGATGGATACCGAGATCACCAAGATCGCGGAACACATCGTTATGAACAACTGCAGACAATTGGCGATCCTTAACGGAAAGAAAATTGTTGGAGTTGTCTCCAGAAGCGGCCTTACGAGAGCAACGGTCGGCCTGAAGATCCTGAAAGACATCAAGGTCTGGGAGATAATGACCGCCCCTGTAGAGTCAGTCAAAGACAACGGGATGCTCAATGATGCGTTGGAGATCATGCGGAAACTCGATGTGAGAACTGTTCCGGTCGTGAACAGTGCGGGAACGCCCGTGGGAATAGTCGGTATGAATGAGATCATCGACAACCATTGGAAGACCGACACGAAAAGTTTCGGAGACTTCCAAAAAAGTTCCAAAGCCCAAATATCGATAGACGGCATCTACGCAAGTTCCGTGAAAACGATAGAATGGGAGGATACCCTCCAATCAGCTACAAGGATCATGGAAGAGAACAAGTTCTCCACGCTTCCTGTGGTCGACGGCAAGGAATTGGTCGGAATATTGACGGAATTCGACATCGTCGAATTGATCTCCGCGTGCAGAGAAAGAGACTCCGTCTTCATACAGATAAGCGGATTGGACGATGAGGACAAAATGTACGCGGACGCAATGTACGCAGATATAGCCTCGGAAATGACAAAGATCGCCAAGATCTACAAACCGGAATCACTCTTGATACACGTTTCCAGATACAATGAGGACGGAGAACGCAAGAAATACAGTATAACCGGAAAATTATTCATCAGAGGAAGTACGATAAACTCCAAAGAAGTCGGCTGGGACCTCATAAAAACGAACAATGATCTCATCAAGAAGATGGGGGCAGTGGTCGTTGAGATGAAGGATACAAAGGTCACTTTCCGCAAAAGGAAGAAGTGATTTCCCCTCAAACCCCTTTCTTTTTTCTCACAACCTTTTTTTATCACTTTCCGATTAAGTACCGTTTAAAATGTCACAATATGATTCAGCCTCAGTCGAAAAACGCTGGCAGAAAATGTGGAAGGACCAGGAGATATACCGCTTCGATCCCAAATCGGACAAACCTGCCTTCAGCATCGACAATCCTCCGAGATATACTTCCGGCCCCCTTCATTTGGGACATGCAACCGGATACTCGCTGATAGACTTCGCGGCCAGATACAAGAGAATGAGCGGTCATAATGTGTTCTTCCCTCTCTGTTTTGATGTCAATGGTACACCGATCGAGGTCAAAGTGGAGAAAAAACATAACATAACGAAACTGGACCTTCCCCGCGAAGAGTACAGAAAACTATGCAGCGAATACGCCAACAGTTTCATCGACGAGATGACTCACCACTTCGAGATACTCGGAGAAAGTATGGACCCGAGCATCTACTATCAAACCGATGCTCCGTATTACAGGCGCATAACTCAGCTGTCCTTCATCGAACTTTTCAATAAGGGTCTGGTCTACAAAGGAGATTTCCCTGTCAATTGGTGCCCCCGTTGCATGACCGCTTTGGCTGATGCCGAAGTCGATCACAAGGACAACGTCACAAAATTGAATTTCATCAAATTCGGAATAGATGGGGAAGACGGCCATGTCATGATCGCAACAACAAGACCTGAACTACTGTGCACCTGTAAGGTCGTCGCGATACATCCCGATGACAAAGAGAAACAACATCTTCTCGGAAAACAGCTCGTGACCCCGGTCTACGGACGCAAGATAAAGGTCATTGCAGACCAGAAGGTGGATCCGGAATACGGAACCGGGAACGTCATGATCTGCACCATCGGCGACAAAGATGATCTCGAATGGTCGATGAAATATCACTTGGAGATGGAGAAAGGCATCGATGAGGCAGGAAAAATGACAAGCCTCGCGGGAAAATACGCGGGAATGCCCGTCAAAGAAGCCAGAAAAGCTATCATCGAAGATATGCGAACCTCCGGCATCCTGGTAAAACAGGAGGATACCCCACAGCAGGTCTCGGTCTGCTGGAGATGCGGAACGCCCGTGGAATTCCTGCAGGTTCCTCAATGGTTCCTGAAGACCATCGAATTGAAGAAAGAGGTTCTCAAAAGAGCCGACGAGATCAATTGGTACCCCGAATTCATGAAGATAAGGTTACAGGATTGGGTCAACTCCCTCGAATGGGATTGGGTCCTCAGCAGACAACGTATCTTTGCGACCCCGATCCCGATATGGGAATGCAAGGACTGCGGACACGCGGTGTGTGCAACAGAGGAACAATGTTATGTCGACCCCACATCCGACCTTCCTCCCGTTGATAAATGTCCTTCCTGCGGCGGCAGTTTCATCGGATGCACCGATGTGTTCGATACATGGATGGATTCATCCGGATCCTCCCTCTACAACTCATTCTGGAGAAGGGACGATGAATTGCATGAGAAATTCTTCCCTATGTCGATGAGGCCTCAGTCTCACGATATAATCAGAACTTGGGCATTCTATTCCATTCTGAGAGCGGAACAATTGGAACAGTCCCGCCCGTGGAACGACATAATGATCCACGGATTCATCATGGCCCCCGATGGTACACCCATGCACTCATCGGTCGGCAATGTGATAGACCCCATTCCCATCATCACCAACCACGGTGCCGATGCACTTAGGTACTTCGCTGCTTCATGTTCTCTCGGAACCGATCATGCGTTCAGAGAACCCGATGTCATCAGGGGGAAGAAATTCTGTAACAAGATATTCAATATCGGACAGTTCGTCAGTCGTTTCTTCAACGAAAGACCGAGCGAGTGCAAAGATCTGAGAGATTCGGACAAATGGATAATAAGCCGATACTCTGAGGTCGTCAAGGCTGCAACAGAATACCTTGACGTTTACCAATTCGATAAAGCCCTCAAGGAAACCGAATCGTTCATTTGGCACGACCTCGCCGATAACTATATCGAAATGGTCAAGGCAAGAGACGATCCGGCCGTAAGATACACATTATACAATGTTTTCCTTGGCAGTCTGAAACTGATGGCGCCGTACATGCCCCACATAACCGAAGATGTCTATCAGGAACACCTTGCCAAGTATGAAGGAGTGAAGAGTATTCACCTCTCGAAATGGCCGACACCGATATTCGTTGACGAAGATGCACTTAGGACAGGGAACATCCTAATAGATGTCACCTCATCGATCAGAGCATGGAAATCCGAGAAGAAAATGCCTCTCAACGCGGAGTTATCGAAGGTCGAGATCATAGGAGAAGATACCGTCCATCTGGAACAGGCAAAAAGAGATATCATCGAAACCTCGAAGATCAAGGATCTGATGATAGCTCAGAAAGCCGATCTCACCGAAGAGATAGTCGGAGTAAAACCCGTCCATTCAAAACTTGGACCTGCATTCAAAGCACAGGCAAAGGCCATTGCCGCAAAACTGTCCTCGATGACCGCTCCCGAGATAATATCCCAAATGAAGAACGGTTCTCTGGACCTGAACATTGACGGAGAGATCGTAACATTGGGTCCGGAGTTCCTGGAAACCGAGAAACGTTTGATGCTTGACGGTAAAGCCGTCGATACGGTACAGATCGGGAATATGCTTATCGTGATAGAAATTTAAAAAAGGAGACGGAAACCGTCTCCGAATTGTTTCAATCCTGAATGACCTTTACGAAAACCCTTTTCCCTTTGAATTTTACCTTGGTAAGGTCCATTGTCATTCTGTTGCCAAAATCCTTATGAACCTCAACGATAGAAGATTTCGAATCTACCTGGATCTTTCCTATCGCGAAATCCCTGATCTTCGTTGTACGGATAATGAAGTCGGCGAGACTGACCTTTCCTACTCCGTCTTCTTTTCCGATGTTCACTTCGAAACGTACCATCCCGAATACGTCGGATATCTGATCGTAATCGACCACCCTTCTTATCGTGTCTCTGGTACCTTCCTCTGCCTCGGGGACTTCTCTCTTCTCTATCACCATCTCGGTGCGTAATTCGAATTCCCTGATCAGATATTCTTCCTCGGTGGTGATGAAAGATATTGCGACCCCTTCCTTTCCCGCCCTTCCCGTACGTCCGATCCTGTGGATGTATGTATCCACATCTTCCGGCATATCGTAGTTGATAACGTAAGAGATATCATCTACATCGAGACCTCTGGCGGCTACATCGGTAGCAATCAATATATCGGTCTTGTCATCCTTGAAATCCTTCAGGACCTTTTCCCTCTTTGACTGAGGCATATCCCCATGAATGGATTCCACTTTGTATTTCAAACTGGAAAGTCTTTCTTCGAGGATATCGACCATCTTCTTTGTTTGACAGAAGATTATCGCCTTGGGCTTATCAATGTCCAAGATCCTGGTCAAAGCCCACGATTTGTTGCGTCTTCCCACCGAGATATAGAATTGTTTTGTCAGGTCGAGGACCATCTCGTCCTTGGAAACACTGATCTCCTTGGGCTTCCTCATATAGTCGCCGGCAAGACGTTTTATGTCTTCTGGCATAGTAGCGGAGAACAACAACGTCTGACGTTCCTTAGGCATCACTGAAAGGATGTGTTCTATATCCTCGATGAACCCCATGTCCAACATACGGTCCGCTTCATCAAGAACGACCATTCTTATCTCCGTGAGATTAAGAACACCTCTGTTGATCATATCTTTGACCCTTCCGGGAGTTCCGGCAATAATATCCGCACCCTTCTCGAGTTTCTTTATCTGACCTTCGATGCTTGCTCCTCCGTATATCGGAACACTTTCGTGTCCGGTATATTTGGACATCTTCATTAACTCGTCCGCAACCTGATTTGCCAATTCCCTTGTCGGTACAAGGATTATGGCCGCAGGAAGCTTCCTCTTCGAGTCTATTGTCTGAAGTACAATTGAACCGAATGCTCCGGTCTTTCCCGTACCCGTCTGAGCCTGTGCGAACATATCGGAACCTTTGAGTCCCAACGGTACCGCCTGTAATTGTATCGGGGTCGGTTCCTCCCACCCCATGTCATCCATGGCCTTTGCTATATCCTCGGATATACCTAGATCCGTAAAATTAGAGATCATTATTCATCACTGATCCGAATTCAAACTGCATGCGACTTTAACGCAGACACCTCAATTTCAATAATGCGAATCCTACCTTGTCTTATATATTTACCTGCAAGATCCGGAAATAACGCCGAACCCAAACATCATGATGATACGCCGAAAAAAGGAACAAACTTTAATAGGCCCTTCGGTCATCACCAATCCCTGTGATTAGATGAGAACAGGTTTTGATAACGACAAATATATCCGCATACAATCGGAACACATCAAAAAAAGGGTTGATGCGTTCGGCGGGAAACTTTATCTTGAGTTCGGCGGAAAATTGTTTGACGATTATCATGCATCGAGAGTTCTTCCGGGATTTGAACCCGACAGTAAGATCAACATGCTCATGCATCTGAAGGATGATGTTGAAGCAATAATTGTTGTGAACACGGGAGACATCGAAAAGAACAAGGTCAGAGGCGATCTCGGGATATCATATGATATGGAGGTTCTGAGACTTATCGACTCTTTCAAGGAAAGAGGGATATTCGTTGAAAATGTCGTGCTCACGCAATATACGTCGCAACCAGCCGCAAAAGCGTTTGAGAAAAGATTGAAAGCATTGAAGGTCAAGACCTACAAACACTATCCCATCGCAGGTTACCCCCATGATGTGGAGAACATCGTCAGTGATAACGGATACGGAAAGAACGAATTCATTCAAACAAAGAAACCGTTGGTCATTGTGACAGCTCCCGGACCGGGCAGCGGAAAAATGGCCACATGTCTTTCCCAATTGTACCATGAGAACAAAAGAGGAGTGTCTGCGGGATATGCGAAATTCGAAACGTTCCCCATATGGAGTATTCCTTTGAAACATCCCGTGAACATAGCGTATGAAGCAGCGACGATCGATCTTGGGGACATCAATATGATAGATCCCTTCCATTTGGAAGCATATGAAAAAATTTCAATCAATTACAACAGAGACATCGAAATATTTCCAGTATTGAATTCCATGCTCGAAAAGATACTTGGTAGGTCCCCTTACATGTCACCCACTGACATGGGCGTTAACATGGCGGGATTCTGCATTACCGATGATGAGATCGTTTCCAAAGCCTCAAGGTTTGAGGTAGCAAGAAGATACTATGCACTACTGAAAGAGAACAAAAAAGGCATGGCATCCGATGATATGGTAATGAAATTTGAACTTCTGATGAAGAATGCCGATATCACCTTGGATGAACGTAAGGTCGTACCTGCAGTAAAAAAGAAATCAACAGAATTCAACGGGCCTGTATCCGGAATCGAATTAGAAAACGGCAGCATAATAACCGGAAAGAGATCGGCTCTGTTAGGTGCCAGTTCGGCAGCCCTTCTCAATGCCTTGAAAACTTTGGGCAACATCAAGGATTCGGTCCTTCTGATGTCCCCCGATATCATTGAACCGATAGGTAAGATGAAACAGAACAATCTGGGTTTCGAAGGTCCAGAACTTCACGTGGATGAAGTTCTGATCGCGTTGTCGATATGTGCACAGACCGATCCCGTTGCGAAAAAAGCCTTTGACCAATTACCAAAACTGAAGGGATGCGAGATGCACTCTTCCGTCATTCTTTCGCCGGTAGACGACTCAATGTTGCGCAGACTGGGACTCAATGTTACATGTGAGCCGAAATACCAGACCGATTCACTGTACCACGGACAGCATAAGAGCTGAGTCGCCCTCACTGGATAGCAACAAGGTTTATATCGCTTAAATTAATCGGGGATTCAGTTGCGGATGTAGTGTAGCTGGTTATCACTTGACCTTGCCAAGGTTAGAACTCGGGTTCGAATCC
>JGI994J12354_10003432_pt1 | contig 14821 bp, 13 predicted proteins | sample IntmicLarv3ML3BL_FD_12354 | JGI IMG/M metagenome (IMG submission 12354)
ATAGGAACGTTAGGGGAAACTTTTTAGGAAAGTTTCCCCTAAAACCCCTTCAAACCTTTTTAATCTTGGTAACATATTATTTGCGCTTTATTTATTTTTTTATATTATTTTGTTTGTCCGCAGACAAACAAAATATAAAGTTTTCACTCTGCAACCCGCTGTCTGCCATGTACCGTTTTTCTTTTGGTTACTTTTCTTTTTCCGCAAAAAGAAAAGTAACACGCGTCCTGCTCTCGTCGCGTCCCCGTTATTTTTCCGAAAGTTCAACCAGCCTCAACGCCTCAATATAATCTTCTTCGCTTATCGCTTGCGCCCTCTCACCATTTTCGTCCTCGTATTCAAGCGCGGCGAGGATAACGTCTTTGCCCGGATTGTCGGTTATATACCAGACTGCCGCCTGTGTAACTTCGTAACTGCTTTCGTTTTCTTCAATGACTTTGAGCAGTTTGAAAAGCTGTGAATCTTCTTCGAGCATGTTTATGTTGAAATAAACTGTGTCTCCGGGAACGTCTTTGTATATGTTCATGCACGCGGTGTCAATATACTTGCTCGCGTATTTTCCGGGATTTATTTTAAACTTCATTTCTTTCGTTACAAGCATGTTCTGTGTGCTTCCGCCAAGTCTCTCGACATCGGAATTTATACTGTATGCCGTCAGATATACTCCGAGAGGGATTGTTATTTCAAGCCTTGATTCCGTGTGGTTTTCAACCGTGATACGGCAGCGGGTTATCGAATCCCCCGCGACTCTCGCGACGATTTGCTCTTTTTCTATCATAGAGTATATATCGCCGGTGAAATTTTCGCGTAATTTCAGGGCTTTGTTTATGTCTTTATGTCCGGGGAAATTAGCTGTAAATTCGTCAATCAAATCAAGCGTGGGTTCTGAAATATATTTTGAGGAATACGACGAATCATTCTGCATCTGCTCGATTTTTAAAAGTGCGTCGGGAATATAAGCCGAATCGGGATTGTTTTCCACAAATTTTATTAAAGGCAAAAGATTGTTTTCCGATGTAAATTGTTCCAAAACATTGTTCCATTCGTTTTTTTCGGTTGTATCTCTCATAAGTTTTAACGCTTCATCGGTCAGAACACTGTCAGAATTACTGTATCGATTTACAAATTCATCGAGAAGTTCAAGCGATTTTTGTTCTTTCGCCGTATTGAAATATAAGTTTTTCAATGTTTCTTCCGCCTGTGATATGTGCGTTGAATTGTCGCCGTAATCTGTGAAATCCGCTATGTATTCTTCGAGAGCTTCCGGTGTGTTTTCCTCTAACGCGATATTTAAAGTTATTTCAGAAATCCTGTATTTAAATGCGTTTTCTTTTTCGGGATATTTATCCGTTAAAGAAATCAATTTTTTTACGTCTTTTTCCTCGTTTATTTTCTTCTGTATGCTTTTGTTCGCTTCGGCGATAAATTTTTCATTTTGAGAATTTACGGTAAATTCCAGTAAATCTTCAAGTGTGCCGTTTTCTTTTATTTCTATCCAGTCTTTTTCCTCCTGCGTTGTGCATGAAAACAAAGTCAGAGTGAATATAAAAGAGAGTGCGACAAAAAAACATAAAAACCCGATTTTTTTTGATTCAGACATATCGTTGTTCCCCGTTTAATTTAATCTATGTTTAACCCCGTATAACCGGCGGTTTTCAATACTTCAACCGCTTTAAAATCTTTTTCGATACGCATAACGACATACGCACTTTCGATGTTTGATTTTGAAACAAAAGCGTACATGTATTTTATATCGATATTTTCTGCGGAAAGTATTTTCAATATCTCCGAAAGTCCTCCCGGTCTGTCCTCGACGCATACGGAAATCACACTGTTTATAGATACGGATAACCCGTTTTCTTTTAATATCTGCTCGACTTTGTTCGCATCGTCAACGATTATACGCAGTATACCGTAATTTGACGTGTCTGCGAGCGTCAACGCGTGCATGTTTATATTATTTTTCGCAATTATATCCGTCACTTCCGCGAGCCTGCCCGGTTTGTTTTCTATAAAAATTGATATTTGTTTTATTATCATGATTTTCTCCGCTCCTTTCGTGGATTTTTATTTTAAATTTCTATTGTCTATAACCCTTTTGGCTTTTCCCTCAGACCTCGCGATTGTTTTAGGCTCAACCAATTTTACTTTCGCGGAAAGTCCGAGTGTGGAGAATATGGATTTTGATATATTCTGCTCGATTTTTTCCAGCCCCTGAACTTCGTCCGAGAAAATTTCATCGCTCATNTCTATCTGAACTTCAAGAGTATCAAGATTATTTATCCTGTCAACAACCAACTGATAATGCGGCGCGGTCTGACCCAAACTCAAAAGTACGCTTTCAATCTGTGACGGGAAAACATTTACCCCGCGGATAATAAGCATGTCGTCGGTTCTGCCTTTTAATCTGCTCATTTTAACAAGCGTCCTGCCGCAGGCGCATTTTTCATGGCTCAATGACGTTATATCCCTCGTTCTGTATCTGATAAGAGGAAATGCTTCTTTTGTTATACTCGTGAATACGAGCTCACCCTCCACGCCGTCGGGTAACTGTTCACCTGTTACGGGGTCGATGATTTCGGGATAAAAATGGTCTTCGTTTACGTGCATACCATCCTGACATTCACAGTCGCATGATACGCCCGGTCCGCTTATTTCTGATAATCCGTAAATATTATACGCTTTAAGTCCAAGTCTTTGTTCTATTTCATGACGCATATTTTCAGTCCAAGGTTCCGCGCCAAAAATACCCGCTTTAAGTTTTATCTCCGAAAGTTTAACTCCCATTTGTTCGAGTGAATCCCCGAGATATAAAGCATACGACGGAGTACAGCATAAAATAGTACAGCCGAAATCTTTCATCATGTTTATTTGTCTCTCGGTGTTACCGCTTGACGCGGGCAATGTCACCGCTCCGAGCATTTCCGCTCCGTAATGTAAACCGAGTCCCCCGGTAAATAATCCGTAACCGTAAGCGATATGCACTATATCATCTTTACAGCCGCCGGCGGAAACCAAAGACCTCGCGATACATTCAGCCCAAATATCAATATCTTTTTTTGTATACCCGACAACAATTTGTTTGCCCGTTGTTCCGCTTGACGCGTGAAGTCTCACAACTTCGCTCATATCGCAGGCGAATAACCCGTAAGGATACGTATCTCGTAAATCGAGTTTTGTCGTAAACGGCAATTTTACAATATCTCTTATATGTTTTATGTCTTCGGGTTTGACTTTAAGTTCGTCCATTCTCTGTCGTATAAGCGGCACTCTGTCATAAACGCGTCTGACTGTTTTGCATAAATTCAACGATTGCCAGTATTCCATTTCATGACGCGGCATAGTTTCTATTTCTTTGTTATAGTATTTGTTCACAGGAAAATAAACACCCCTTTTAATTTAATTATTTATTTTTATTTTATATTTGTTTGTTCTTTAATTTTTTACCCTACATCATATCCCAGATTAAACGCCGTAAGATTCATGTCAAAAAGTTTCGGATTGATTGATTCGCGTAAAGCCTCAATATATAAATCTTTTTCAATGCTTCCCTGCATAAGTTTCGCAAGTACACCAATCAGAACAACGTTTGACGCTTTGTCTGTTCCCGCTTGTTTAGCAAGAGAAAACGCGTCAACATCAATTATTTTTATTCCCGCGTCAGATATAGTTTTGACTATATCCTGCGGATACTGTGCTACACCCATTGTAACCGTGGCGGGATTTATTTTATGCGTGCTTGTTATTATTATGCCGCCTTTTTTGAGATACGGCAGCCATCGCAATGCTTCGAGCTGTTCAAACGCGATTATTATATCCGCTTCGCCTTTGCATATGATTGGGGAATATATCGCTTCGCCGTATTTGACGTAAGTCACAACAGAACCGCCCCTTTGGCTCATACCGTGGACTTCCGAAACTTTCACGTCGTAATTTAATTTCAAAGCGGCGTTGCCGAGTATTCTCGACGCTAAAAGAGAGCCTTGTCCGCCTACTCCGACTATCATTATATTTGTTATATTGTCGCTCATTTTTATTTTACCTCGTTTTATTTGTTTTTTTTGTATTTTTTTGCAACTTTCGTTAATCTTTAATCGCACCGAATTTACACAGTTTCTCGCACAATCCGCAGCCCGTGCAGAGTGACGGGTCTATTTCGGCTTTTTTATTCTCGAATTTTATCGCGGGACATCCCACCACCATACATGCTTTACAGCCTTTGCAATCTTTTATTTCATATTTTTTATCTTTTTTAACGTATTTTAATAATACGCAAGGTCTCCTCGCTATCATAACCGACGGCTCGTTTTCTTTCACGAGTTCTTCTTTTAAAACTTTTTCAGCTTCCGCAATATCACACGGGTCAAACGCTCTTATATTTTCTTCTTTGATTCCCGCCGCTTTACATATCGCTTCGAGACTTATCATATTGGTTGTTTCGCCTTTTAAAGTATATCCCGTAGTCGGATTGTTCTGATGCCCTGTCATTCCTGTTATACTGTTGTCCAGAATCAAAACTTTTGATATGCCTTTGTTATAGGTTATATCTATAAGCCCTGTTATACCAGAGTGCATAAACGTCGAATCTCCTATAACAGCCACGCTGTTTTTAACGGATTCCGTTCCTCTCACTTTATTAAATCCGTGCAAAGCCGAAATTGACGCGCCCATACATAAAGTTGTATCCATCGCCGACAAAGGCGCGTTCGCACCGAGCGTATAACAGCCTATATCGCCGCTCACGTATAATTTTAATTTTTTCAAAACGTGGAACATTCCCCTGTGAGGACATCCGGGACACAGTACGGGAGGTCTTACGGGAACGTTTACATCACTGCCGAGTTCCGTATAATCTTTTTTACAGCCGAGGATTTTTTCTTTTATCAATTCCTGAGAATATTCGCCGATAACAGAGAATATATTTTTCCCCTCAACTTCGATGCCGATTTTTTTACACCATGTTTCTATAACATCGTCGAGTTCTTCTATTACGATAACCCTGTCAACATTTTTCGCGAAATCTTGAATTAATTTAACGGGCAGAGGATTTATAATCCCGAGTTTGAGATAAGACGCGTTTTCACCCAACGCTTCCCTCGCGTATTGATATGCTATACCCGACGATATAATCCCGATTTTTTTGTCGTGATATTCGACTTTGTTTAATTCGCATGTCTCTGCGTATTCCGTCATTTTCGCCAATCTTTCCTCAACTACAACGTGTCTCGCTCTCGCGTATGAAGGCATCATGACGTATTTTGACGCGTCTTTTTTGTATTCTTTAAGCTCTACTTCCTGACGCTCGTTTAATTCCACAATACTCTGCGAGTGTGATATTCTTGTACTCAATCTCAAAATAAACGGCGTGTCGAATTTTTCCGACAGTTCAAACATTATTTTTGTAAATTGCAGACATTCGCCTGAATCCGACGGTTCAAGCATGGGGAGTTTCGCCGCGATTGCGTAATGTCTCGAATCCTGCTCATTCTGCGACGAGTGCATTCCCGAATCGTCCGCGACAGCTATTATCAATCCCCCGTTTACTCCTGTATAACTTGATATAAATAGCGGGTCGGCGGCAACATTGAATCCTACGTGCTTCATTCCGCAGAAAGAGCGTCCCCCGCCTATACTTGCGCCGATTGCGGCTTCCGCCGCGACTTTTTCGTTTGGAGCCCATTCAGCATAAATTTCTTTATATTCCGCAGTGTATTCCGTTATTTCCGTGCTCGGAGTTCCGGGATAACTCGAAACAAATCTGCACCCCGCTTCATATAATCCGCGTGCGACCGCCGCGTTTCCGAGTAATAATTTTTTTTCGCTCATATATAATATTTTCCTTTTTAGTTTTTATATTTTTTTAGTTTATTTATTCTTTAAAGCGACAAGTTCTTTTACTTTTTTAACAATATCATCGGCGGTTATCTCATATATTTTCATGAGTTCCTCAGCTTTACCCGAACGTCCGAATTCGTCTTTTATGCCGATTCTTCCGATAAGACACGGTTTGTTTTCAGACAATACTTCCGCNACCGCGCTTCCGAGTCCGCCTATTATATTATGTTCTTCCGCTGTAACAACCGCTCCGGTTTCTGCCGCTTTTATTATTATNTCTTTATCTATGGGTTTTATCGTGTGGATATTCACCACAGCCGCGTCGATACCGNCAGCCGCGAGAATTTCCCTCGCTTTTACCGCTTCCGCAACCATTATCCCCGTAGCTATAATTGACGCGTCTTTTCCCTCGTTTATCTGTACGCCTTTTCCTATCTCGAATTTATATGTCTCTTTATCAAATATAACAGGCACGTTCAAACGTCCGAAACGCATATAAACCGGACCTTTATGCAATATCGCAGCTTCGACGGCTGCTCTGGATTCGACAGCGTCGGCAGGATTTATTACAACCATACCCGGAATTGTGCGCATAATGCCCAAATCTTCGCAGCACTGGTGCGTCGCGCCGTCCTCGCCGACTGTTATGCCCGCGTGCGTCGCTCCTATTTTCACGTTTAATTTCGGATAACCGATAGAATTTCTTATCTGCTCAAAGGCTCTGCCCGCTGCGAACATCGCGAAGGTTGACGCGAACGCGATTTTTCCCGTTGACGCTATACCCGCCGCAACCGCCATCATGTTGCCCTCGGCTATACCGCAGTTTATAAACCTTTCGGGGAATTTTTTCTCAAATCCCGCCGTTTTTGTCGATTTTGACAAATCCGCGTCAAGTACGACTATATCTTCATATTTTTCACCGAATTCAATGAGCGCGCTGCCATACGCTTCTCTTGTCGCTATTTTTTCAGCCATTTTATATATTCTCCTTAATAAATATTATTATTATCCAAATATTTTTTAAATACGTTTAATACTTCTATTGTGCAGTTTACTGTTCTGTTATATTTAAAATTCCTGTTAATCGCAAAATATCGGTTGTCCCCTATCGGGTCAAAACTGACCTGCGGACCGAAATCCCATAAATTATCCCGATTTTTGTTGTTTTCAAGCCAGTTTACAGTATCGTCCAAATACTTGCGGTTATTTTTAAATTGATTTATATAATCAACCGTCGGAAAAATACGCTGTGAATATTTATCAACCCAGACAGGGGGATTTTCGCCGATTTTATCAAGCGGAACCGCCCAGAAATACCCTTTGTAATATACGTTTCTGGCGTAATAATCACACATTGAATCCGCGAGACTTTCGGATATATTCCTGTTTTTGTTCAGCAACAATCCCAAAGGCATAGGCACAAGCCTGTCCTCGCGTGTTCCGAGAATTTCATGCTGCACTTTTCTATCGCGTTCATGCGAATATTCGCCGTCCTCAAACGCGCAGATTGCAATATAATTCCATTGATTGAACAAATCATCGCACAAACTGTTATTGCTGCTATGGTCAATCGTCTCAATCATCGCGGCGACTTCGCATAAAGTCCACGGGATAAGTCTCTCGTTGTTTCCGGAGCTGTATTTTTTCAGTAAACTATACGTTTTATCCTGTAAAATATCTTCGAGATGTTCAAGCGAGAGAGTTAAAATATCGCTGTTGTCGTTGATACGCAAGCCTATATAAACGCAACGCGTTAAAGCCGACATTGTCGTTCTTGTAAACTTTGTTTTTTTCTCCGGTTTTTTATCCGTTACCGAATATAATTTACCCCATGTACCGTTATAATCCTGCGTGTCGCGTAGCTCTGCGACAATATCGCTTTTCAAAAATTCTTCGCGTAACCCTGTCAGATTTTCTTCGTTGTAATCAACGTCGAGAAAATCGAGCATTGTTTTATATTTAACTGCGGGATATTCGCACCAATCGCAAAAATTCCGTGCGTATTTTATAAAATTCTCACGTGTAAGCATATTATTTTACGCTAAATTTTCAAGTTCTTTTATTGCCTGCTCATATTGTTCTTTATTCGGGGCTGTACCATGCCATTCGGCTTTGTTTTCCATGAACGAAACGCCTTTGCCTTTTATTGTCTTGCAAATTATCGCCGTCGGTTTACCTTTACATGCTTCGGCTTGCGCGACTGCGTTTTCTATTTCCTCAAAATTATGACCGTCGATGTTTATTACGTTGAATCCGAACGCTTCATATTTTTTGTCGATAGGAGTGGGATTCATAACTTTTGTTATATCCCCGTCTATCTGTAAACCGTTAAAATCTATAAACAGGCATAAGTTATCGAGTTTATAATGACCCGCGAACATTGCGGCTTCCCAGACCTGACCTTCTTCGAGCTCTCCGTCGCCGAGAATTGAATAAACCCTGTAATTTTTATTGAATATCTTCGCCGATTTCGCCATACCGCAAGCGGCGGAAACTCCGAGACCAAGAGAGCCCGTGCTCATATCAACGCCGGGAACGCCTTTCATATCGGGATGTCCTTGTAAATAAGAATCCGCGTGTCTGAAAGTTTTCAAATCCTCTTTCGGGAAAAATCCTTTTTCCGCGAGAACGGCGTATAATGCGGGCGCGGTATGTCCTTTTGACAAAACAAATCTGTCTCTGTCGGGATTTTTCGGGTCGTCTTTATTTATATTCATTTTTTCGAAAAACAAATACGCGAGTATATCCGCTATCGAGAGTGAGCCTCCCGGATGTCCCGAATTCGCACAATAAATTTCAGTCAGCGCGCTTTTTCTTATTTCAGCCGCTTTTTCGGCGAGAAATTGTTTTTTTGCGTTGTCCATTTAATAATCCTCCAAAAATTAATATAATTTTTATTTGATGGCTATATTATATCACTTTTTTATATGATATAAAGTTAAAAATTTGAAAATATTTACGATTTACGCGCCGATTTTTTTTAATGTGTCACGATTTTTTTATTTTAATATAATAATTATTGTACAAAAATAACATATTAACCTAAATAACCAGTTAAAAGTTTCCAAATAATCGTAAATATAAATTTTAAGAACAAAATGCAGAAATAATAACCAATTTATGACAAATTATGGAGAATATATCCTAAACAAAGCGAATAAAAGAGATTTAAGACAGATAAAGGTTCGGATTTTTGTAACAAATTTCGATTTATAATTTGTGAATAAAATGTTTAGCATCAAAACCTAAAATCAGTCTGTAAGGATATATAATAAAGTGATTTAACACATAATTTCAACTTTTTCATACATTGATTTTAATATAATTCTAATTCATTGACATTTCCATTTTCTTACTGGTTATTCGGATATATTAATATAATTTCGGGAGGATACGATATGCAGATATTAAATTTAAAACCCGTACCCATCGGGGGACACAAACTTCCCCCGCTTCCTTACGCCTACAATTTTCTCGAACCTGTCATAGATGAAAAAACGCTTAAAATACACCACGATATTCATCACAAAAAATATGTTGACGATTTAAACAAAGCGGAAATAAACGCCGCCGAAATCAGAGCAAATACGGGAAAACAAAATAATTTCAACGATATAAATTTAATTGAACAAAATATCGCATATAACGCTTCGGGGCATATTTTACACAGTATATACTGGACAATCATGACCGCTCCCGATTCGGGCGGTGTTTGGGGAAGTATAACCGAATCGCTCATAAAATCATATTTCGGCTCGTTTGACGCGTTTAAAGAGCAGTTTATTCAAGCGGCTTTACAAATCCACGGTTCCGGCTGGTGTTTACTGGGATATAATCCGTATTTCTCACGTCCTGAAATTTTACAGGTTGAAAAACACGAAAACTTTACACAATGGGGAATTATCCCTGTTCTTGTGTGCGATGTCTGGGAACACGCGTATTATTTGAAGTACCAAAACAAACGCGAGGAATACATAAATTCATGGTGGCGGCTTATAAATCGTGAAGAAGTCGAGAACCGTTTTATATATGCCGTTCAAACAAAAACCGTTTTATAAACATTTATTTTTAATATTTTTTTGTCTGATTTAATAAAATTAACATATACATACTTTACAAAATAAGTTTATTGTTGTATAATAAAATTGTTTAATTTGACCGAAACGTCAAATTCGAATTAAAATTATTTGTTTTGTAAGGAGTGTAATTCATGAAAAAAGTGAAAATTGTTTTGGCAATAGTATTGTGTCTCGCTTTTATCCTGCCGTTATTTGCGTCGTGCGGAAGCGCGGACGACAAAAAAGACGACGGCAGCAGTACAACCGCTGCGGCTGAAGATTCTTCCGGTGAAACGACCCCGACAGAAGCAAAAGACCCCGACGCACCCGATTTACCCGTAACAGATATGGACGGCAAAACATTCACCGTTTTAACCGCAGGTTGGGGCGTGGGCTCAAACTTAGCCAAAGACGTAGGAGCGGAAGAACAGACAGGTGACCCCATTGACGACGCCGCTTTTGACAGAAGGGTAAAACTCGAACAACTCTATAACTGTAAAATAAAGCAGATAAACGAAGAAGATAACACTGAAGCAGTTAATAAATACAGGACTTCTATTCTTGCCGGCGACGGCTCTTATGACTTCGCTATTACAACCTGCTCGAACTTCACTTCTCTGCTTTCGGGAAATTTATTGCTTGACTTGAATCAGCTTACTCACGTGGATATGGATAAACCTTACTGGGACAGAAATTTTTACGATTCAATGTCTATATTAGGCAAAAACTTCGCTGCGAGCGGTGATATTTCAAAAAGACGTTTGGAATGCGTATGGATTATGTGTTTCAACAAAAAAATGATAACCGACAATCAGCTTGAATCTCCCTATGATTTGGTTAAAAACGGTCAGTGGACATACGATAAAATGCACGAAATGGGCAAACATGTTGCGAAAGACCTCAACGGCGACAGCGTTATGACACTCGAAGACGATTTATGGGGTATAAACTACACGGGCGATACCATCATGGGTATAATAAACAGCAGCGGCGTTAAAATAGCCGAAGTGAACTCCGACGGTATTCCCGAACTCACAATTGGACTTGAAACAAATTTAGAAAAACTGCTGCGTATATATACAGAAATGAGAGACCATACATACAGTATAGATACTCTGTTTATGGTAGGCGGCGGACTTACGGGACTCGGCGACGTTGATTTATTTGCGGAAAATCGTTGTCTGTTCCTCGCGTGCGCGACGCATAACGTAAGAACAGGCGGAGAAAACAACACAAATTCACTCAGACAGATGGACGTTGAGTTTGGGATAATACCTTATCCGAAGTGGGATTTGTCGCAGTCGGATTATACGCCTTACACCGCAGGTAATTACCATCCCGTTATAAGTGTACCGTCCACAAACGACGATATTGACAACACAGGTATAATCATGGAAGCCATGGCTTATGAAGGAAGGAAAACAATTACTCCCGCATTCTATGAAAGTCTTTTGAAAACAAAAACCGCGAGAGACGTTGAATCTCTTGACATGCTCGATTTCATATTCGGAAATCTGAGCTACGACATAGGTAATATGTATAACTTCGGCGAAATAACAGGCGTATTCGGTTACGCGATGTCTACAAATATCAGACAAAACGTTGTTTCCACGATTACCAGAGAATCCGGAAAGTGGCAGAAAGCCATAGACAATCTGGTTACAGAAATTGAAAAAGGCGAATAATTTATGAATTTTAACACAACGGCGACAGAAAAAGCGCGGCAATATCTTGAAAAAACAACTCCCTTAAAAGGCGATTGCGGTTTACTCTGCGGCTCTGTATGTTGCAAAAAAGACGCTTCGCGGTCAAATGATTTCGGCATGTGGCTTTTTCCCCATGAAGAAAAATTATACAAAAACAATACGAATTTAAAAATAAAAAAAGCAGAGGGAAACAATTCTTATCCGTTTTTAATGTGCGGATATTCGGGAGAGAACGGAAGTTTTTGCAAACGTGAGGAACGACCGTTATTTTGCAGATTTTTCCCGTATTTCCCCGTTGTTGAAGAAATCGCCCGAAACGGAGAAAAAAGATTCAAAGTAAAAATAATAATCCATCCCTCCGCTTTTAAATTATGCCCCGCAATATCAGGAAAATTAAAAATAACATCAAAATTTTCAAGAGCGTTAAAAAAAGCCGTGCATATATTGTTAAACGACAAAGACAATTCAGCCGAAATGCGTAAATATCTCATCGAAACAGGGGAATATTTAAAATCAATGTCGGAATTTGCCTCGCTTTTCTTTGGAAAACAGACAAAAGAAAAACATTAACTCCCTTTTGATTTATATTTTGTTAAAAAATATTGAAAAAACATTAAATAATCTCTTGCAATTGACGACAGGATATGTTATAATATAGTTTAGTCTTTCAGTTGATTTCAGAGGGGAGGTTTAATTATCATGGCAAAATGCGAATTTTGCGGAAAAGGCGTTACTTTTGGTCACAACGTTTCGCACTCCGTAAGAAGAACAAACAGAGCTTGGAAACCCAACATAAGAAAAATCAAAGCCGTTGTAAACGGTTCGCCTAAAACGGTGAGCATATGTGCCCGTTGTCTCAAAACAGACGGCGTTGTAACAAGGGCACTCTGATTTGGTATCCACACCCTGTTTTATAAATTAAAATAATAAAGACGCGCTGATTTTTTTCAGGCGTCTTTTTATTTTTTATTTTATCGGATTATTCTATAATTTTCCCATTAGATAACGCATATAGCTTACATACTGCGCGAAAACAATGTCTGCGTCTTCAAGCTCTCTGCACCAGCGTTTTGTCCATTCGAGAGACAAAACTCCGTCGTAACCGCTGTCTGACATAAGTTTTATTATATCGAATATGGGCAAATCGCCGTAACCGACGGGTTTGTATTCGATTTTTTTTGTTTCGGGGTTGAATACAGAATCTTTTATGTGCAAATATTTCACGTATTCGCCGATGTTTTCGAAAGTTTGCTTCGCTGTTTCGTTAAAATAACGGCACGGGTGATTTATGTCCCATAATACGCCTTTGTTTTCACTTGATATTTTTTGCATAAATTCGGCTAAAACTTTACTGTCGGCGAATACTCCATTTGTTTCAATAAGCGGCGTAACGCCTTTGGTTTTGCCGTATTCGCATATTTCATTGTATGATAAAATTGCGGAATCTGTGTCTATGTCGTCGGTTTCGGGACGCGGTGATATTAATATACGCACAAATTTTGTGTTTATTTTAGCCGCTAAATCTATATACTCGAACGCTTCCGCTTTTCCTGTTTCCGCAATTGTGGGAAAACCGATAACGGCGTTTGACGCGAGCATTGATATACTGAGCCCCGCGTTTTTTAATTTTTCCATCGTCGAATTTATATTTGATTCGTTAAATATATTTAATTTCGGCGCGCTTATTTCGTTTCCTATACCTCTTATTTCTATCGCGTCATATCCGAAATCTTTCGCCGCCGCGAAAATGTCCTGAAAAGTCCAGTCCGGACAGCCGACCGTTGAAAACGCTAATTTCATGATGTTTGTCCTCCTTTTATGTTTTTTGTGTGTTTACGCCGTAACGATTTTATCGTCCTCACCGAGTCCCAGTTCCTCGATTGCGTCTTCTCTGAGCTTGTATTTTTGTATTTTTCCGCTCGCCGTCATCGGGAAACTGTCGATAAACTTCACGTATTTCGGCACTTTATGCCTTGCGAGACTTCCCATAACAACCTGTTTCAATTCGTCCTCGGTCATACGCTCACCGTCTTTTAATATAACATATGCCATAATTTCCTCGCCGTATCTTTTTGACGGTACACCGATAACCTGAACGTCCCTGACCTGCGGTATCGTGTATATAAATTCCTCGATTTCTTTGGGATATATGTTCTCACCGCCGCGTATTATCATATCTTTTAATCTGCCTGTGATTTTATAATATCCGTTTTCGTCAACCACGGCTATATCGCCCGTATGGAGCCAGCCGTCTTTGTCTATCGCCTGTTTTGTCGCTTCTTCGAGTTTATAATATCCTTTCATGATATGATAACCTCTGGTGCAGAATTCTCCCTGAATACCCGGACCGAGTGTTTCGCCCGTGTCGGGATTTATGATTTTCGCTTCGACATACGGCAATGTTCTGCCGACTGTCGAAACTCGGAGTTCGAGTGAATCGTCCGTTGTGGTTTGAGTACAACCGGGGGAAGATTCCGTTTGACCGAAAACGATTGTTATTTCTTTCTGGTTCATTTTGTCGGCAACGTCCTGCATAACTTTTACGGGACAAGGCGAACCCGCCATAATACCCGTGCGGAGAGATTTAAAATTATATTTGTTGAAATCTGTGTGATCGAGTATATTTATAAACATCGTAGGAACTCCGTTTAACGCCGTACATTTTTCATTTTGCACAGCATCCATTACTGCGAGAGGAGTATAAAAATCAACGGGAATCATCGCCGAAGCATGTGTTACCGATGCTGTTATAGATAAAACCATGCCGAAACAATGGAAAAACGGTACGCATATACAATATTTATCGTCGGGGGTGAGTTTCATGCAGTCACCTATGTTTTTCCCGTTGTTTACTATGTTAAAATGCGTGAGCATAACGCCTTTCGGGAATCCTGTCGTCCCCGAAGTATACTGCATGTTTACAACATCGTGAACGTCGAGGGATTTCACGATTTCGTCAAAAACATTATTGTCTACCGTTTCGCATAGATTGAAAAGCTCGTTGAATCTTACCATTCCTTTGGGTGTTTCTTCTTTTTTACCCGCGTATATAACCCTTTTGAGGTAAGGCAGAAGCGGTGAATCTATTTCCTGTGATTTGTCCTGAGTTTCAAGGGTAGGTATAAGTTTATTTATTATATCGACGTAATCGGAATCCCTGAATCCGTCAATCAAAACAACGGCTTTTGAATCCGACTGTCTCAAAAGATATTCAGCCTCGAA
>JGI994J12354_10003433_pt1 | contig 14815 bp, 14 predicted proteins | sample IntmicLarv3ML3BL_FD_12354 | JGI IMG/M metagenome (IMG submission 12354)
ACACTAAATGGAAAAGCATTATGACTGATTTATTGATGAGAGATTATGGAAGTTATTTTTTAAAAGCATCAAGTGGAAATGAAAAAAAGGCTTATCAAGCTGCGGCAAAAATTGCTCAAGAAAATGCTAGAAATTTTATAACTGTTTTCATGCCAACAACGCTTACCCAAACATTGCCCTTTGCGCAAATAAATAAAGTCGCAACATACATGCAAAAGCTCATAGATACTCCAAATAGTAGTCAAATAAAAGAACTGTTAAAGCCATATATCACAGATTTTATTCAGCAGCTAAAATCCATGGATGTACTACTTACAAATAATCGAGTTAAACAAATAGTTGGAGAATATAATATTGTGGATATTGCCTTAGAAAAAGATAAACCAAATTTTATTAACATTCCTGATAATGATGAGCTATTTTACAAAAATAATAAAAATATATCTTTAAGCCTATTTGCTGAAGATAATAAATTTTCTGGCATTAACTATCCCAATCAATATGGTCCATCAATCAATTATAATTTTAACCCATCATTTAGTTCTTTGGCACAGTATAACAGACACAGAACATCTGAATTTGAGATAATGATTCCTGAACATTTCATTGCATATATTCCACCATTTATTCAGCCATATCCTGATTTAGTTGCTCAATATATAAGTGATATCAAAACTGTTCAAAATCTATTTCCTCAAGGACAGATTATTGATGCAAATCTCAATTCATCTTTAAGCAGCATTCTAAATTTCATTGGAAAAGAACGTGCATGCATTAATGCCCAATTTGAAACATTTGATATATTTGCTAATCAAATTACTGAAGACATATACAATGGTTTATTATCAAGCCAGCAATACGCATCCCTTGCAGCAGAGGTAAAACCCTATGTTAAAAAGCTGCGTTGTCAAACAGGCGATTACTGTTGTCCAAGCAATTGTGGAAGACCCACAATGGATAGAAAATATTAAAGATAGACAAAACTATCTTTTTTCCTTATAATTAACAAGACGAAAAAGAGGTAACTAAAATGAATATAAATGATTTTAATTATAATCTACCAAATGAGTTAATCGCTCAAACCCCACTAAAAAACAGAAGTGAATCTAAATTACTAGTTTTGGATAAAGTAAGAGGAGAAATAAACCATAAGAAATTTAATACTATAATTGATTATCTAAATAAGGGGGACGTTCTAGTATTAAATGATACTAAAGTAATTCCAGCTCGCCTAATAGGAACAAAAATTGAAACCGGCGCAACAATTGAAATATTGCTACTTCAAGAACTAGAAAACGATACTTGGGAATGTCTTGCAAAGCCTGCAAAAAGACTTCAAATAGGAAGTGTAATCACTTTTGGAAATAATGATTTGAAAGCTGAAGTAATTGCAAAAAAAGACGAGGGATTAATAGAGTTTAAATTAATCTATTCTGGAATTTTATATGAAATTCTTGATAAACTAGGAGAAATGCCACTTCCACCATATATACATGAAAAATTAACCGAAAAAGACCGCTATCAAACTGTTTATGCCAAAAATATTGGATCAGCTGCAGCTCCAACTGCAGGACTTCATTTTACAAATCAACTATTAGAAGATATTCAAAAAAAAGGAGTTATTATAAAATATGTAACACTACATGTAGGCCTTGGAACATTTCGACCAGTGCAAGTAGATAATATTTTAGACCATAAAATGCACAGCGAATACTACAAAATAAATCAAGACACTGCCAATGCCATAAATTTGGCAAAAAAATCAGGAAAAAAAATAATTAGTGTTGGAACAACATCAACTAGAGTATTAGAAACTTGCACAGATGATAATAATCAAATTTTAGCAAAGAGTGGATATACAGAAATTTTTATTTACCCAGGATATAAATTTAAAATAGTAGATGGATTAATAACAAACTTCCATTTACCAAAATCAACTCTATTGATGCTAATTAGTGCTCTATCAACTAAAGAAATTGTCTTTATGGCTTATAAAGAGGCAATAGCTAACAATTACCGTTTCTTTTCTTTCGGCGATGCGATGCTTATTATTTGACTATATTAAAAAAGTATTATAGAATAATAAGCTATCAAAGGAGATATAAAAAATATGGAAATGCAAAACATACAAAGATATGAATACTATATAAAGTTACTAGCTCAAACGCAGGTTTTTTATGATGAGGCTGTAAACAAAATGCAAACAGCACAAACTGTAGAATACTCAAAACGTGCTAAAGCAATTATATCAACGATACTAAAAGAATTTTCTCAAAAAACGCTAAGAAACGTGGTTGATGATACAGCAATTGTCAAAGCAGATATCGAATTAAGAAATGAAGCATCAATAATAGCAAATAAAAAGCGTAAAGAAATTAAAAGAGCTGAATCAATAACAGATTTTGCCTTTCATACAATGAGCAATGGACATGGAATATGGAATTCGCCACTTAGCAAAAAAGAAATCGAATTCATGTCAAAACAGGGGATAGAATTAAGAACATCAGCTGAACATCCACATATATACTTCGCAAAATTCCAAATGGCTACTCAAAAAAACGAATACCAAAATATAGTTTAAGAAATGTTGTGATAAACATTTTTTCTTTTCTATGATAAAATTATAATGAATTAAAAGGAAGTTGATAATATGAAAATAGAATATACATTAATAAAAGAAGAAACATATACAGACGCAAGATTAGGAAAATTAAAAACAAACTATGGAACATTTGATACACCAATGTTCATGCCAGTCGGAACTCAAGCAACGGTTAAAACACTATCAGTAGAAGAATTAAAAGAAGTAAATTCTGGAATAATTTTATCCAACACATATCACCTATGGCTTCGTCCAAGTGCAGATATTGTAGCTAAAGCTGGTGGTCTTCACAAATTTATGAACTGGGATGGGCCAATTTTAACTGATTCAGGTGGCTATCAAGTATTTTCCTTAGCAAATCCCAAAGACATAAGTGATGAGGGAGTTAAATTCAAAAGTCACCTAAATGGCGAATCTCTACTCCTTACGCCTGAACTTTCAATAGAAATTCAAAATAAACTAGATAGTGATATTGCTATGAGTTTTGATGAATGTGTTGGATACCCATCTACTAAGGATTATGTTGCAAAAAGTTTAGAACGTACACTAGATTGGGCAAAAAGAGGGAAAATTGTTTTCAATAATCCAAAGCAATCCTTATTTGGCATAGTCCAAGGAGGCGAATACGCTGATTTAAGAAAGAAAAGTGCAGAAGAGATAGTAAAAATCGGCTTTGATGGATATGCAATAGGTGGAACAAGCGTTGGAGAACCAAAAGATTTAATGTACAAAATGGTTGAATATTCTACACCCTATTTACCAAAAGACAAAGTACGATACTTAATGGGAGTGGGGGATCCTATTGACATAATTGAGAATGTTATTAGAGGCGTAGATATTTTTGATTGTGTCAGTCCAACTCGTCTTGCCCGTCATGGACATGCATATACACCATTTGGAAAAATAAACATCAGAAACGCAAAATTTAAAGAAGATTTTTCAAATCTTAGTGAAGAATGTGATTGTTATACATGCAAAAGCTACACTAAAGCATACCTAAGACATTTAATAGTTGCAAACGAAACCTTGGGTGCAAGATTACTATCAATTCATAACATTAGATATCTAATTAAAATAACTGAAGATTTACGCGAAGCAATAAAAAATGAAACAATTTTGGAATATCGAGAAGAATTTATAAAAAATTATTATGGAGGCAATAATGAGTCGAAATAAAATTGTAATCTATATTACTATAATCGCCATCGTTGTTCTAATAACAATTCCCACAATAATTACTATAATTGATAATTATAATACAAAGCTATACAACACAACTATCAGCAAAATAAAAACGGCTGCCAAAGAATGTGTTAACAAAGAACTTTGCATAAATGAAAAAATAACTCTTAAAGAGTTATATGATCATGATTTATTAACAAAAGTTGTTAATCCGCTTACTAAAGAATTTTTCAGCGAAACATCTTACATAACAATTAATGGAAATGATTTCGATTTCAAAAGTGATTAGCTAATCACTTTTTTTGTTGATTCCAATCATAGAACCAAATACACAAGAAACTATCAATATTAAATAATAAATACTACTAGTAAAACTAACACCACTTCTAAACACCACAATACTTAAAAAAAGTAATATTAATGAGAAAATCAAGCCAATTTTAAGTCCAACTCTATATCCATGCTTTTCGCTTTTCTTACCATGAATATAACCAAGAACAATAAAAATTACAATCATTACAAGAGCATCAATGATACTAATAGTACGACTATTTAATACCCCAAAAAAATTAAGTATAGCAAGAATCAAAGAAGTGATACAAATTACGACTAAATAAATAGAGCTCATCTTCAAATATTTTAACAACGTTTTCATCTAATCACCTATTTCAAATTTATGATAATGTTTAAAAAATATGAATCAACACATAATAAACATAGGTGATATTTTATGATTTTAACAACTATTTTACTCAGAACTGTATTTTTCTACTTTTTCGTAGTTCTAGCTTATCGAATAATGGGAAAAAGAGAGATTGGTCAACTGGGAATAGTTGACCTTATAGTCTCGATTATGATGGCAGAATTAGCTGTTATCAGCATCGAAAACTATAAAGAACCAATAACATATGCAATAATTCCAATAGTCATTTTGATTTTATTAGAAGTAACCCTAGCATTTGTTTCGATAAAATCAAGACGATTCAGAAGTTTTTTTAGCGGGAAACCCTCCCTTATAATTAGTAATGGAGCACTTAACTACAAAGAGATGATAAAACAAAGATATAGCATGGACGATTTACTTCTTCATTTGCGTCAAAAAGAAATAAAGTCAATTGCTGAGATTGAATACGCATTTTTAGAATCAAATGGAAAGCTCTCAATTTTTAAATATAATTTTTTGAAAATAAAATCTGACTACCCAATGCCTGTAATAGTAGATGGTTCTATCCAAGTGGGCGCTTTAAAAGAGATAAAAAAAAGCACTTCATGGCTTACTCATGAATTACACAAAAAAGAATTAAAAATCACTGATATTTTTTATGCCTTTTACAAACGAAAAACTCTATATATAATTAGAAAAGATAACCTACATTAAATAAGTATCTATGAATTTAGAACACGTCTTTTAACTGCCAAAAAGTTTGCTAATACAACATATAAAATATTAACTATTTCTGCAATTACCAGGCTATAAACGCCAATTTTACAAAGAGATAAAATTGATAAAACAACAAGTTTTATCAAAACTCCTGATAAAGTTACTTGCATACTTTTATGTGCCAATCCAACTGCCTGAAGTGTACTAATCAAAGGTCCCTCTAGATAAAATAAAACAAAAAAAGGTGCTAAAATTTTCAAATAAGAACTCCCCGCTGTTGTATTATAAATAATTTTTAAGAGTACCTCTCCATAAAAATAAAAAACAGTCGAAAAGAAAAGGCCAAAGATAATACAAATCCGCATCGCTTGAATAAATCTTCGCCTTATCATCTCCTTATTTCTTAACGCTTGAAACTTACTGATTTCTGGAAGAAGAGAAGTAGAAATAGCTTGAATGAAAAAAGATGGCATGGTAAGTAGTGCAACAGCATATGCATTATATGCACCGTATTCACTAACAATATATGTACTTGCATATCCTGAATATAAAAGTAAATTTGTCAAAATGATTGGTTCGAAGAAAAAACCAATATTTCCAATTAAACGAGATGAAACTGAGGGAATGCTAACTCCCAAAACATTTTTTGCTAATTTCATATTTGGTCTAATTTCTGATTTTTTAATTTTGACTCCCTTTGGAAGAGATATTAATAAAACAATGCTTTGAGCAAGTTCAGCAATTACATTTAATAGTATCAACCCAGCCACTGCAGCTTTGATACTAATTTTTATTAAGCTTGGCATCAAAAATACTATCATGACTAACCGCGCAACTTGCTCTGCAACATTAGATGCTATTTGTGGCATCATTTTTTGTTTTCCATAAAAATAACCTTTTAAAATACTAGAAATACTAATAAATGGAAGTGTTAAAGCCATACAAATAAGCAAATAATAAGCTTCTGGCTTCTTTAATAAAACATTTGCGATATATGGAGCAAATAAGACAACTAAGAAAATCGTTATCCCATTAACAAAAATCATAATAAAAGAACTAGACAAAAATATAGTTTTTGTTCGATACCTTTCTTCAGCAACTAATTTAGATATAGCAATGGGCAATGCTAAAGATGCAATAGTGATTAACAAAGAATAAGTTGGAAACACCAAAGTATACAAACCAACTCCATCCACGCCCATCATTCTTGTGTAAATAATTCTTATAACAAATCCTAAAAATCTTGTAATCATTCCGCCAATCACTAATAGCAAAGTTGACTGTATAAACTTATTTGTCTTCATAATTTCTCCTTTTGTTTTTCAAAAAAATCCTTTATAATAAATATATGTAGATTAAAGAAAAACTATTTTTGGAGGTATATAAAATGGACGAATTAAAATTTGGCTCTGTATCCGATTTATACAAACGAATTTTACCAGCATTAAAATCCAAAAGAAAAGAATTAAACAGATTAAATATGGATTATATTAAAGAAGCTGATATCTGGAATTATTTAAAAGAAAAAAAATGGAAACTAACTTCAAATCTTCTACTGCATGAAATGGTTTCTGATATTTTAGGTGCTACTAACGAAGACATTGATTCTTATGTAAAATCCAAATTAAATACTTTTCCAAGAAATGCAATTATAAACGAAACAAGATAAAAAAAGGAGTCTACAAAATGAATGAAGACATTATAACTTTTGATGATTTATATAAAAAAATATCCAAATCAATAAATAATTCTGAAGATTTAGATCAAATAAAACAAGCATATGATTTCGCCTTAAATATTCATGATGGAGAAATTCGTTTAAGTGGTGAAGAAATGATCAATCATCCTCTCCAAGTAGCAATGATTATTACTGACCTAAATTATGATGCAACAACAATTGTTGCTGCATTAATTCATGAAGTACTTGATACAAAAAAAACTACAATAGAAGAAATTGAAAAAACATTTGGAAAAGAAGTAGCAAAAATTATTGATTCAATATCCAAAATAAATAAGCTAGAACTAAGTGATACAACTGAAGCTAGTGCAATATATTTAAGAAAAATCTTAGTTGGACTTGCCCTAGACGTTCGAGTTTTATACATAAAACTAGCAGATAGATTGCATAACATGAGAACACTTCATGCAATTAAAATACATAAACAAAAATTAACTGCTCTAGAAACTGAGAAAGTTCTTATCCCAATTGCTCACCGCTTGGGAATAAATAAAATAAAAAGCGAACTAGAAGATTTATGTTTAAGATATATAAGACCTGAGGTTTATCAAGATATACTAAACCAATTAAATGCTTCAAAAAACGAATTATCTGTTGCATTAAACGAAATGAAAGATGAGATAAGTGATATATTACGTGAACATGAGATTCCTTTTGAAATCAAATCTCGAGTAAAAAGCGTTCACAGCATTTTTAAAAAACTAGATACTGGTCGAAAATTTAGTGATATTTATGACATTCTAGCACTTCGTATATTTGCTGAAAAAGAAAGCGACTGCTATCTTATTGTTGGATTAATTCATTCCAAATTTAGACCAATACCAAAACGTTTCAAAGATTTTATAGCAATGCCAAAAGCAAATCTATATCAATCATTACATACAACAGTTTTTGGAGTTGATGGCTATCTTTTTGAAGTTCAAATTAGAACTCATGAAATGGATGAAATAGCTGAAAAAGGAATCGCATCCCACTGGTCATATAAAGAAAAGGGAAGTAAAAAAATTCAAAACATAATGGAACAAAAATTAGAAATGTTTCGAAACCTAATTGAAGCAGGAGATACAAATTCTACAGACTTAGAATTTGCAACTAATGCAAATAATGAATTTTTATCAGAATTAATCTATGTCTTCACGCCCAAAGGAGACGTTGTAGAATTGCCAAATGGTAGCACACCAATAGACTTTGCCTATCGAATTCACTCTGGAGTAGGAGATAAAACAACAGGGGCTTTAGTCAACAATGTCATTGTACCACTTGATTACATATTAAATGATGGAGATATTATAAAAATTATTACCAAAACTGACAGCACTCCAAACAAAGAATGGCTCAGCTTCGTTAAAACATCTCAAGCCAAAAACAAAATAAAATCATTTTTTAGCAAAATTGACAAAACAAATTATGTTGAAAAAGGTCGAGAGCTAATTGAACGTGAGATAAGAAGAAGAAAACTTTCTATAAGCGAAGTTTTATCTAGTCAAAATATAAACAAAGTAGCAAAAGATTTAAAACTGGAATCTCTTGAGGATATTTATCTATCTATTGGATCATTTAGATACACACCAAATTATATAATTAACTTAGCATACGAAGACAAAATAAATGTTGAGGACGCACTTTTAGAAAAAGTTAGAACTCACGTAGCAATACCAAAAATCGACTACAAAAACGATTTGATTGTTGCAGGAACACAAAATATTAAAGTTAGCATTGCTAAGTGTTGTAACCCAGTATATGGCGATTTAGTAGCTGGATACATTACCCGAGGACAAGGAATTAGTGTCCATCGAAACATATGCCACAACATTAAAGATGAAACAATGCGTCTGATTGATGTTGATTGGAACCAAATATCAGAAAAAATTTACTTTAGCGATCTTCAAATCGAAACAGACAATCACAAAAGCTACTTAATAGACATTGTAAGTATTTCAACAAAAAAAGATGTCTACATTGAAGAAATAAAAAATGAAACTAAAGACAAATTTAATATTATAAGTCTCAAAGTTAAAGTTAAAAACATAACTGAGTTAGAAAACTATATGAACGAACTTAATAAAATCAAAGCAATTAAAAAAATTATTAGAATTATTAATTAGGAGTAGTAATATGAAAGTTATAGTACAAAGAAGTAAAAATAGCAACGTTATTATAAATAATCAAATATATAACTCTATCAATAATGGTCTAGTTGTTTTTGTTGGTTTTACTGCAGGAGATAATGAAGAAATTATTACAAAAATGGTGCAAAAAATCATTAGTTTACGTATTTTTGACGATGAAAATAATATCATGAATAAGTCAATAGTTGATATCAAAGGAAGTATTCTGTCAATTAGCCAATTTACTTTATATGCTGATACAAAAAAAGGAAACCGTCCCTCATACATCAATGCCCTAAATAGCGAAGAAGCAGCGAAATTATACGATATATTTAATGAAAAACTAAGTAAACTAATTCCAACTAAAAGTGGTATATTTGGTGCCGATATGCTTGTAAATATCGCAAATGATGGACCAGTAACAATTCAATTAGACTCTTAAACATTTTTAAAAACGACATATATGTTGTTTTTTTCGCTATAAAATAGTGCTATAATACAAACATGCGAAAGGAAAATAAAAAATATGAAACAAACAATACTAGAATGCAATAACATTCACAAATCATTTGGAAATAAACATATTTTAAAAGGCGTATCACTTAGTGTTAAAGAGGGGGATATTCTAGGATTCATCGGACCAAATGGTAGTGGAAAAACTACAACAATCAAGCTTATTTTGGGACTACAAACAATAGATAGTGGATCAGTTAAAATAAATGAAAAAAACATCATAACTGATTTTGAAAATGCTATCGCTCGTGTTGGAGCAATTGTTGAAAATCCGGACTTTTACATGTATATGAGTGGTTTGGACAATCTAAAAATAATCGCAAACATGTATGATGATATTAGCGAAGAAAAAATTCAAGAAGTAGTTAAAATAGTAAAATTAGAAAACAGAATTATGGACAAAGTATCAAAATATTCTCTTGGAATGCGACAACGTTTGGGAATTGCTCAAGCCCTAATTCATTCACCGAATCTACTAATTTTAGATGAACCAACTAACGGTTTAGATCCAGAGGGAATTAAAGAGCTCAGAGATATTCTAAGTAAACTAGCTAAAAATCAAAACATGGCTATTCTAATTTCAAGCCACAATTTAGCTGAATTAGAAACTTTTTGCAATACTGTTTCAATAATTCAAAATGGTTCAATAATTGAGTCATCTTCAGTCAAAGAGCTAAAAAAAGTTGAAGAACAATTAGTAGTATTTGAAATAGATGATACATCAAAATTAGCTGATTTCAAAGAGGAATTAACAATTGTAGATGAAGATACATTCAAAATAAATATAAAAAGAAGCGACATTCCAAAATTTGTTAAAAAACTCATTACCAAAGACGTTCAAATATTTGGAATAGAAGAGGAAAGACTTTCATTAGAAGAAGCATTCCTTAAAAAGACAGGAGGAAATAAAATTGATTAAGCTTATTAGAAATGAACTAACAAAACAGTTTAAAAAGAAGTTTCTGCTAGTTATGGCAATAATTGCAATATGTTTTTCATTAACAACAAACTTATTAAATAAAAAATATGCATACCCATCTCCAACCATTGAAGACATTAATATGATGATAGGTTGGTACGAAGAAGATTATAAATATTATGAAAATAACAAAATAATCAAGGATGATACTATATATTACGAAAATAGCACAATGGTTAATGATGATACCACATATGTCGCATCAATTACGGCAAGTTTAAAAAGATATCAACTCGTATTAAATTACGATTTAGATTCATGGCAATCATATGTAATTTTAAATCATCAAACATTCTATAACATTATGGAACAAATAGCAATATACGAGTTAGGTGCTCAAGCTCAAAATCCTCAAGACGGAATTATGGAAGCACTACAATATAACAAAGATGAATTAGAACGCTTAATAAAACTACTTGATAAAAATGACTGGAGATACTTCGTTGAAACTGAATTAAGAGAAATTCAAAATGATGGATCAGCATATTCAAAAGCTAATAAACAGACTCTAGAATGGAGATTAGAGTATGATATAGCTTATGGTTATAATTATCAAAATCATATTCTAGCAAATTATGCATACAACTATGAAATGGCAAAAGACTATGAAAATATGAGTGATAAAGAAAAAGAAAAGATGGATTATGAGCAAAAAAAATACATATATCAAGCAATTGAAGAAACAAATAAAATTGAATATGATATTAAGAATCAAACCAATTACTTTGATGATTATTCGCCTACTAATATAGTAATTGATGCAGCATCAACATACATGGTTTTATTAATAGTAATAGCTGTAGTAGTTGCTGGAACAATTGTAGCTGAAGAATTTAATAAAGGAACAATAAAACTACTTTTGATTCGCCCATTTAGCAGATTAAAAATTATTACATCCAAATTCATTGCAGCAATTGCAATTCTGCTAGCATCAATAGTTGTACTATATGTAATCCAATTCTTTATTGCAGGCATCATATGGGGATTTAAAAACTATTCCCTGACAACTATCGTTTTCAACTTTAATACTATGAGCCTAGCAACAACAAACATCTTTGGAGTTCTAATTATGAACTTACTTGCACTAATGCCACAATTTATATTAATGCTAAGCCTAGCATTCGCTTTAGGAACATTATTCAATAATTCAGCAATTGCAATTGGAGTAAGTTTACTTGGACTATTTGCAAGTGAAATAATTAACCAATTTACATTAATGTTAAACATTCAATGGCTAAAATACTTTGTAACAATAAACTGGAATCTAACACCATGCCTAAATGGTGGGCTACCTTTGCTAAAAGGTTTAAATATTGGGTTTTCCTTACTAATTTGCTTAATTTATTTCCTAATAATGATAATTACATCATTTATAGTATTTAAAAAGCGAAATATAAAAAATATTTAGTAAAAAATTAAATACTACTTTTAAAATAGAGTAGTATTTTTATCTAAAAACATACCAGAACAATTGACTATTGGCCGAATTTAAGGTAGAATTAAATAGTATTTTCTATTTGAAAGAAAAAGTAATTAAAGAATAATCATTACATTTAAAAGAGAGAACCAAAAAGGTGAAATTGGTTTATGTAAAATCTTTAATGAAAGAACACTCTTTCGCTAAATAGAAACGCAAAAAATATTTTTTGCGATAAAAAGAAGAAAGCGTACTTAGTAAAGTAAGGTGGCACCGCGCAATAAATTTTATTGCGTCCTTACATCAATTTTACTAAGTTTTTTTACTCTAAGAAAGGAAAGAGAAAAATGATAACAAAACCAAAAGGAACAAGAGATTTATATGGAAATGATGCAAAAAAGTGGCAATATGTAAGCGAGGTATTTGATGCCTTATGCGAAAAATATAACTATGGACTCATTAGAACGCCAATATTTGAGGCAAGCGAGTTATTTCATCGAAGTATTGGAGAAACAACGGATGTAGTTTCAAAAGAAACTTATGATTTTATTGACCGTGGAGATAGAAATATGACTCTACGTCCTGAGGGAACAGCGGGAGTAATTAGAAGTTACATAGAAAACAAAATGTTTGGAGATGTAGTGCAACCAATTAAATTTTATTACAACGAAACAATGTATCGCTATGAACGCCCCCAAAGCGGAAGAATGCGTGAACTAACACAGTTTGGAGTTGAAATAATTGGGAGTGCTGATCCTTACGCAGATGCAGAAATCATATCTATTCCAGTGAACTTTTATAAACTATTAGGGCTTCAGGGAATAAAAGTTAATATCAATACATTAGGAGACAGCGAATCAAGACAAATGTATCGAGATGCACTAATTGATTATTTAAAGCCACATATCAATGACTTATGTTCTGATTGCCAAAGAAGATTTGAAACAAATCCACTTCGCATAATTGATTGTAAGTACGATATAAAAGCTAATAAAGAAATACTTATGAAAATGCCAAAAACAATTGATTATTTAAATCAAGAAAGCAAAACATACTTTAATCAAGTTAAAGACTATTTAGATACACTAGAAATAGACTATGAAGTAGATCCCAAAATAGTAAGGGGACTTGACTACTACACACATACAGTATTTGAAATCGTTGCCCAAATCGAAGACTTTGGAGCACAAAATGTCTTATGCGGCGGAGGAAGATACGACAATCTAATAGAAGTCCTAAATGGACCATCTACCCCAGGAGTTGGATTTGCTGGCGGATTTGATCGCCTAATGCTTGCATTAGATGCCGAAAACATAAATTTACCAATTAAAACTAGTATTGATATATGTGTAATCTATGCAAATAGCAAAGACAAAGAATACGCAGTTTCGCTAACACAAAACCTAAGATTAAATGGTTTTATTACTGAACTAGATTTAATGAATAGAGCTATCAAAGGTCAATTCAAACATGCTGATAGATTAAATCCAAAATACTTAGTTATTGTAAATAACGAAGATATAAAAAATGGTGAAATTCAAGTAAAAGATAATGCTACGAAAGAAGAACAAAAAATATCTTGGAATAATATAATTGAATTCTTTGATATGAATATATAAATACTAAAGGAGGGGCACAATGATACTTCAAAATACAAAAAACTTATTTTTACTATTTCTATTAAAACTTCAGGAAAGAGACATCTATTTCATAAGACATGGAGAATCAATATCTAATACTAGGGAGAACACTCAGATGAAATTGCCAGATAATGCCGTTTCTCTAACCACAAAAGGTGAAGAACAAGCAAATAATGCGGGATTGTTTCTCAGTGATTACTTAAAACACTGTAGCATCAGTACTAAAAATGCGATTCTTTGGGTAAGTCCTTATAAAAGAACTAGACAAACTGCAGAAATAATAAATGAACATCTGCAAATTCGCGAAAACAGAATATTCGAAAATCCAAATTTAGTAGAACACAACTATGGATTATTTGCTGATAAAGATATAGAAGAAATAGCTATTATGTTTCCTGAGGAATGGGAACTATACAATAGATATTGCAAAGAACAAGGGAAATTTTTTGTTAAATTTCCTCAAGGAGAAAGTCCCCATGATGTATATAATAGAATGGAACTTTTCATAGGAACAATGTTTAGAGATTATTACAATCCAACATTTATAGTAACACATGGAAATGTTATAAAAACCGGAATTATGGCAATGATGCATCGTTCACCAGAATGGTTTGATGCCGAACCAACAATGCAAAATTGTTCAATAAGAAGACTCACGCACACAAAAAAACTTACCACTGATACATATATACATGGTGGACCAATATTAAAAATGAAAAAAGAGGAGAATAAATATGGACATTAAAGACTTATACAAAGAAATAGAAAAATTAATTGATACTGAAATTAAAGTTCAAGGTTGGATTAGAAATCACCGTAAACAAAAGAATTTTGGTTTCATCGACTTTAATGATGGGACATCTTTTAAATGTTTACAAATAATTTATGATGATACAAACAAAGACTTTGAAAATATTCAAAAAATGCTAGTAGGTTGCGCTATTGAAGTTAATGGAATTTTAAGCAAATCCACTGGAAATCAAGATGTAGAATTAAAAGCAACGAAAATAACTTTACTAGGAGACTGTTCAGAGGACTATCCAATTCAACCAAAAAGACATACAAGAGAATTCTTGCGTGAAGTAGCCTATTTAAGACCAAGAACAAACCTTTTTAACGCAGTATTTAGAGTTAGAAGTGTTGCAGCTCAAGGCTTACATAATTATTTTCAAGAAAGAGGATATGTCTATTTACATGCACCAATACTTACCGCATCTGATGCAGAGGGTGCTGGAGAAATGTTTCAAGTGACAAC
>JGI994J12354_10003434_pt1 | contig 14808 bp, 9 predicted proteins | sample IntmicLarv3ML3BL_FD_12354 | JGI IMG/M metagenome (IMG submission 12354)
ATGCAGCGTGAGTTATACTTATCATAAGCAAGGAAATAAATTGCTTTGTCATTATTGCGGAGCGGAAAAAAAATTGCCGCCGATATGTCCCGAATGTCAAAGTCCGAATATTCAAACCAAAGGATTTGGCACAGAAAAAGTGGAAGACGAATTGCAATTAATTTTTCCGGAAGCGCGTATTGCTCGGCTCGATTTAGACGCTACTCGCACCAAACACGCTTATAGTCGTATTCTCGGACAATTTGCGCAACAACGAATCGACATTTTGGTAGGCACACAAATGGTTACCAAAGGGCTCGATTTTGAACACGTCAGTTTGGTGGGAATACTCAATGCCGATACGATGTTGAACTTTCCCGATTTTCGCGCGCACGAACGCAGTTTTCAATTAATGGTGCAAGTGAGCGGTCGCGCGGGGCGCAAAGAAAAGCAAGGAAAAGTGATTATTCAAACCGCTCAGCCCGACAATCCGATTATTGAAATGGTCGCGCGCAACGATTATATTTCGCTTTTTAATACGCAATTGATAGAGCGGAAAGAATTTCATTTTCCGCCATACGCGCGGCTGATAAGTTTAACTTTGAAACATTCGCACGAAGCCACTTTGCAACAAGCTGCCGACAGTTTGCAACAACTTTTATTGCCCAATCTTCAATCTCGCCTTACCGGACCATTTCAACCTTTGGTCAATCGAATTCAGAATCGTTATTTGTTGTGTTTTTGGATACGCTTGGAACGTGCGCCTCAAATAGTAGAAATAAAACAACATATAGCGCAACAAATTGAAAAATTGCATTTACAAAAAGGCTTTTCCGGTGTCGATGTGATAATAGACGTAGATCCTGTGTAGATTATTTTCTCCTATTATATTCGTCCCATTCGTTAGGTTCTTCAACAATAGAAATATTATCAATATAAAATCCCATATCTTTGAAAGTCCAATTTCGTGTTCCATCGAGAATGGTGTTTATGTCTATTTTTTCAATTAAAACCGTTTCATCTTTCACACAAATTTTTATAAACGTTTTTACAGAAGGCGTAAATAATTCTGTGTCTTTGTTGTCTATTTTCACACTTTTGATTTCCAAGAATAATAAATCGCCAATAAGGTGATATCCGCACACATATTTATAAATTTGGTTGAGTTCTTGTCTGATTTCAGCCCGTCCGAAAAAACCGAAATCGAAACAATCATTCGAAGAATTTTCTCCTTTAAACCAACATTTGTCAGTTGTTACTCCAACAATACGAGTATTTTGTGTGTGAAACATCGTACTCTGTATTTTGAAAAACGCATCATCTTCATCGGCTGGTTTATCTTTTTTGAAAATTATGCTCGTATCTGTAATTGTTTCTATTTCTATCAACTTGGGGATGGCTATTCCGCTTACACTCGTATCTGTAATTGCTTCTATTTCTATGAACTGAGAGGAGCCCGTTTCGCTTACATTTAGTGTTTGTAGTTGGATGGTTTTTTCTGCCGGATTATAGCTATATATGCCGGTTTTCCCGTACTCCCAATATATTCCTCCCGAATATCCGTGGTGAGTTATAAATGTGACATCTTTGGCAAAAAAATATTCTGTAAAGCGCACAGCGGCAGGCATTCCTTCAGAGAATCGCCAAAACTCGTTGTAAAAGAAATTTTCGTGGTCGGCAGGCTCAACCGAAAAATATTTTTGCTCTTGTCCGTAGCTCATTGCACTTATCATACCGATAAAAATTATTAAAATTATTTTTTTCATTGTTGTTGGATTATTCGAAAATCTATTTACATTGATTTATAATATAGATACACTTTTTCTCAAAATTCCATAATTAACGACAAAAAAATGTTCAATAACAGCCTCATTCCGCCGGCGCGGATTTGTAATCCGTGACTTTATTTTTTCCCTTTCAAAATCTTTTTTCCTCGCACTCTAAATCCTGCGCTTGCTTCCGTCATTTGTGATTCAATAGTGGGCGTTAATTCTTCGCTTATCCACGCGTATTGTTTCGAGAGAATAACCAAAATATCCATACACCAAACTTTTACAGCAGGTCTGGTTTTGTGGTCTATCAGCCATTCGAAAAGCGTTTGCGCCACCGCTTCGGAATCAGTCGTAATCCATTTTTCTAATTGTTTTTTTTCGGTGCGTTGTTGTAAAGTGTAAAATAATATTTTCCCGAAATGCCGCTTTACGCTTGGGTTTTTGACTAACACAAATTTTTCCGCGAAATAAAAAAAGTGAGGAAAAAAAGTTTCAAACTCTTCGATACAAATTTGTTCCAACACCCAAGCAGCGCGAAAAGCAACTTGTGTTTTTCGCGCTAAACATAAATCAATCAGTTGCTTTATGGAGTATTGCGAAACAATTACTTCACGCGCTAAATCCTGCACAGTTTGCTTGTACATAGTTTTGTGCAGCTGCTCGATAAAAGCGGTTGAAATTGGTTGCATAATGAATTTAAATGAACGTCAAAAATACAAAAATCTATGTATTGCCGAAAATGAAATTATATTTTTGTTTATTCACGCTGGCGCGAGTTTATAACTCGTGCCTTTATTATTTATTATGTTTGTCACGGATTACAAATCCGCGCCAGCGGAATAAGACTAATGTTTTGAAATACTACCGACAGATGACTTAGTGTAGTGTATATAAAATTTATCGGGCGTAGCATCTTTCCAGTAACTTTTCTTATATGACCTAATTATCTCTCCGCAAAAACCCTCATATTTTGTTTTCTTTTCAAACATGTTTTTCTCGGTTAAATTTTTAATTTCAGACACATAAAATTCATTGTTTATACGGATTAAGTCTTTTGAGTCGCCCAAATAATAGGCTAATTTGTTACAAAACACCAATGGACTTTCCGCTTCGGAAAAAGTGCTCGAATTAGTTTGTTTATTTGTAGGATACCGAAACAAATTGCAATTTCGAATGATAGAATTTGTAATTTTCCCAAATTCTGAAATCTCTTTTGTGGCTTTGGGTGGAATACAAATGATTTCGGATTCTTCCCACGAAATAGAGTTAGATGAGCTAGTAGCAAATGAAACTGCATAGGATTTTGCCGTAGCAACGGAGTTAGTTTGTCCGTACCTATATACATTTATCCCCGAAACTGAAATATTAGCAGCTTTACTCTTCTCTGCTTTTTCTCCAATTTGAACTCCGACTGTATTGGTATAAGTACGATTTTGAAAATAATCGTAAGCATAACCGTTGCAGATAAAAAAACATTCCTTTTTATTCAGGTAAATATTTTTATCGGAATTGTTGTGAATTGTAAATCCGATATTTCCACCATCACTCCATAAATCGTAGAAAATGGTACAATTATTATCAGAATAGGCCAAAGAGGAGCCAATATTTAATAACTTTTCTTTGGACTGCGTCTTGAAAACTTGATAATAATGTTTAGAGCAAGAACTAAAAAGCAGTGCTACTATTAAACATAAGATTAGATTTTTTTTCATAATAATGATTTAATTTTTGCCTCCACTTTTAATCAGGCTATCGGCTACTCCTTTTATTTTGCTTTTTTCACATAAGATACGCACATAAAAAAACGTGGGGCAAACTTTATTCGCTTTTAGAGGTCTTCGACTACCTTGTAACACAAATAAGTAAGCCCACGTCGTTTTAAGAACGTGAGCATCGGCACTTACCCTTGTGTTACTTTTAAAATTGTCGAAGTTTCTAAAAGCAAGAATAAAAGCTAACGCTTTTTCAATATATGCTAAAATGTGCGTATCGGCACATTGTTTTTATACCATAGGCAAATTGGTTTATAGTTGAACTGCAAAGTTAGTATTTTAATGAAATTGAACAAGAAAAAAGTAGAGATTACTTTACCCATACTTTTTTCTTGATAAAAAGAACAAAACAAATTTTACTTATGGTGTGGTGTAGCGAGGACGCTACACCGAACAAAGAATTTTGATTGTATTCCGCTTAAAAGAAATCATCTTTTTCAATGACTGTTTGTTTGTCGTCTTCGTCGCCGCCGGTACACGAGAACACGGCAGGAACGCCTTGCGGCACATCAAACATATCGGTAGTATGAATATTCAATCTGGTATCGGCTAAAACTTTTTGCATAAACAATCCCCAAATAGGCAATGCCATATTTGAGCCGCCACCTAATGCCAAGCTTTCGAAATGCACATCGCGGTCTTCGGCACCAACCCACACTCCGGCTGTGAGTTTCGGCATAAAGCCAATAAACCAACCATCGGATTGATTGTTCGTAGTTCCGGTTTTTCCGGCAATTTGTCCTTCGGGAATGTAACGACTACGTATGCGATAAGCAGAGCCTTCGTTTACCACTCCTTGCATTAAATTAACAGAAAGATAAGCCGTGCGGTCGCTCAGTGCTTCGCTTTGCCGAGGAATAAAGGAACCTAAAATATTTCCGGCATTATCTTCTATTCGAGTTACAAAGAAAGGTTCCACGTGAATTCCCTTGCTGGGAAAAGTATTGTAAGCACCTACCATTTCGAACAAAGACAAATCGCAAGAACCTAAACACAAGGCAGGCACAGCATCTATCCAACTACGAATACCCATGCGGCGACAAATATCGACCATAGCATGAGGATTAAATTCTTTCATCAAATAAGCTGAAATATTATTACTACTATGTGTTAAACCCCATTTAAGAGTTACCTTTTTGCCAATCCATTCTTCTCTATCGGTCGTTTTCGGAGTCCATGTAGTATCGCCCACAATAAATGTTTGCGACACATTCAGCACTTGGTCGCAAGGCGACATTCCTTGCTGCATAGCCAAAGTATATAAAAACGGTTTAATTGTAGAACCTACTTGGCGGCGGCTTTGACGAATATTGTCGTATTTAAAATAACGATAATTCGGCCCTCCTACATAGGCACGAACAAAACCTGTGCTCGGCTCTATCGCCATGATTGACGCGCGCAATAACGATTTATAATAAAGAATAGAATCGCGCGGAGACATCAAGGTATCAATAGTTCCTTTGCTCCACGAGAAAATAGTCATTTGCGTGGGTGTAGCAAAAGCTTGTTCGATTTCTTTTGCGCTTGCTCCGGCATTTTTCATTCCACGGTAACGGTCGGTGTTGGTAATCGCGCGTTGCACAATCTGATCTGCTTGTTGTTTGGTAAGGTCGTTCGAGAACGGAAAATTTCGTCTTCGCCGAACTTCGTTGCTGAACACCGGTTGCAAATCTTTTTTCAAATGTTCTTCCACCGCTTGCTCGGCATAACGCTGCATGCGCGAATCGACGGTGGTATATATTTTTAATCCATCGCGGTCGAGGTCGTAAGAGCTGCCGTCGGGTTTCAGATTTTTATTCAACCAGCCGTAAAAAGGATCATCAGCCCAAGAAAGCGAATCGGCACGATAATCTTCGTAACGATTTTTATAATTTTCGCGTTTAGGCTCTTTCATGTTCATTACTCGACGCAACATATCGCGGAAGTAAGGTGCCAAACTCGACAAATGGTCTTGCGGTTGATAATTCAATGTTATCGGAATAGCTTGCAGCGAGTCGCGTTCGTGAGTAGTAATAAAATCATATTTTGCCATTTGCGAAATCACATGATTGCGTCGATTTAACGCTCGCTCGGGATTGCGCACCGGATTGAAAGTTGTGGGTGCGTTCACCAAACCTACCAACATTGCCGATTCTTCCACTGTCAATTGCGACGGAAGTTTTCCGAAAAAAGTGGAAGCCGCCGAACGAATACCATAAGCATTACTTCCATAAAATACTGTATTGAAATACATCGAAATAATTTCGTCTTTCGTATAATTGCGCTCTAATTTAATAGCCGTAATCCACTCTGCCGGCTTTTGTACAACCGCACGATACAATTTGTTAGAGCTTCGTTGTGAAAAAAGATTTAATGCCAACTGTTGCGTAATCGTACTGCCACCGCCACCGCCACGCGTGTTTCCCAACATTACTGTTTTTACAACTACACGTCCCAAACTTTTAAAATCGATTCCGGAGTGGTCATAATATCGAATGTCTTCAGTTGCTACCAAAGCATTCACCAAGTGCGGCGAAAGCGAATCATAGGAAATATAAGAACGATTTTCGATATGATAAGAACCTATGGACACATTGTCGGACGAAATAATTTCGGTAGCCAAATTGCTTTTCGGATTTTCCAATTCTTCGAACGAAGGAATATTTCCGAACAATCCGGCGTACACAAAAACAAGTGCCAAGCCAAGCACACCAATTGTTATAAGCATCCAAAAGAAACGAACAATTTTTCGTGCAAGAGATTTTTTTTGCGGTGATTTTTTTTGTTTTCCCATATCGCTATCTGCAAATTTTTATGTTAACAATGTAGAACTATTCGTGAGTTATAGTCCAAAATAATTTTTATCTTTATCAATGGTCTATTTTTCAACTCATTCAGTTATCTTTTAATGGACAACAATAGGCAAAAATATACAAAAAATTTGGAATATACCTTATTTTATAGTTTACTTTGCACAAATTTTCAGACACAATTATTTGCAAAAATTTTAAAACAGTCGCCTGCCTTTGAGGTCTGTCTTTTAAGTTTTTTACTTTAAATTCGTATTATGCAAGACAATTTAGTTATAGTAGAGTCTCCGGCGAAAGCTAAAACCATCGAAAAATTTTTGGGCAAAGATTTTTTAGTAAAATCAAGTTTCGGACATATTCGTGATTTGTCGAAAAAAAACAAGTTTGGCATCGACATCAAAAATAATTTCACGCCCGATTACGAAATTTCGGAAGACAAAGAAAAGGTAGTTGCCGAATTACAAAAATTAGCCGCCAAAGCAAAAACCGTTTGGTTGGCGTCCGACGAAGACCGCGAAGGAGAAGCGATTGCTTGGCACTTATTGGAAACGTTGCAATTAGATCCGAAAAAGACCAAGCGCATTGTTTTTCACGAAATCACAAAAGACGCTATTCTTCATGCCGTTGAAAATCCGCGCGAAGTGGATATGAATTTGGTCAACGCACAACAAGCACGCCGTGTTCTCGACCGCTTGGTAGGCTTCGAAATTTCGCCTGTGTTATGGAAAAAAGTGAAAGAAGGATTATCGGCAGGTCGCGTGCAATCGGTTGCGGTACGGCTAATTGTCGAACGCGAACGCGAAGCATTGAATTTCAAAAGCACACCGTCTTATAAAGTTAGCGGTATCTTTGAACCGGTTGACAATAAAGATAATTTCACGCTAAAAGCCGACCTTACCGAAAAATTTGCCAACGAAAAAACGGCGCAAAATTTTTTAGAAAAATGTAAATCGGCTGCTTATCAGATTGACGCGATTGAGAAAAAACCTGCTAAACGAATGCCGGCACCGCCGTTCACAACTTCCACTTTACAACAAGAAGCATCGCGCAAATACGGATTTTCGGTAAGTCAAACCATGAGCATTGCGCAACGCTTGTACGAAGCCGGATTGATTACATACATGCGTACGGATTCTACCAATTTATCGGAATTGGCATTGAAAACCGCAAAGCAAACTATCGAAAAATTATACGGAAAAAATTATTCCAAAACACGTCAATTTGCGACCAAGTCGAAAGGCGCGCAAGAAGCCCACGAAGCTATTCGCCCAACCTATATGGACAATTCCGAAGTGGAAGGCACTGCACAAGAACGCAAATTATACGATTTAATTTGGAAGCGCACCATCGCCTCGCAAATGGCAGAAGCGCAATTGGAAAAAACAGTTATTACCATTACTGTTTCGACCGCCTCGCAAGTGTTTCAAGCAACCGGCGAAGTGGTGTTGTTCGACGGATTTTTGAAAGTTTATATGGAATCGTTTGACGACGACACGGAAGATAAAACCGACAGCGGATTATTACCTCCTCTTCAAAACAAGCAAGTTCTGAATGCGTTGAAAATTACCGCTACCGAACGTTTCTCGCAACGACCGGCACGCTACACCGAAGCAAGTTTGGTGAAACGTCTCGAAGAATTAGGAATAGGACGTCCATCAACTTATGCACCTACAATTTCGACTATCATTAATCGTGGTTATGTTTCGAAAGAAGACCGCGCAGGCGTTGAACGCAGCTACACACAATTGACTTTACAACAACAAACCATTCATAAAGCAACTTTAACCGAAATTACCGGAACCGAAAAATCAAAATTATTTCCAAGTGATATCGGAATGTTGGTAAATGATTTCTTAAACGAATATTTTAAAGACATTGTTGATTACGGCTTTACTGCAAGCGTCGAAGAAGAGTTCGATAAAATTGCCGAAGGAAAAACACAGTGGAATAAAATGATTGGAAAGTTCTATGAACCATTCCACGACAATGTAGCGCAAACATTAGAAATATCTCGACCAATGAATGCCGAGCGTTCTTTAGGTACCGATTCTAAAACAGGGAAAGTGGTGTTGGTGCGTATCGGACGATATGGCCCTTTGGCGCAATTAGGCAGCAACGACGACGAGAAAAAACAATTTGCATCCTTACAAAAAGGACAGTTAATAGAAACTATTACCTTGGAAGAAGCGTTGAAACTATTTGAATTGCCGCGTCCTGTAGGAAGTTATGAAAACAAAGAAATAGTTGCCGCTGTTGGTCGTTTCGGTCCTTACATTCGTTTTGGTTCCGATTTTGTATCGCTTAAAAAAGAAGATAGTCCATACACAGTAACCGAAGAAAGAGCGATTGAATTGATTGAAGAAAAACGTAAAAAAGAACGGGAAAAACATATCAAGACTTTTGAAAAAGAAGGAATACAAGTGCTGAACGGTCGCTTTGGACCTTATATTACAAAGGACGGCAACAATTATAAAATTCCGAAAGGAACCGAACCTAAAGAGTTGTCGTTAGAAGAATGTCTTGCAATTATCGATTCGCAAAAAGATAAAGTAAAAACCAAAGCGAAACCTGTCGCAAGAGCTGCCGCTACAAAGAAAACAACGGCAACAAAAAAAGCTGCAACTACGAAAAAGAAAACGACTACAACGACCAAGAAAAAAACAGCGGCGACAAAAAAGAGTAAAAAATAATCGAGCATTTATTAAGTAGAGAATGCAACTACAATCAATCATACACTACGTTCACAACAACCAATTGACAACGGAATATCCGGAAGCAAAAGTGGCAATTATCGGCACCGGAGCGCACAAGCCGATTATTGACGCGCTTACTCAATTGTATGTTCATCAACACAACACGCCGATAGTATATACCGAATGCGCGGAAAACCTAGTAACCGATTTGGTAGATAAGTGTATGCAAAAAAACATGGTTACTATTATTGTAGGTAATTCTCGTTTTTCTGCGGAATCAAAACCTTTCTCGGCAGCCGTGGTTGCGCCGTCGGCAAATGTTAGAACACAAGAACCTTATCGCACGATTTTAGAAAATCCATTGTTGGATTTATTTTCCGTAATTGGTTTTCAAACTTACAACACCACTGCCGGCGACATTTCATGGTTGCACGAACATTATTATGAAACGTTGAGACTTGGTGCTTTTCGCGAAAATTTTGCTTTAGCAGAACCTTTGTTACGCGAATCGAATCATGTATTTTTTGACCTCAACGCCCTACGCGCATGCGACGCACCCGAAGTTCGACAACCTGCACCTAACGGATTGTATGCCGAAGAAATATGTCAGTTAGCCACTTTTTCGGGACGCGCTCCTAAACTAAAAACAGTGCGATTGTTTGGTTATATTCCTACACTAAGCCCACACACATTGGTAGCTCAAATTGCGGCACAAGTAATTTGGCATCTTTTAGAGGGAATTGCAATACGTCATCAATCTGATATTTTAAATTCTTCCAACACACATATCAAAAAAATAATTGTAGATATGGGCGAAAACGGACAGGCGTTAGAGTTTTTGAACGATACCATAACACAACATTGGTGGCTTAAAATCCCCATAACTAACGGTGAAATTCGTTATACTGCTTGCCTTCGCGAAGATTACGAATGTGCTTGCAATCGAGAAGTACCTGCCCGATGGTTGCAATATTTTCAAAAATTCAACAAGAAATAAATCGCTTTTTTGCTTTTATTTCATTCGTTTACATTAAACCCATTCATTAAAATAAAGTCAAAGCATTTGATTTTTTTGAGGAACAGAAATTGAATGCCGTGAGTTTTTTTTGCTCAATTCGTTTTTATTTAGTTACTTTGCATGCTTTACATTTGCACGAAAAGAGGGAAAAATTGCATGAACTTTTATTATAAAATAGTGTTGACTGTTTTACTTTCAATAACTTTCAACAAAATATATGCGCAGCAAGATCCTCAATTTAATATGGGATTCACGAATCCTACATTTGTAAATCCGGGCTATGCCGGCAACAATGAAGACGATATGTTTCTCGCTTCGGCGTTCAATCGAATTGAGTTATCCGGCTTTGACGAGGCTCCGATTTCGACAATAATAAATGTACAAGGGCCTATTGATATTTTGGGAATTAGTAGTGGAATTAGCGTAACTATACAAAACGAAATTATTGGTTATTTACGTGCTCCCGGATTGAACCTTGGTTATGCTTATCGCAGACCTTTAGGTTCCGGAAACATTGGTATCGGAGTTTCGTTAGGTTTTATCAGTAGTTGGTATGTGTCCAACGAATGGAGAACACCCGATGGCGGAAACGATATAAAGTTGCCAACACAAGAAAACGCAGGAGTAGCATTTGATGCAGGTGCAGGAATTTTTTACTCTACACCTCGATGGTTTGGCGGCGTATCGGTTACACACATTACCAGCCCCACTTTAGGAGTTGACGATAATGCACGCTATAAACCAACGCTATATGCAACAGGTGGTTATTCGTTCTTACTAGATAGTACAACATGGGAATTGCGACCAATGCTGAATGTAGTAAGCGATTTGACGCAAACAAGTTTTAATATCGCTTGCAACGCGGTATATAACAAAAAATATTGGGGAGGAATCAATTACCGCTGGGGACAAGCTGTTGCAGCAATGATTGGTTTAGAATTATTTGAAGGAATAAAAATTGGATACTCGTACGAATATATGACATCGAACTTAAGCCGCTTTAGCAGTGGTACACACGAATTAATGCTAAGTTATTCGTTTGCCATAAAAGCTCCACGCGGAATACAACGATACAAAAGCGTACGATATTTATAAAAATATAATTAAAACAAATATAATCGAGTATGAAGAAAGCGCTCTATTTAACTGTTGCTGTTGGATTAGTTTTTTGTTTATTTAGTTGTGGAAAATCTAATTATGGTTACACCGGCGAGCTCTCGCGTGGAACAAAAGGAAAATCACAAAAAGTACAAGAAGCACCGCCTTATGGCATGGTTTATATCCCACATGGAGCTTTGACTATTGGCGGTAATGACCAAGACATTATGTGGAACATGAACTCTCAACCACGTACTATTACTATCAATGCTTTTTGGATGGACCAAACAGAAATTACCAACTATGAATACCGTCAATTTATTGGTTACGTTCGCGATTCGATTATGCGTACGCTATTAGCCGAAGTAGATGATAACTTCTACATGGAGCTTAATGAAGACGAGGACGAAAGCGATAAACGCCAATTAAATTGGAACCGCCGAATTAATCTTAGAAGAGACAGCGAATTGCGCGATGCCGTACAAGATATGTATTATCAAGGCGATGAAGCTATTCATGGAAAAGAAATAGATATCCGTAAATTGTTATACGAATATGCTTGGTTCGATTTTCATCAAGCAGCACAAGTTCGTTACGATCCGATAGAAAAAAAATATAACGGAACTGTTATTAATATTCGTGGCGAACGCGAAGAAGTAAAAGACCGCAGTTCATTTATTATGCGCGAATCGGCTTACGTATATCCCGACACACTATGTTGGATTCGCGATTTTACTTTCTCTTTCAACGAACCTTTAGCAACCCGTTATTTTTCACATGCTGCTTATAACGACTATCCGGTAGTGGGTGTTTCGTGGAAACAAGCAACTGCTTTCTGTCATTGGCGTACCGAAATGTTATTAGCCGGTAGAGCAACGAAAGGAATGCCTCATGCTTATCGTTTACCAAGTGAAGCAGAATGGGAATATGCCGCACGCGGTGGCCTAAACGGAGGATTATATCCTTGGGGTGGACCTTATGCTTCCGATAAACAAGGATGTTATTTAGCAAACTTCAAACCGCAACGCGGACGCTATAGTCTTGATGGCGGAGTTTACACTTCTCCTGTCGGCACTTACGAACCGAACGATTACGGATTATATGATATGGCAGGAAACGTAGCCGAATGGACATCCAACACATTTGACGAAAATGCATATGCATTCTATAATGATTTGGTACCAACCTACACCACTAATCCAAAAGCATCCGACCCGATTAGCATGAAACGAAAAGTTATTCGTGGCGGATCATGGAAAGATATTGCATACTATATTCAATGCGGAACACGCACATTTGAATATCAAGACAGCACAAAATCATATATCGGATTCCGTTGTATTCGCGACTATGTAGGACCTCCGAAACAAGAAAAATAATTTAAAAGTTTTAATCATTTAAAATATACCCAATATGTTCTCTCTATCGAAATTTATAGCTTCGAAAACCGGAAGAATAATAATGACTCGCTGCTACGGAATAGGCGCAGCATTGGTGATTATCGGTGCGTTATTCAAACTAGAACACTGGCAAGGCGCCAGCTACATGTTATCGGTTGGGATGATTACCGAGTGTATCATTTTCTTTCTCTCGGCATTCGAGCCGCTTCCTGTTGAATATCATTGGGAAACGGTATATCCCGAATTAGCCGGCGATAATCCGAATCTTGAAGATGGCAAAAATGCGTTAGTCAAACGCTCTCAATCAAGAGGAGTCGGAGGTTTAGATATTGATGTAGAAACAGCAGACAAATTCAAAAGGAATATCGAACATCTTAATGCTTCGTTAAGCAGTTTACAAGCGTTGACAACAGTAGGCGAAGCGTCGCAACAATTTGTAACCGGAATACAACAAGCAGCAGGTAGTTTAAATACGTTGACTCAATCTACACAAAGTATGAACAACGCCTACCAAGAAACCGCACAAATAATGACAAACAGCGGTCGTGAAGCAAACGAAAGCATGGCTGTTTTAAATAAAAATTTACATGCTGCCGGTACTTCTTATGAGTTATACTTAAAAGAACATAGCAATTATGTAGAGCAAAACAAAAAATTGATTGGAACAATAGATGCTTCGGCTCAACAAGCACAGCAGTTCGATCAACAAATGTTGGCGTTAAACAAATTGTTGACCGACTCGTTGACCGGATTCAAATCGCTATCGACCACAGGTGAAGATTCACAACATTTTGCAAAAGGCATACAACAAGCAGCAGGTAATTTAGACGCGTTAAATCAAACGACGAAAACAATGACCGGCGCTTATCAAGAAACGGCACAAACAATAGCTAACAGCGGTCGGCAAACAAACGAAAATATGGCTACTTTAAATAAAAATTTACAAGCGGTTAATACCTCTTACGAATTATATTTACAAGAGCATCGTGCATACGCGGAACAAAGCAAGAAACTATTAACAACAATGGATACTTCGGCACAGCAAGCACAACAATTCGACCAACAAATGGCGACTTTGAATAAGCTGATAGCCGAATTGAACACTACTTATACCGCAATGGTGCACACAGTCAACACAACATTAAAGAAAAAATAGTGAATGGTTTTTTACGTGACTTTTAACTATTAACTTTAAAATTTTAGATTTATGGCAGGGAACAAACTCTCACCTCGTCAAAAGATGATTAATATGATGTATTTGGTGCTAACAGCAATGTTGGCGCTGAATGTGTCGGCAGAAGTGTTGGACGCGTTTGTTACCATTGACAAAGGTATTAATCAAAGTATTCAAATTATTCGTGAGAAAAACATAGCGTATCTTGAGGATTTTGCACTAGCAATGAAAGACAATCCGGAGAAAGTAGAAGCTTGGAAAAACAAAGCCGATAGCGTACATATAAAAACGGTAGAATTTTACAACTATCTTCATCTACTTAAAGTAAGTATTATACGTTCCGGCGATGGCAAAGATTCAAAAGCAGTGGCAGACAGCACCGCAATAAATGTTGATGCTATTAGTGCAAAAGACAACACCGACGCCGCATCTCGCGTTATGCTTGGCTCAATGAGGTCGGGAGAAGCTTTTACTTTAAAAGAAAAAATCAACGAATACAAGCAATTTTTATTAAAAAATATTGATCCTAATTCACCGTCGGCAAATTCTATAGAGAGAATGTTGGAGACTGAAGATCCGCCAACAGCAGCCGATGGTACAAACCGTACATGGGAATCACAATTCGAAAGTCTTCCGCTTATTTCGGCTGTAGCCCTTTTATCAAAAAAACAATTGGATATTGTGAGTTGCGAAAGTGAAGCCTTAACTTATTTACGCAAACAAGTTGACAAGTCCGATTATAAATTTTCGGATATTGATGTAATTACCGCACCCGAATCCAAATATGTAATTAAAGGTACTGAATATAAAGCAGAAATATTTTTAGGTGCTCACGATCCGACACAACGTCCGACACTACATATTGGCGGACGAACCTATCAAGCAAACGATAAAGGCAAAATTGAATATTCGGTTGTGGCGGAATCCGTAGGTGCTAAAAATTTATCGGGTAAAGTAGAATTTATCGGTCCCGATGGAATCACCGAGCGTCTTATCAATATACCTTTCGATGTGGTAGAACCTAACGTGGTAATATCGCCTACAAAAATGAATGTAGTATATCGCGGTCTTGCTAATCCGTTAAACATTTCGTTGTCGGGAGTTTCGCACGAA
>JGI994J12354_10003435_pt1 | contig 14798 bp, 12 predicted proteins | sample IntmicLarv3ML3BL_FD_12354 | JGI IMG/M metagenome (IMG submission 12354)
TGCGCGCTTTTATCCCTTATGCCTTCGCCCATACGCCCATCGCCACCATTGAAGCGTTTCACCATATAGAGAACCCCGCCTCGGGCCGCGTCTTGCAAAAGGCCGACTTGCAGCGAGTGGATACGATTCTGCGTTTTGCGGATATGGAAAAGGTTCCCGACGGGTGTATCTGTTATACCATCACAAAGAAATAAAATCGGAGGATTCAATATGCAAATAAAAAACACCGCACGCATCCTTGACAGCGGCGCAGAGCGATATACCCAACACTTTGGAAAACAACTGCTGGCAAGCGTACTCGTCCACACGGCGGCGGCGGGCGCGATGGCGCTATCTCTATGGTTGATTTTTTCCAAGCTCCTGCCTGTGCTAAACGCGCGAAGCCAAAACGCCCTCATCACGGGGCTGTATGTCATCGCCGGGGCGGTGGCCGTATGCCTGCTTCTGTGGCTCGTGCGGCGGATTGCGCTCATTGCGCTAGCGGAGGGCATCGGCGGGCAGCCGAAGCGGTATCGGTACGCAGTCACGGCGGGTCTGGCGGAAATCTTATGCGATGCCGCGCTGTACGGTATCATGGGCTTCATACTGTATAAAACCGTCGGCCTTGGCGGGTTGACGAACTTGGTGTTAAAGCCGTCTCTGTCGGCATTGGCGTGGTTTCTCCCCTGCGCGGCGGTTGTGGCGTTCTGGCTGGCGGTAAAACTCCTTGTCATCCCCATCGCCATGCGGGAGAAAAAACACTTCCTTGCAGCCGTCGCGCAGTCAGCGCGTATAACTTTTACAAAAGGTGCGTTCGGCAAGCGTTTCGCCATACAGACATGGATGTTTGTTTTCTATGCCTGCCTGCTGGGCCTTGGCTTCTTTGCGGCACGGGCGTGGATAGCCTTACCCACCTTCTTTGCGGTTATTCCGTATTCGCAATATCTGGAACCCGTGTGGCATCTGTTCCTCGCGTACCTTATGACGATTCCTTTCGCGCCATACACAGCCTCGCTTCACGCAGCGTGTGCGGATGCGGCTTTGTCGCCCGGCGCGCTTGCCGATGGCGATACCGCGGGCGTCGGCACCCGTGCGGCGGCGTTACTGGCGGACATAGCGCTGTTTGCGGGTATCCCCGGTGGCCTTGGCGCGGCGATGCTCTTGTCCGTCGCGGATACGATTCCGGCGCAGGGACTGCTTCTGGCGTTGCTTTTCCTTTGTGCGTTCCTTCTTCTTGCGGCGTTTGAGGCCATTGCCACCGGGCGTACGCCGGGCAAACTCCTGCTGGGTCTGCGTGTCGTATCCGCTGATGGAAAGCCGCTCTCCTTCGGCCAAGCATACCTCCGCGGCATTCTGCGGCTGGTTGATGTATGTGCCGTCGGCGCGCTGTGCATCTTTCTTGGCCAACGCAAAACGCGCCTCGGGGACATGGCCTCCGGGACGCGCGTGGTGTATGTTTGGAAAGAAAACAGTTTATCGGAATGAGCAGGCCGATAAGCCGGGTTCTGTCAATGGACGGTCATCTATCTAGGCGCATCGTCGCCGATACGCTCCTGCGGTCTACCCGAAGCGGGACGAGCCGCCCCATGCGCTTCTGTCTGACCTTGCTCCGGATGGGGTTTACAGAGCCCCCCTTGTTACCAAGGGAGCGGTGAGCTCTTACCTCGCCTTTCCACCCTTACCTGCTTACGCAGGCGGTTTATTTCTGTTGCACTGGCCTTGGAGTCGCCTCCACCGGACGTTATCCGGCATCCTTGCCCTATGGAGCCCGGACTTTCCTCATGGAGGGTTTACACGCTCCACGCGACCGTCTGGCCTGCTCGCCTATGAGTATACCACAATTTGAAAAAAAAGCAAACAAGTATATAAAAATGATACAAAAACCGAAACTTTTCTGATATAATAAGAAATAAGCACCCGCTTGGGGTGCAAAACATAACTGGAGTGTGGTTTTGTGGATCCGGACAGTATACCGTCCCTCATCCTTTTTGCGGCGTTGTTGGTGTTGTACGCGCTTGTTTCGCTGACGCGGGCGGCGTTTGGTTCACGCCGGGTAAAAGCTTTGTGCGGTTCTGAGAACGGCGGTCACGCTTTCGTTCTTTTACTAAAGGAGTGGCAGGTGTTAATGCTTGCGTCGTTATTCTGGCGCACAGCATTGCAAGGCACGATTTTCCTGCTTGCCGCTATGTTTGCTGTAGCACACGAAGCAGATATGCCGACTGTCATTGCTTTCACGCTTTCGATTTATCTATTGCTGGTTCTCCCCTTGTGTGAACTGCTGCCCCGCGCCGTCGCGCGCCGTGACCCGGAGCGCACCGCACGGTTCTTGACCGCTTTTGCCATATTTGTCTGGGCGCTTGGCTGTCCGTTTGCACAACTTCTTCGTGCTTTTGAGCTGCTGTTTCTCCGGCTCCTCCGCGCACAAGCGGAAGATAACCATTCCAGCGTAACGGAGGCGGAATTCCTGCACATCGTGAACGCCAGCAGCGGCGAGGAAGGCGCGTTGAACGATGAAGAGCGCGAAATGATTGGCAACATCGTCGCCTTTGGCGATGCCCGTGCAAAGGATGTCATGACACCGCGCATGGATATTGTGGCGCTGCCGTTTGACACAAACATAACAGAAGCGATGGAGGTCTTCCGTGAGGAACAATTTTCCCGCATACCCATTTATAAGGAAGATTTGGACCACATCATTGGTATTCTGCACTTCAAGGATTTGGTTTTTGCAAACCAGACCAGCGGCTTCACTATCGAGAGCATCATGCGTGAAGCGTTCTTTTCCTATGAGTTTAAGCTGACGAGTGAGCTGTTTGCCGAAATGCGCTCCATGAATTCGCCTTTGGCCGTTATCTTGGATGAATACGGCGGCACGGCGGGCATCGTGACACTGGAGGATATGGTGGAGGAAATCGTCGGCGATATTTTGGATGAATACGACGAGGAAAAAGATGTGACAGAAGTCATCCCGGGTATAGAATATATCACCGAGGGTGCGGTGCGAATCGACGCATTCAATGAAGCTGCTGGTACAACGCTTGTGTCAGAAGACTATGAAACCATCGGCGGGTATGTCATCGGCCTCTTAGGGAACATTCCGTCGCAGGACGATATCGTAGCAGATACGGAAAACGGCGTGACCTTTACCGTCACAGCCTTGGATAAAAATCGCATTGAAACGCTCCACGTACGCATTGAGAAAAATGATGCTGAAGGCATTGACAAACAAGAATGATTATTATATAATAAATATTGCAAACACACAATAACAAGGGAGGGTTAATTATGGATTTGAAGGGTTCGAAAACAGAGGCCAATTTGATGGCCGCATTTGCCGGGGAATCGCAAGCACGCAACAAGTACACCTACTACGCGTCCAAAGCGCGGAAGGATGGTTATGTCCAAATTGCCAATATCTTTGATGAAACAGCCGGCAATGAGAAAGAACACGCAGAAATTTGGTTCAAGCTCTTACATGACGGGATGCCGGACACCATGGTAAACCTTGCCGATGCCGCCGCAGGTGAGCATGATGAATGGACAAACATGTATGCCGAGTTCGCAAAAGTCGCGAAAGAAGAGGGATTTGCAAAGATTGCGTTCCTGTTCGAGGGTGTCGCAAAGATTGAGAAGGAACATGAGGAAAGATACCTGAANCTNCTGGAAAACATCAATGAAGNCAAAGTCTTCAACTCGGACGAAACAATCGCATGGCATTGCGCAAACTGCGGCCACATCCATTATGGTGAGCANGCGCCGGAGCAATGNCCCGTTTGCGCACATCCGAAGGCATACTTCCAGCGCCGCGCGACAAACTATTAAGCCTATTACGAATACGTTTTGAATAAGCGGACCTTGCGAAAGCAAAGCCGTGCTGACAACGCTCTCACGTAAGCGCCCATGCCTTGGGCCGCCTTACCCACCGGAAAACCGGCGGGTAAGGCTAATTTTTTACCTACAACTTACGCACCGGCAGCCACAGCTCGCAGACATAGTCATCCGTTTGCGTATCGCCGGGGCCGTAGGTTTCCAGCGACACACCCTTGACGATTTCGTACCCGCTGCTTGGCAGCCATTCCGACAGCACACGCGTCATCGTCTGCGTGACGGGATGCGTTTTCTGGTTCAGCGTCCCCCGGCAAACGAATACAGCCCATGTTCGCGCAGGAATATCGAAGCGCGTCAGCTCCGGGTATTCCTCTCCATCTCGCGCTTCCGCGCCGATGTGGACGATGGTTTCACCTTCGTCCGTCACAACATCCATACCCACCTGCCAGAATGGTTCGCGGTACAATTCATACTTGTCGCGAATCGTAATGTTCGCCCCGTAATCCAGAAAGTGATCCCAGAACTGCCAGATGTCCGGCCGCTCCTCCGTCCAATGCTCCGCGTTCTTGTTGATAATAATCTTGCCGAAATTCTTCACCACGCCCACGCATGGCACAACGCCCTTTTCCACGATGCGATACTCCATGTCAACATCCCCTTTGATTGAAATATGAAAGGAGATGCGCGGGAACATCCTGAGCGGAACGCCCTTCGTGCAGGCTTCCTTCGGCGTGATGCCGTGCATGGCGGCAAACGCGCGGGTGAAAGCGTCCGGCGAGTTGTAGCCGTACCGCAACGCTACATCAATGACTTTGACATGGCCGGTTTGCAATTCCAGCGCCGCCTGCGACAGCCGCCTGCGACGGACATATTCCGACAACGGCGTTCCGACGACATAGGCGAATATCCTGCCGAACTGATGTACATTACAATACACAATACCCGCCAGCTCGCTGAAATCCATGTCTTCCGTCAAATGCGCCTCGATATAGTCCGCCGCTTGGTTCATCCGGTTCAGAAAGTCCATCCCCGCACCTCCTTTCCCATCCATCATAGCAAGAGATTGCCGCATGTACCCTGCATTTGCGGGACAAAACTATCGGGCAAGCGCTTTCACATATTCCAAACTCGCCCTCGCCCCGGCGGCGCACGCCTCCGGCCCCTCAAATTCCACAATCACCGGCCCGTCAAAGCTTGCTTTTTTCAGCAGACCCATCACCGCCGCCGTGTCGATGTCGCCATCGCCCACAATCGTCCCCCGCAGGAAATTACCGCCCCGTGTGGCAAACCAATTCGCCCTTCCCACCGGGTCGCGCAATACATCACCGGAAGCCTTGCGCACAAGGAAATCCTTGAAATGCACCGCCGCCGCATAAGGCAGCAACGCGTTCGTGAATGCATAGGTATCCTCATCCACACATAAACAGTTCCCCACATCCAGTGTGCAACCGTAATTGCCTTTATCTGTCATAGAGATAAGCCGTTGCAACCTGTCCGCCCCATTGACATAGATGCCGTGGTTCTCCGCCGTGACGGTGATGCCCAGCGGCTTGGCATAATCCGCCAACTCCCGCGCGGCCGCAACCAAGGCAGGCAAATCCGCGTCAAAAGCCACCGCACCGCATTCCGAAGCGGAACGCCCACCCGCAAGGTCGGAACGAAACACCTTCGCACCGACCCTGTGCGCAAAGTCGATTTTCGCCTTGACCTTTGCCATGGCTTCCGCGCGTTCCGCCGCTGTCACGCCAAGCACATTGATGCCCGTGCAGTACGACGATACAATTAAACCCGTCGCCTTCAACACATCGGACAGCGCCGCTGCGAAGTCCTCATCTTCCGCCGGGAGGACGAAATCCACCAGCTCCACACAGTCTGCACCCCATTCCGCCGCCAACCGCACCGCATCCAACACATTCATTTCCTTCCGGTAAATCGCACCGTATAAACTATACACACTCAACCCCACCTGCATGACAAACCCTCCCTCAATCGTTTTCTCCATTGTATCACATTCACAATTTGTTTTCAATTTGCGCTGTGTTTCCTTTTGTTTATAATTGTAATTTCCCGCCAGGATATGCTATAATATGAGAGATACCGTTTTTCCATACGGGAGGGCTTGAGGATGAAGAAATTCGCGGCAGCAGCAATGGCTGCTTTACTGTTATTAACAAATGCGGGGCATATTTCTGCCTTGACGGATGATTATGTGTTGAATGACGAGGTGCGCGCGGTATACCAAGGCCGCGATGAAGCGCGGGATATGCTGGCAAACCTTCGCTTCACGGATGTTGCCTCCACGCACTGGGCAGGTGAGGTCATTGCCCGCACCGGCGCGTTAAATCTTGTGAAGGGCACGGGCACCGGGCGTTTCACCCCCGCCGGGAACGTCACGAATGAACAGGCGCTCGCTTTCGTGCTCCGCGCGATGGGGCGGGAGAGGGATGCCCTTGCGCAGGGCGCGCTTTTGCAGCGCCAAGCACCGGAGGGGTCCGCGGCAGGCACCTTATGGTCACTGGGGTATCTATACCTGGCCATGCAATACGACATGATTACCGCGGCGGAATACACCTCCGCTTTATCCGGCGGAGATGCCGAAGGTGCCTTCGACCGTACCGCCGCCGCTTCGCGGGAGCGTATCGCCTACTGGATATATATGGGATTAACCGCAATGGATGCGAATGCGTTCAACACCGGCGGCACCGTGCAGGCGCTGCTGACGTTCAGCGACTGGACAAGCATCGCGCCGGAATACCTCCCCGCGATGGAGGCCGTAACGACGGCAAAGATATTCCAAGGCTCAAATGGCAGGCTCTCACCCAAGAGCGCCATCACCCGTGCGGAAATGGCACAAGTCTTGAAAAATATGGAAACGACATACCTGCCACTGGCCGGGCTGGAGGTTCACACAGGCACAGTCGGCGCGGTGCGCGACAACCAATACACCACCACGAACACCGCCGCCCTCTGGCGGAACATCTATATCCGCGTAAATGACGGCAGTATGGAGGTTTTGCAATACAACATGGGGCAGCAGGGCACCATAGGCGGCACGCCGCAGACGACGGAGAAGGACGCCATCGTTTGGAAAAACGGGGCGACCGGCGGGCTTGGCATTTTAGCCGAGGGCGACGCGGTTGAATATATCGTGGAGCCGAACGGCGCAGTCTGGTATGTGCGCGTGCTCTCTTCGGGGTGCAGCAGAGCACAGCCTCGGCAATGCTGTATCAAGTGGATGTGGACGGGCGCACCATCGCCCTCCGCGATAAAGATGGGAAAATTTACATGTACAGCCTGATTGATTATCTGCTGCAAACCATGGGGAATGTGACGACATTGCAAATCGGCGGGGTCAGCGGCAAGGGCGTGGACGTGACAAAGCTCCCGTATGGCAGCGGCGTAAAGCTGGTGCTGAAGAACGGTGTCGCTACCGAAGTGCATTATGTCGGCGAGCCTGTCGCCGTGGCGGAAATCCGCGGCATCGTGGTGGAAAACAACCCGCAGCTTGGTTATCTTACCTTCATCGACAACAACGGTAAAACCGTTACGAAATCGTATTACGAGGACGACCTGATGGTGGAAAAGTCAGAGCATTACCAAGTAAACGACGACATCGGCTACATCGACCAAGTCTTCCCGCATTTCGAATATGACCCGCGCGACACAACAATTGCGGCCATTGAACCGGGCGACATCATTTTCATCCGCATGGCGCCGGGCGATACGAACCGTATCATCGAGATTTCCGCCGCGACGAATTACACCATGAAATACGGCAAGGTGCGCACAATGCAGGCAAACGACGGCTATACCTCTATCTTGGTTGAATTTGAGGACAAGCAGACGGCATGGTACGATGCAGCTTCCGGCGTGTTCGTTTCCCTCGCAGGGAAGCCGATTCCCCTGTCGAATATACAAGTCGGCGACTGGGTGAAGCTGCTTGTAAACGAGGCCATCATTTCCCCCGGCTATGTGATGGAATCCATTAAGGAAATCACCGTTGAAGGCGGGGAGCATTTCATCTCCACCATCGTGAAGGGTTCTTTGGCCGCGGTTGACGCGGTGCAAAAGAAGCTCGTCCTGGAAGGAGCGGAAACCCTCGCGAAGACAGGCTGGACAAACTACCGCGACCTGCTGAACCTCAGCATTTCCGGCAGCGATATTGAATACTATTACAACGACACGCGCGTGTCGCTGGATTATGTGAATCATTATTTGAAGAATTCCGGCGTACTCGCCTATGTCGCGCTGGAGAATCATTTCGCGGGTGAACGTGTGAAGAAGGTCACCTTTCGCCCCGACCGGGAACGGTCGCTTACCGAAGACACCGTCGTGGACGCAAGCGGCACCGGCCGGTTTGACACGCTCTCCGGCGGTACTATGGTGGCGGACGCGGGTACAATCGTCGTACGGCATGGCCGCCTTGTCTCGGCGCAGGATATTCTCGTGCCGGACTACGCAAAGGTTATTGTAAACGGCGTCAACACCGCCGCCGTCGTGAACATTTCCAACGCGCCGGACACTTCGCAAATTATGATTGCCCGCGGCCGTGTGAACGCAGTGGACGAAGGCCGCAGCTTCAAGGTGCAGTCCATGAGCGTGCTCTCCGGCACAAAATGGGTCTATACCCCCGTGCAGCGGGAATTCGCCATCGACGGGCGCACGATATTCCTGAACGAGAGCGGCATCGTCAGCCGTGACAGCTTCATCAGCTACACGGATGAATCCGTCATCAACAATGTCTATAACATCGTCATAGACGGCAGCCGCGCGGCCTATGTGGTAGATTCGCCTTATGCACAGTACGCTGTGCGCGGTACGATTTACCGTGCGGAAGGCGGCACGCTCTACCTGCGGAACGCCACGGTGTTGAATGAAAAGACCGGCCAGTGGACGGCATTGCATACCACGAACAGCATCATGCAAGTCACCACCGGGCAAAACACCCTCGTCGGGCGGGACAATGCGATTGTCTCGCGGAACACGTTGGGCGTGGGCGACGAAATTCTCGTCTTCACGGAATCGCTCCCGGCGGCGCGTGTGCCGGGTATGGAGGTTGCGGGAACGATTATCATGGTGGAGAGATAGCGTATGACAGACAGAGACAAAACTGCCTATTGCGGGCATTACTGCGGCGATTGCATCCCGGGGAATGAGCGGCTGTACGCGTTGGTTTCCGAATTGCAAGAACGATTGACGGAAACGGGCTTCGCGCACTATGCCGCCTTTAAGGCCAACAAAGTACCCGCATTCCGGGATTACGACAAATTCCTCGCAGTACTGAACAGCTTTGAAAAGTTGCATTGCTATGGATATTGCCGGAAAGGGCCGCATTCCGAGGCGGGCTGCACAATGGATTGCAAAATTCGCCTTTGTGCCATCGCAAAGGAGCTAGACGGCTGCTGGGACTGCGATTGGGTCACAGACTGCGCGCATATCGACAAAATGCTGGACTTCCATCCCAACGGTATGGAAAATCTGGCCGCCATACGGGAATACGGCTTCGACAATTGGAAGGAACAACGCGGCCGGCATTACAAGTGGAGCGAGTAAGCGGGACTGCGCGGCCACTCAAACTGTTATGAAGTTGCGATGTTCAGCACGTCAGAAATAGATACAGCAGAACATCCGATTCATTCGCACATACCTAAATCCGCTGCATGTGCGGAAGCTGTGATTGCAAAACGTTACTGTTTTACATACGTTTGCCATACGGGCAGCGTCGTGGCTATTGCCATCACTTTTATTCTTCATCATCAAAGCACCGACAGGAGGATACACAATGAAAAAATGGATTGGCTTCCTATGCGCGCTAGCTGCATCATTGCTGCTTGGCATGATGTCCGTAACGGCGGATATCGGGGACAGCGGCTTCTTCGGCGGCATCACAGAAGGGCGGCGCTTGCCGAAGACGACAGAGGTTCTCCTTGCGCAGAACGCGTCCGGCAGCGCCAATACCGTGACGGAGCTTGCCTATTCCGAGGTTATCTTCCTCGCGGGGGAGCCTGTAACGTTTACAGGTATCATGACGATACGCCCCTCGGGCGCCGTGGCGGACGGCGCTGATGTCGGAAGCTACCGCGTGGCATACACCGTCCGTGCAAGCGATTCCACCCCGGACAACGCAAGCATCACGAGGAACATTACCTTCAACGTGAATTGGCGGCGGCAAGACAACCAAATCGTGCGGGATTATACAGTGTATGCCTGGACAGAGACGCTTTCCGCCGGCGGGCAGACCTTCCAACTTGACAGGAGCCGCTCCCATTTCGACATCAGCATTCTGGAATGGCAATCCGCAGGCGTGACGTATTACGCAGGCGATTTGTCCCAGCTTGCCGTCTACCGCGGGGCTAACGGTACCTCGCATGAGCTGACCGGCACGGTTTACGGCTATGAAACGGCATGGTCGCGCGCGGAGGTGCAGCGGCTGGAGGGCCGCGTATTCACAAACGATTGGCAGATGCAGTACGAAGTCCGCCCGAGCGTATCCATGGACAAGCAGCTCCAGTACTCGCAAAATGAGCCTATGGCCATCAGCTTCCCGGGGAATTACCGCGAAGTCATGTCAAACCAAAGCGGCTTGCAATACGACATCACCGTGTCGCCCTCGCGTTTTTACGGCATCGAGACAAGCGGCGGCACGACCCTCGGCACCTATAACACGTTTGAGCAACTGATGGCGCCGGATGTGAGCTCCTTGAAGGGGCACTTCGCCGAGGCGGACATCAGCAAACTCTTCGCCATGGGCATTTTGGACGGCGAAGTGAAGTTTTTCCAGCCGAACCAGCAAATCACCCGTGGACAATTTGTCACCATGCTTGTGAAGGCGCTGAAACTCCCAATCGACACCTCTTACCAGACGCAGACGAACAGGCGCGGCGCAAAGGTGAGCATCGTGTTCCCGGATGTCCTGCCGGAACGGGCTGATTATCCCTACATCATGGCAGCCTACAAGGCCGGGCTTGCAATTGGCCGGGGCAACGGGCAGTTCTACGTGGATTCCACCATATCGCGCGATGAAGCGATTGTCATGCTTGTCCGTGCGCTTGGTTTGACGAATCTCGGCTTGGAGCCCACGCCGATGACACCGTTTACCGACGACAACCTTATCCCCTCCTGGGCGAAGAAGGACATTTACGCCGCCACGCGCATCAGCATCGTACGCGGGGACGCACGCGGCAACTTCAATCCCGCAACGCCCGTATCCAAAGCAGAGGCCGCGGCGCTTGTGAACCGTCTGGTGGAATATATGCGGACGGGTCTGCGGAACGATTATTCAGAATACATTGTGAACTATTAAGACTTCGGGAGGCTTTCAAATGAAGAAAACATTGCTTCGCAAAATGCTGGCCGCCATGCTTGGCGCAGCGCTTCTGCTGGCGCCGATGCCCGTCAGCGCAAACGTCGTCACAGATGCACAGTATGAGGAAATCAGCGCATCCGCACAGCTTATCGAAGAGGTCATGGCGCGTATCATGGAGCGCTATGTCGGCGGCGATGTGTCGGTTGAGGCGTTGCGCGACGCGGCGTTAAAGGGCATGTCCGGGATTCTGGACAGCTATTCCGAATATATGACCGCCGAAGAATACAAGGCTTTCTTCGGCAATCTATCCACCAGCACAAAGGCTGTCGGCATTACCATGGCTTCTTCGGCGGATTCACCGTATATCCGCGTCACCCGCGTACTGGACAATTCCCCCGCAAAAGACGTGGGTGTCCAGGCGGGCGATTTGCTTATCACAGCCAACGGTACCAGCCTCAAGAACAAGACGACCGCAGAGGTGAAAGCCGCCATCGGCGCGGATAAGAACGCCACGGTCACACTCATTGTCCGCCGCGGGACAAAGGACATCACTTTCAAGCTTACCCCGCGCAGCATCTATGTCTCCACAGTGCAGCCATATGCGTTGAAGGACCTCGGCATTGCCAACCCCAGCGCAAAGGCGGGCTACTTGCAAATCACAAGCGTGGGCGACAACTGCGCGAAGGATTTTGAAAAAGAAATGAATGTAATGCTGAAGGCCGGCGTCAAGCGCCTGATTCTTGACCTCCGCGGAAACACGGGCGGCTATCTGGATGAGGCCGTCGCCATTTGCCGGCTCCTTGTGCCTGCCGGGCCGATTATTTATACTTACGATGCAGACGATGGCATGGTACAAATCGCCTCCACGTTGGCAAAATGCCCATTTGAGCGCATTGTCGTCCTCACCAACAACGGCACCGCCTCCGCGGCGGAAGTCATCGCAAGCGCATTACAGGACTCTGACGCGGCTGTCGTTGTCGGCACGAAATCCTACGGCAAGGGCGTTATACAATCCCTGTACAGCCTGACAACAGGCGGCGGGTTGAAAATCACCACGCAGGAGTATTTCCGCCGCACAAGGGAGAAACTAAACGGCATCGGCATCACACCAGATACCGTGGTGAAATATGTCGATTATATCTTTGAGGAATCGAGCATCCCCGCCGTGGAACGCGATACATACCTTAAAAATGCAAAAGCAGCACTCGCGCTGTTTGGAGTGGCGGATGTCAAAGCGTTTCAAAAAAACGAAGGTCTCCCGCAGACAGGCGTAATTGACGGCCTGACGGCGAACGCCATAAACCGCGCGCTCGACACATATTACGCCGCGCACGATGTCATTCTGATTGAGGGCTACAAAACACTGATGAAATAGGAGAAACGCCTGATGAAAGAATTATTGGAACGGCTTGCCACCGCAGCGGAACAAAACTATCCCGGCGCAGTGCTCGTGTATGGAGAAGGTGCATCTGTTTCGCCCGCCCTCGCTGTTATTGGCGAAGCGCCCGGTGCGGAGGAGGAAAAGCTGCGCCGCCCCTTCGTGGGAAAAGCGGGCAAGAATCTGGATTCCTTTCTGGAAACGCTCGGGCTCATCCGCGAAGAAATATACATCACAAATCTTGTCAAGCTGCGTCCCTCACGCATCAGCGATGCGGGGCGCATCGTCAACCGCCCACCCTCGCGGGAGGAGGTGCGCTTGTTTGCACCTTTTCTGACGGAGGAGCTTGCGCTTGTATCTCCGCGTATCGTTGCGACACTTGGGAACTTCGCTCTCCGGGCGATGCTTGGCGACGAAAAAGCAACCATCGGCGACCACCACGGGCGACTGCATACGCTGCCGGACGGGATGGCGCTATTCCCGCTCTACCATCCCGCGTCCATCATCTACAACCAGTCGCTGAAAGCTGTGTACGCAGACGACCTCGATATACTGCGAAGGCTCTTATAAACAGCAAACAAAAACCGCACGAAAGGGAGCTACTGATAAGACAGTATAAAGACAAATTGAATTAGGGTAGCTGCCAAACAGGGGCGCAACAATCGAAGAGGACATATTAATATGTCCTCTTTCGTAGTGATTGATGAATTAAGCAATTAGCTATCTTTCTCGAGCAATTCAAGCTTTTCTTTGATAGGATTGAGCCAATCAAAACTTGTCTGCTCACCATTGTCAATCTGTGTGATGTGATGTATCTGTTCAACAATATAGTTCATATCATCTAACATATTCTCATCAAAAGAAACCGTCCACTCACCAGCCTGCTTTACAAGCATAGTGAAGCTCAACATTTCATTTTTGGCCATTTTTTGACGTTCGGAATATGGCTTTTCATTTATTTCTGAAAACTGCTCAAGGTTATAGAGATAATATTCTCCACAATAAAAAACTGCAATTACATCATCAAAATTCGTTTTTTCAATTATTTCATCTACTTTTCGGTAGAATGTTGATTTTGTGGTTGCAACAAATGGTATCGTTTGATATGTGTTATCCGAATAAACTATCTTGAACACGGGCATAATATTGTGATTCTGCAATTGATAAATAACAATATGTGAACTTATAAATTTTTCAAATATGGAAAAAAGACATCCTTTCGTCTCGGCATATATAGGATTATCAAACGATGTTCGCACATTGGAGATGGACGTATAATTAGAGTTTTCATCACCAAAATACATCTCGACTTTATCCCCAATAGTTATCTCTTTGTCTAACTCAAGAGCGTAGTCATTTACAAAAGTAATCTCCTTAAAAAGAACGTTTTTATAAAGTGGCTCAATTAATTGCTTCAGAGATATACAATGCTCACAATCGCATGGAAATCTCTTGCAGATTTCGTTCATAAACACATTCATTTGATAAATGCCGTTCTTAATTTTAGGGTAAAGGTCGACATCTGAGCCATCTTCACTAAAATTGATTCTCGCAGAAAAAAAGACTTCCACTAACCCAAGATCGTTGATAAACATTTCCTTAATTATCGATACTACACCGTCAAATGTTTCATCAAAATCTATGAGCAATTTCTTGTTCTTAAGCCTAAATTTTTCGTTTGGCAAATATACATCAATAATCAATTCTTTTTTTAGAGGAAATGGTTTTTGTTTTGTTACTCTATTGCGTGTATCAACAAACCACTTTAGTGTTTCTCCTGTCAAAAGTCTGTTTCGTAGTGCTTCATATGATTTTTTGTTTTCCTCGGTTTTGACGCCTTTTTGAATAACAAATGTAATATTACGAAATTCGGAAAAAAATTTATCTAGTTGGGCGACATCATCAAAAAAATTTCCTTTCGACCCAAAATCGTTAAGGCTTTGTAGTGCGCTATAATATTTTTGCAATGCTGGTGATAAAATATCGTGATTTTCCAAACCATACACCACCTATCTAAGTAAAATTATATCACACCATACAATCTCAAAAAAGGGCGAAAGCAGATTTCTGCTTTCACCCTCTTAACTGCCAAACAGCAAAGACATGAAAAACCCGTCAAGGGCGGCGCAGCCGTTCATATTGACCCTTGACGGTTTTTCGTGGATTTGCTATCTGCATATTACTGTTGTGTTTCGGGTGCGATTCAAGAGATTATTGGACTTGTAAGCGGCTCTTTAGAGGAAAGGCTACCTTTACCTCTGTTTAGGCTCGTAATCCATTTTGAACCGTAAAACTGCACCCATTAAC
>JGI994J12354_10003436_pt1 | contig 14798 bp, 8 predicted proteins | sample IntmicLarv3ML3BL_FD_12354 | JGI IMG/M metagenome (IMG submission 12354)
AAAAAATTTTGTTCTTATAAGAAAAAAAATTACATTTGTAGCTTTGAAAAACTAAATCGGCTATATATACTATGAAAACACACACAACCGCATTACTTTCTTTTGAATGTGGCTTCTCTATTGATGTTTCTAAATAAAATCACAATATAAATTAATTACAAACAACCTAAAAATTTTAAGAGTATGAAAAAACCTCAAACACTGTTAAAGTTACTCGTGCTTATGCTCGCAGTAGCTTGGTTTACTCCGTCTCTTGCACAGATTAGCGCAGGAGGAACACCGCCTAGTTTCGCGTATGGAAAAGACGAAACTTTGGCACTACAATCAGCCACAAAATTGGCGATTGATTTTGATGTTGTGGCTTTGAGAATTGAAGATGCTAAAAAAGAAGCCGAAGGTGGAATACCCATTGTTGGGAGAACCATTTCGGTTAACTTTACCACTGAAAATTCCGGAGAATGGACAACACTTCCTAACGGACAACGCATTTGGCGTTTGGCTATTGAAGCTACAGACGCTATTGCGTTAATGTTAGCATATGACAAATTTGAAATACCGGCAGGCGGTAAATTGTTTGTGTATAACCCCGGACATTCTCGCGTATTGGGTGCTTATACCGAAGAAAATAACCCTAAACGCCAAGAATATGCAACGGAATTTGTTGCCGGTCAAAAAATTATTTTGGAATATGTAGAACCTATGGGGACTACTACCAAAACTTCGCCCATTATTATTACCGGAGTAGTTTATGCATACAACAACTTGTATGTAGAAGATGATGGTAACGGCGGTCCTTCAAACATAAGTTTTGGAGCTTCGGGAGCGTGTATGGTAAATGTTAATTGTAGCCCTGAAGGAGATAACTGGACAGATCAAAAGAAAGGCGTTGTTCGTATTCTAACTCCTTATGGCGGTCAAAGCTATGGATTGTGTAGCGGTTCTATCGTTAATAACACCGCATTTAACTTAGATCCGTTGTTCTTGTCAGCTTGGCATTGCTACGAAGGTCAAGATGCAGCTAGAATGAATCAAGGTATTTATTATTTCCAATACGAACATCCAACTTGTAACGGTCGTTCCGACCCCAATGTTCCGACAATAACAGGCGCAACTATGTTGGTGCAAAATAACATAAATGGATATTCCGATGGTGCTCTTTTACGCTTGAATTCTGCAATTCCCGAATCGTATGGAGTATATTATAATGGCTGGGATCGTCGTGATGCAGCTCCTACCAGTGGGGTTGGCATTCACCACCCGAATGGAGACATAAAGAAAATTTCTACTTATACCGCACCTACCACTATTGTTGGAAACCGCCAATTCACAGGTGGTGCTATTACCGGTCCTCAGTCGCACATCTACGTTGTTTTTGCAGCAACTACTAACGGACATGGTGTAACCGAAGGTGGTTCGTCGGGCTCTCCGTTATTCGACCAAAATAAACGCGTAGTAGGTACTTTGTCCGGTGGAAATGGTGGCGATACTCCTTGTGCCAATCCAAGTGGTGTTTATTCGCTTTACGGACGTCTTTTTAAACACTTTGACCAAGTGGCACCTACTGATTGGATGAAACCTTATTTAGATCCGATTAACTCAGGCGACGAATTTATTGATGGAACCTATTTGGCAGGTGACGTTCTCGCTGCATTTAGAGCCGATAGAACCTCTATTTATGCAATGGAATCTGTTCAATTTTTCGACGCCGGAAATGGTGCCGAAACATGGTATTGGGAATTTACAGGAGGAACTCCGGCAACTTCTACCGAGAAAAACCCGAAAGTACAATATACCGCTCCGGGTTCTTATACTGTCAAATTAACAATTAACGCAGGAACAGCTAAGGAAGATGTAAGCGAAGAAGTAGATTATATTGTAGCTAAATTGAAAAAACCTACAAAGGATATTATAATTGGTGGTACAGGTACTACTAATGCGGCAAACCCGATGCAGCTCTATTATAACTATTCATGGTCGCGAAATTATTATATGGCGAACGAAATAGATGGTGGAGCAGGTGCAACCATAACATCTATAGCATTTTATTCGAACACTGCCGGTACTCAAAGTATGGGTAAAGTATATATTTATCTAAAAGCTGTTCCCGCTAGCGAAACATCAAATGCGGGCAATACTTACATAGACCCTGTTGGTGCAGGAGCTACCTTGGTATGGAATAAAGAACAAAGCCTACCGGGAGCCGCGGGTTGGTTCAATTTGGAGCTTAATGAGCCTTTTGTTTTACCTGCAGGTATGAATTTATTGGTTTATTGTGATAACAAAACCGGTTCTTACTCTGGCGCTTCTACTACATTCCGCTATACGGCGACAGGTACAAACACTGCTGTATATGCGCAATATGATAGTCCGGCTGTGTTCCCTCCGACAGGAACGACGACAACAACCGGACTTGGAACCAGAAACAACTACCGCGCGAATATGCGCCTTACCGTTGAAGATGGACTTCCCGTTGCTCCGGTAGCTGAATTTACAATGAATGGATCAACCGCTACACCAATTAATATTTTCCAAGGACAATCGGTTAATTTTGTAAGTACCTCTACCGGTCCTGTGGTATTATGGGATTGGGCTTTGACAGGTACTACCGGTGTAACCAGTAGCACAGCAACAACTGTTTCCGCTACTTATATGGACGAAGGTACTCACACCACTACTCTTAAAGTAACCAATACTTTGGGAGAAGATACAAAGACCAAATCGATAGTTGTAGCTGCACGTGTGCCTATTACGAACTTTGTAGTTCTGACCGATGGATTAACTATGTTTACTAATGGCGGTGCTTTCTTATCGTCTGATGGTGGCGAAGTTTACTATGAAGATATTTCACCCTATTATCCGACATCATGGGAATGGACACTACCCGGAGCAACACCTTCTTCTTCTACGGAAGATAATATATTAGTGGAATATCCGGAAGGCGCGGCAAGCTATAATGCTACTTTTGTAGCAGGAAATAGTGCCGGAGCAGCTACGATAACAGTTCCCAATATTGTAAAAGTGGACGGTACCGCTGAAGTTTGGAATGTGTTCAGAGGTGAAACACCGGATCAAAGATTTTTAGATGGAACTCGGGCTTTAAACGGTGCCGATATATTCCCGATGATATCCGAACGCTTTACCGCACCTAAAGGTGGTGAGGTTACGAGAGTACGGGTATATACTTCAAATCGCTCCAATGGTTTGACCTCGTCAGCTAGTATGACTTTTGCTATTTATACCGATAGAGGAGGCGTTCCGGGAACACGGATTTCTCCGGAAATGCGTATAGCTCGTGCCAGCGTTGCTAATGGTGGCTATAACACCTTTACCTTAGCTACTCCGGTAGCTGTTCCTTCTACTTTCCACGTAGTAGTGGGTTCTACAGATGTTGCCGGTACACTATCTTATTTCCGTTATACGGTTCCTGCTGTAGCCGATAGGTCTGAAACTACAGGCATTTCTACAATGTGTGCCAATTATAATAATGTTTGGTATAAGATAGAGCAACTTATGGTATCCGGATTATCTACTTCTTTGAACATAGTACCGGAATTTACTTATACCACCTCCGAACTTACCGGCGACACAGAATTTAGGTCTAAAGACGTAGATCCTACCGTACATACGGTGACCTTTAATTCTACCGGCGGTGGATGGAATGCTATATCTAACAATACTTGGATTGTATTGGGTGCTAGTTCGGGAGCAATAACCGCTGGCGAAGGTTCATTCACATTTACTTGTGCAAATAATACTGACCCCAATATGCGTAGAGGAACTGTTACAATATATGCAGGTGGAGACCCGCTTACGATAATGGTAACACAAGGCGGTTCGTTCCCTGCCAACTTCGCGGCTAAATATGACGAAGNNGCAGAAAATATTTTAGTAAGCTGGGGAGCAGGCGGAGCAGGTGGTCCTTTAGCAGAAGATTGGTTTGATGGAGCTGAAAGTCACCCTGACTTTACGATTAACTCACCGGGTTCGGGAGCTCATAAATGGTCGTATATAGATGGAGACGACTCACCTGTTTATGGAATAGATGGTGGTGTTGTGGTTCCAAATTTAACAGGAGGCACTACAAAAATAGCATATATGGTTTTCAACGCGACTCAAACAAGTCCGCCGACAGCCACCGAAGGCTATGCAGCACGTACCGGTAATAAATGTTTTGTTGCCATTACTCCTATTTCTGCGGAAAACGATGACTGGATGATTAGTCCCGAATTAGGTTTTGCTACCGACTTTAAATTCTCGTTCTGGGCAAAGAGCCTTACCTCTAATTATGCAGGCGGTGAACGATTCAGAGTAGTTTATTCTACTACCGGAAAAGCAAAAGCAGACTTTACCAATGTAGTTACTCCGGGATCGTATGTAATACCACCAGCCGCTTGGACTAATTATCAATATACGATTCCTGCAGCAGCAAAATATGTAGCTATTCACTGTGTTACTACCGATGAATTCTTCTTTATGGTCGATGATATCTTTATTGGCACAGGCACTCCTCCTTCACCACCGGCACCTGTAGCACCTGCTACACCGGTAAATAATGATAATACCTTGTGTCAAAGAGCAACAAAAGTATTTGAGCCAATACAAGGTATAAGACAAGCAACAAATTTTGCGACTAATGCAAAAGTAGAAGGCGCGGTAAATACTGTTCAATCAGCACCGGAATTAGCACCACAAGATATGCAACTTCGTTGGGACGATGATACGCCTGCATACATATATGGTGCCGCCAATGGCGATCCTCACAATATGGAAGTAGCTATTATGTTTGATCCAATGGATTTATTGAATAAATATGGCAACGGAGCTGCTACAGTAACCTCTGTAATGGTTTATATTTACAATGATTGTGATAACTTTGCAATAAAAATTCGTCAAGGCAATAATGTACATACTCAACCAATAGCTACACCAACCAGATTGGAAAGAACAACCGTACAATTGACAACTCCGTTTGTGGTAGATAATGCTCAAAACTTATATGTAGGTTATACCTTTACTCAACATGGCGGCACCGATCCACAGGAAGTTGATGTACCTATTGCCGACGGTAACGTAGATGCACCGGGCAAAGCAAACTTATTCTCTATCGACGGTTCACCATTAGAACCTTGTACTGTATCAGGTGACTGGATTATTGCAGCCAACGTATCTGTAGAAGCAGGTGAACCTACTACTTATCGCTTATTCCGCGATGGAAGTATATTAGTAGAAGACGTTACCTATGAGCAATATCGTGATTTGGATATTACTATCGGAGAAACCTATTGCTACACGATTACTGCTACATACGAAGGCGATGATTACTTTGAATCGGTACAAGCTCCTGCAAAATGTGTTTTCACAAAATCAGTGATAAGAGTTGTTGCCGATAACAAACAAAAAACGGAAAATGATCCTAATGAATTGTTAACAGGTGTAACAACAGGTGTTATTATAGATCCTGAAACAAGCTATGATGAAATTTTCACCGTAGAGTATTCAACCGATATAGATGAAAATACCGTAGCAGGCGAATATCCGATTGTTACAACAGTAGATAACCTATTGCCTGCAAGATATGTGGTGAAACCAACAGATGCTATTTATACGGTAAAAGTATATCCGAGTATTATTTCAGATCAAACAGAAACAATTGTTATTACTTGTGTAAACGACAGTCGTACCTTCTCGGTAACAGCTACCGGTTTGGAACTTACTTACCAATGGCAAAAACAAATGTATGGCGTATGGCAAAACATTAATGGAGCTAACCAAGCTACTTACACTATTAACGCAGTAACACCTGCCGATGCAGGCGTTTACCGCGCAGTAGTTAGTGGTCGTACTTCAGTAGTTTATACCGAACCTATCGTGTTGAAAGTAGCTCTTCCTGCTGCCGACATCTTAGTATTCGAATGGGACGATGTTCCGACCATTAATTGTAACCCGTTAAACAATGGTGGATACACATTTGTTTCTTTCCAATGGTTTAAAGACGGTCAAGCTATAAGCGGTGCAACTAAGCCTTATATTTTGGCTGAAACCAGCGCTGTTTACGATTGCGAATATATAGCTAACGATGGTAGAATATTCCGTCTATGTAACTATGTTTACCAACCGGTAGGCAACGCGTTGACAGTTTATCCTAACCCTGCAGCACCTAGCCAAAATGTAACCGTAAAATTGACGAAAGCAGCTCAAGGCTCTGTAATCAATATTTACAGCACAGGCGGTGGTTTAGTTAAAGGTAATATTCCGATGAATGGAACCGAAGCTTCATTAAGCATCAACGGCTTATCTGCCGGTATGTACATTATTCAAGTTTCGACTCCGGATGGTATTAAACGCACTACTAAGTTAGTGGTAAAATAAGAAGACACTATGGCACTTTCCTATTCCTCCTTTCGAGGAGGAGTAGGAGAGTAAAATAGAGAAAGCAACTATTCAAAATAAAAATATAACAATTATGAAACAAAAAATAATTTCACTAATTCTTGTCTTAGGTTTATGCTTGCCACTAACTGCACAACATCGTCATGAGTTTTCGGTTAATGTAGGTGGCGGCTTATCAACTTTGATGTATGAACCGACTATTGGTAAATATACATCGGGTTTTGGCGGAGAAGCAGGCTTAGGCTATCACTTCTTCTTTACTCCCAATTGGGGAATCGGTACAGGTTTTAACTTGGCACTTTACAATTCGGAACTAACAGCCGATAACCTCTTTTCCGGAACTTTCAATACTACTACTGTAGAAGGTAGAGCAGTACGTTTTTCTTATACCTTTAATAACTATAAAGAAGAAATTTCGGCAACCATGCTGACTATTCCTCTTATGGTACAATATCAAACCGGTGGAAAAATTGGTTTATTTGCAGCCATTGGCGGTAAAGTAGGTATTCCTGTGAGCGCTAACAATAATCTTACTGTTGGAAATATACGCACAAACGGTTATTTCCCTGATTGGAATGTGACTTACGATGATCTTCCTCAATATGGTTTTGGCGCTTATGACGAAATGAGCAAAGAAAAAGACTTGGAATTACAAACAGCCTTTATGTTATCGGCAGAACTTGGTGCGAAATTCCGTTTCGGAAACTCTCTATCTTTGTATGCCGGAGCTTATGTGGACTATGGCTTAAACGATATTCGTAAATATGAAAGCAACGGTTTGGAATTTGCCTACAATCCGGCTGCTGCAAGCTATCCCGACGGATTCGCTATTAATGGAAGTATAGCTGAAGCGAGCGATAAAATTACTCCTTTGGCTATCGGTGGAAAACTACGCTTATCGTTTGGTGTATGCCCATTTGATGCGGTAGAAAAAGAAGTTGCTCCTCCTGCTCCGGTACAACCGCAAGTAGATGAAGCAGCCTTAGCAAGAGAAAGAGCAGAAGCCGAAGCAGCTAGACTTGCAGCAGAAGCAAAAGCAAAAGCAGACGCAGAAGCAAGAGCAGCAGCGGAAGCAGCAGCAAGAGCAAAAGCTGAAAAAGACGCGCGCGACAATGCAGACAGAGCTAATTTGCAAAAACCTATCGATTCTTATACCGTATCTCAAACCAAACTTTCGGCAGACCAACAACGTCTATTAGACGAAAAGATTGAAATCTTGAACCGTCATCCGGAATGGAAAGTACGTATCGAAGGACATACCTGTAACATCGGTAACAATGCAGTAAACGAACGCGTGGGTAAAGCTCGTGCCGAAGCTGCTAAAAAATACATGATTGAAAAAGGTATTGATGCTTCTCGTATTGTTGATACAATGAGCAAACGCGACACTCAACCTTTGGTTCCTAACACGAACGAAGACAATCGTAAGATTAACCGCCGCGTAGTACTTGTTTGCGAAATATGTAATTAATAAACTTTAAAATTATCATTAGTTATGAGAAAAAAACTTATATATTCTATTTTTTGTTGCATTGCTGCTGCTGTTATGGTAGTTGCATGTACTAAAGAAGGAGAAAACCCTGCAGAAGTACTATCGCTGGATATATCTTCTATTAACCTTACTTCTGTAGGTACAACTCAGCCTGTATTGGTATCTACCACTGCAGCATGGTCAGTAAACACAAGTGCTGATTGGTTAACCGTTACTCCGGCAAGCGGAGTAGGTAATACAACGATAGTTGTAGCAGTTCTAGATAACGAAACAGTGAATGCTCGTATGGCTATACTTACTGTTACGGCAGGTAACAAAACGAATACGATTACTGTTTCGCAAAGCGGAATGGCTACAACCCTTCCCGGCGAAGCAGGTGCTATTACCGGTCTTGGCACAAATGATTGCCCTTATACAAATACTATTGAATTGACCGCCGAACCTATTACCGGCGCTGATTCGTATGTGTGGTATCATAACGGAACAATAATTTATAACGTAACCGGTCTTACTTGTATCGCTACCGAAACAGGTGCTTACACCTATGTAGGTAAAAACAGTCTTGGCTTGGGTAGTCCCGGCACTGAAAAGCGCATTGTGATTGACGAATGTCCGCTACCCGACCAACCGGAAATAACAGGTTTGGATGCAAATGTTTGTCCTAAAGTCTTTACGGTTGAATTGACAATAGAAGAAGTTGCTAATGCTGTTTCTTATCAATGGTATAGAAACGGAAGAGCCATTGTCGATGCTACTGCTCTTGCCTATACGGTTTCTCAAACCGGTACTTATACCGCATCAGCTATTAATGCTGCAGGCGAAACTTTGAGTGCAGAAAAAGAAGTTACTATTGAAGAATGTGATCCTAATTACCTTGTTCCTCTATTAGTAGGTACTTGGAGTGCTACCGGTTGGTTAAGAAACTCATCAACTAATTATGCGGTAAATCGTAACATCCTCATTTCGGCAGTTGCCGGAGATCCGTCTTCTGTTTTCATACAAGATATAGGAGGTCTTCACAGCGTTATTGGAGCATCAGGTATGGACAATGCAATAGTAAAAGTAAATAGTGCTCTAATGACTTTTATAATGCCGACTACAGAACTTCCTGTTGCAATTTTTACCGACTCAGATGGATCACGTATTGCACCTCTGATAAGTGGTACTTACTGTGATAATAACGGACTAAGTTTAACTATTCCTATTACCGAAATAGCCGGTGGATTGCACAGAGCTGTTTTGAATAGTGGTTATAATACAGTTTCTATTAGCGGCTCTGCTCGCCCATCAAGTACCGTATATTTAGCAACGGTAGGAGGTGTGTGTTCCGGCGGCGGATTGATTGGATATGGTGCCGTATGGACACAAGTAAATAATATAGCTCCTTCTCCTTCTCCGATGGTTCCTGAATCAATAAGAAGAATGGAAATACCGATGTTTACCGAAGCGGAATAATAAAAATTAAATTATTTGTAATTATGAGAAAAAATATTTTTACGATTTTATGTTGTCTGGCACTTACTGCTATGGCAGTTGGCTGTTCCGATGTGGAAAATCCCGCGGCACCGGATACAGTGTTAGATAGAACAACGATGAGCTTTACTATTGCAGGAGGAAACGAAAATGTTGCGATAAAAACTCCTTCAGCATGGACAATAAGTACCGGTGCTGTTGATTGGGTAAGCGTTACTCCTACTAGCGGCACGGGAAATGCTACTGTAGCTGTAACAGTTGCTCCAAACGTAGTAACGAAAGCTCGTTCGGTAACCCTCACTATTGCTGCGGAAAATGCACCTGCAGTAACTATTTTGATACTCCAAAATGGTACTACCGTACCTGAGGATGCCGGTACAATACAAGGAGCTGACATAAATTCTTGTCCTGTAGAAACAGTAACATTAACGATTCCACAAATTGCCGGTGCTATTTCTTATCAATGGTATATGAATGGAAACGCTATTGCCGGTGCCACAACAACTAGTTATACTGTTACTCAAAGCGGTATTTATAATGTTGCCGGTGTTAACCAAGTTGGACCAGGTGAACAAAGCCCTAACAAAATTGTAACCATTGAAGAATGTGTCCTTCCTGATGCTGCAGATGTGATTCAAGGATTCGATAAAAATACTTGTCCTACAAGAACCGTAACCTTAACTATTGCCGACATTTATTATGCCGAATCTTATAATTGGTATAGAAATGGAACAATTATTAGTGGTGCAACAACAACAACTTACACCGTTACACAAAGCGGTACTTATACTGTAGCAGGTGTTAATCCAACAGGCGAAGGTGTTGCAAGCCCCGGAAAAGAAGTTACTATTGAAGTTTGTGAAGGTGTTGATATAACAGGTACTTGGTATGCTTCGGGATGGAGTTTCTTTGACGAAGAAGACGTAGAGTGGATAGATGAAATATCCATAGTAGGTGATTATTATGCCCTTACTAATTTCTATGATGGTGCTGACTTTGACTTTCCGCCATTAAGAATAATGCAGGATCCTAGTGGAGATTTATATTTTGAAACTATAACTACTCAATTGGGTACTATACCCGGATCTATTTTTCAACTATCAGGAAACCTTCCTTTCTTCCAAACATTTGGTGGTTATGAAACTGTAGATGACGATGGAGTATGGGGGCTATCAGGGGGATCTTGTCCGATAATCCTTGCTGGCGACGGGCAGTCATTTTATTTTCCGCCTACAGTAGAGGTAGATCTCAATGGTACAATGACCACCTTGGTTCCTTGCATGGGTAGTCAGGTTTCTTATCAAGGTGATAAGTATTGGGTTGACTGTATAGGAGCTCCTCTTTATTCAAGATCAGCTCCGTCACCGGGTATGTCTATCACTAACTTTACCATTGAACAAGTAGATTATAGTGATATAAAACCATTAAAAGCGGTAAAAAAATCAACACATATATCAAAAAGATAAGTTGTTTTGATTGAATATAGTAAAAAAACCGACGAATATTCGTCGGTTTTTTTTATGCAAAAAAAAGGACTGAAAGTCCGTGTTATTTTAGGGCGAAGAAATATCGTCATTCCCGCGCAGGCGGGAATCTATTGCGCCGCAGGCGTTTCTCGTCATTGCGCGGAGAGAAATGACAAAGCAATCTTACTCCCCTAACCCCTCCAAAGGAGGGAAAACTAAGCCCTCTCCTTTGGGGAGGGTTTGGGAGGGGTGGAAGAGCAATCCGCGCCAAAGGAAAACCGCTTTAGCGGTGTTAACCTTGTTAGCCGTGGTTCGCAAGCGCAAAGCGCCAAGCCCACGGAAAAGAAAAATGCAATATTGGAAAAAGCCACGTCGTGGCGACACAATATCAATAAAATATGAATGCAAAAGATATCGCCGCTACGCGGCTCGTAATTGCTGATTGACACGATTTCCGTGGAGTCGCTTCGCTCCAACCACGGCTACCGAAATATCGCCGCTAAAGCGGCTTTGCCGTATCGTCATTGCGCGGAGTGTAGCGACAAAGCAATCTTATTAATTTACTTAAAAGTTAAGAGAAACTATTCCGGAGTTATTGTCCCGTGATAAATGGTTTCTTTAGCATCGCGAATGGCAATAATTTTGTTCACTACATATTTGCTATGTCCTCGCCAAGGAAGCGCGCCCAAATATTCTTCGTATTCCAACTGAACTTCTTGTCCTCCTGCAAGCATTAGCTTTTCGGCAACTGCTTTGTCTGTTACCGAAAACTCAAAAGTGTTGCTTTCGAGCGAACCCGGCGTACGCGAAGTTAATCCTTGTTGGATTAATTTTCCTTCATAGGTTTTAAACACATATCCTTTATGCACCAAATAATTCAGTTGTCCGGTTTTTACGCCCGTGCCGAATACAAAAAAGAATTTTATATATACGAAAATACCGATACTAACTACCAGTATAGCGACTATTATCCAAATAGCTTTTTTCATAATTGATGAGATTTGAAGATGTAATATGTTGAACCAAATTTTTACAAAAATAACAAAAAATAAATTATAATTGCTGTCTTTGCAAAATCGGAAAAAGTTTGTACTTTCGTACGAAGAATATTTTAAATTTGAAACGACAATGAATTTAGAACGCGATATAGTACGCGCGCTTCGGCAAGTATATGATCCCGAAATTCCGGTCAATATTTATGATTTGGGATTGATTTATGCCATTGAAGTGGACAGCGAACAAAAAGTAAAACTAACGATGACGCTTACCGCGCCAAATTGTCCAATGGTGGACGAATTGCTGCAAAACACACACGATGCGGTGCGCGATGTGCCGGGCGTTACCGATGTTGTTCTCAATCTTACTTTCGAGCCGCCTTGGGACAAAAGTCGAATGAGCGAAGAAGCTTTATTGGAATTAGGTTTTTTATAAAAAAATAAAATGCACAGCGCGTTTCTATTATTGGGCAGCAATATGGGCGACAAAACGAATTTGTTGCAGCAAGCTCGTGAATTGTTGAACGAACAAGCGGGAACTATTGTGCAACAATCGTCGCTATACAAAAGCGAGCCGTGGGGTTTCGTGTCGCCCGATTGGTTTGTCAATCAAGCTTTGAAAATAGAAACAGCCTTAACACCTTTGCAATTGTTGGCGGTTACACAGCAAATCGAAAAATCGTTGGGACGAAAGCAAAAATCGACTACCGAAAATTATTCTTCACGTCCGATAGATATCGATATTTTATTGTACGACAATACAACGACTCATTTACCCGAATTAATTATTCCACACGCGCAACTTCACGAACGCCGTTTTGCATTGATTCCGCTTTGCGAAATAGCCGCTACCATTATTCATCCGAACTTCCAACAAGGCATATCGGAGCTCTTGGCGCAATGTAAAGACAAGGGCATAGTCGATTTAATAAAAAATTAACATTCGCTGTCTGCTTTTATTTTATAGCCTTTCTCGTAGATTACAACTATTTTTTAACAATTAGTGGGAAACTTATTTCGTGATATTTTGTAGGCATTTGTATCTTTGCAACACATAACAAAAACCTTTTCTACACTATGGACGTTGTATTGGATATTTTAATGTTAGCCGGCTCGCTCGGCATATTCCTATTTGGGATGAAAATGATGAGTGAAGCCTTGCAAAAAGTTGCCGGCGACACCATGCGTTCTATCTTGAGCGCAATGACTTCAAATCCTCTAAAACGTGTGCTTACCGGTGTTTTGGTAACGGCGGTTATTCAATCGTCGAGCGCAACTACCGTAATGGTAGTAAGTTTTGTAAACGCGGGATTGCTCACGCTAACACAATCGATAGGTGTAATTATGGGTGCCAATATCGGAACCACAGTTACGGCTTGGATTATTTCGTTGTTAGGTTTTCAGTTTGATATCGCCACCTTTGCAATTCCTTTTATTGCCATCGGTTTCCCAATGTTGATGATGAAATCGAGGAAGAAAAAATCGATAGGGGAATTAATTATCGGTTTTTCGCTTTTGTTTTTAGGATTGGAATATTTGAAATCGTCGGTTCCCGACTTAGGAAACAATCCGCAAATAGTGGAATTTTTAGCCGGATATGCCGATGCCGGATTTTTCTCGGTATTGATTTTTGTGTTTATAGGAACTGTTTTAACTATTGTGCTACAATCGTCGAGTGCGACTATGGCGCTCACTTTGGTGATGTGCAACAACGGCTGGATTCCGTTTGAAGTAGCAGCAGCCATGGTGTTGGGCGAAAATATCGGAACTACTATTACCGCTAATCTTGCAGCGGCGGTTGCCAATGTGCAAGCCAAGCGCGCGGCGCGCGCGCACTTCTTATTTAATGTAATTGGTGTGGCTTGGATGTTGATTTTATATAAACCGTTTTTATCGTTTATTGCGTGGATAGTGGTGGCGTTTGGTGGCGTGTCACCTTACGAATCTGCCGTATCTACTACCATTGGTTTGTCGTTGTTCCATACCGTATTCAACATTGTAAATACCTGTCTTTTGATAGGATTTACTCCTCAACTTGTGAAAATTGTAACACGCATGGTGAAACAAAAAACAACGGAAGAAGAAGATACTTTCCGTTTAAAATATATTCAACGAGGAATGCTTTCTACGGCAGAAATGTCGCTTTCTCAGGCACAAATGGAAATAGTCCATTATGTTAAACATGCCACCAAACAATTCGGAGAAGTTCGCGATTTGTTTAAGGAAATTACAACCGAAAAATTTGATGAACTTTATCAAAAAATTGAGAAAGGCGAAGAAACTTCCGACCGCATAGAATTGGGAATTGCGACTTATTTGAATAAAGTAGGAGAGATTGATTTAAGTGAAGAAAGTAGTCGTCGTTTGCAAGCCATGTATAGAGCGATTACCGAAGTAGAAAGCGTATGCGACTCGAACTATAATTTGGCGCGTATCATGTTCCGCAAGAAAAAAATGGGTGTATGGTTCGACCAAGAATTGCGTGATAAGGTAAATGAAATGTTTGATATTCTCGACCGTTGCTATGTGTGCATGAACGAAAATATGGACAAAGGCTACGACGCTATTGATATTGGCAATGCTTACGAATGCGAAAGAGATTTGAACGAATATCGTACCATATTAAAAGAAGAGCATATTCATAATTTGGAAGAACAAAAATATAAATACGCAACAGGTATTATATATATGGATCTTATTGCCGAATCCGAGCAATTGGGCGACTTTATTGTAAATGTATCGGAAACTGTTTTAGAATTGAAACATGGATTATAAAATTTATATTTGACGAATTATACATTTAAAAGTAGTCGGCTTATAGTCGACTACTTTTTTTTGGTAGCAATAATCACTTCTTTGTTTGAAAATTTTTAAGCATTTGAAAAAGTAGCTATCGGAAAAATTTGGTTACCTTTGTACAACAATGAATAAACTCCTTATAGATATTGGAAATACGGCTATAAAAATAGCCATAGCGGCTCG
>JGI994J12354_10003437_pt1 | contig 14794 bp, 14 predicted proteins | sample IntmicLarv3ML3BL_FD_12354 | JGI IMG/M metagenome (IMG submission 12354)
GCCGGCGGCGGTGGCGGGTATGGCGGCGGCTTCGGCGGCATGGACTTTGATGCCAGCGACATCTTCGGCAGCGTCTTCGGCGATTTCTTCGGCGGCGGTGGCGGCGGACGTTCGCGGCAATCCGGCCCGAAGAGCGGCTCCGACGTGCAGGTGAACATACAAATTGAGTTCGAGGAAGCCATCTTCGGCATCGATAAGGAAATCAGCATCACCATCAACGACCACTGCGACACCTGCGGCGGCTCCGGCGCGAAGGAAGGCACCACAGCAGAAAACTGCCGCCACTGCGGCGGCTCTGGCCAGGAGCGCTTCCAGCAGCAGACCATGTTCGGCACGATGACAAGCGTTCGCGCGTGCGGCCAGGAGCGCTTCCAGCAGCAGACCATGTTCGGCACGATGACAAGCGTTCGCGCGTGCAGCGTCTGCCGCGGCGAAGGCAAAATCATCAAATCGCCCTGCGAAAAATGCGCAGGCAAAGGCGTCACCCGTAAGACAAAGAAAATCATCGTCACCGTGCCCAAGGGCATCGACAACGGCCAGTCCATCCCCTTCCGCGGCAAAGGCGAGGCGGGCGAACGCGGCGGCGGCAAGGGCGACCTCTATGTCAAAGTCCACGTTAAACCGCACAAGCTTTTCACCCGCAACGGCAACCATCTCTACATGGACATGGATGTGAACTTCGCGCAGGCCGCTCTGGGTGACGAGCTGACCATCCCAACGGTCTACGGCAACGAGACATACGCCCTTAAAGCAGGCACGCAGACAGGCACAACCGCCACTTTGCGCGGCAAGGGCGCGCCAAACGTGCGTAACCCCCGCAGTGTGGGCGATCTCTTCGTGCGCTTGAACGTCATCGTTCCCAAGCAAATGAACGACAAGCAGAAAGATGCTCTGCGGCAATACGCCGCCGCCATGGGCGAAATCAACGATTCCGAGGACGGCGACTCCGCCAAGGAAGGCCGCCGCGGCCTCTTCGGCAAAAATAAAAAATAGTCAGCAAGGCGGGAAAAACATCCCGCCTTTTCCTGCGTAATCACAACAATTCAAACCAAACCGGAAAGGACGTTATCCATGACCGCAATCATCAATGGCCTCAAAGGCATCTTCATCGGCATCGCCCTCGTCATCCCCGGCCTCAGCGGCAGCATCTTCGCCGTCGTCGTCGGCCTGTACGACAAGCTCCTGCTTGCCGTCAGCAATTTCCGTAAGGACATGAAGAAGTCAACCTTATTCCTGCTCCCCATCGCCCTCGGCTGCGGCATCGGCATTCTCGCGTCCACCAAGGCCGTCCTATGGCTCTGCGAGACGTTTCGCCTGCAATCGTATTCCTTCTTCATCGGCCTTGTGCTGGGCAGTCTGCCGCTGGTGCTGAAGAAGATTCAGAAAGGGAAATTCGACTGGCGCGGCGCAGTGATTGCCATTGTCGCCTTCATCGCCATTGTCTTCGTGGGCAGTCTGACAGGCACGGAGGACGGCAACGCGGCGGCAAAAATGACCGCCATCACAAGTATCTTCGACTTTCTGGAGCTGTTCGTGCTGGGCGTGGTTATCTGCGCACTGATGATGGTGCCGGGCGTGTCGGGCAGTGTCCTTCTCATGCTCACGGGCAAATATGAAACGATATACAATTCCGTCGGCTGTGCGGGCGACATGGTTCGCAGTCTCATCGCCGGGCGCACAGACGAGGCGTATGTTCTCTTCCAGAACGTTCTCGTTGTCGTGCCGTTCCTCATTGGCGCGCTCGTCGGGCTGGCGCTCGTGGCAAAGCTGATGACCTTTTTGCTCCGCCGCTTTGAATCGCTGGTATATTGCGGCGTGCTCGGCCTCGTCTCGGGCGCGGCGGTGTCTCTGTTTAGCAGCAACGTCCTGCCCAGCGCCGTGTTGCAGGCAAACGGCAACGTGAACATCGCGATGACAGCCCTGTGGCTGATTGTCTTCGCCGTCATCGGCTACCTCTGCACCACTCTGTTGGACACAAAAGATCCCAAGGACGCCAAGCCGTCCGCAAAGGAGAACGCATAATGGACTGGATTGAAGCGGCCGTGGAAACGCTTTCCGACGGCGTAGAGCTCGTAACCGCCGCCCTCATGGACGCGGGCATCAGCGGTCTGCAAATTGAAGATGACTACGCCATGCGCCTCTTTCTCGAAAGCAACGAAGAGCAGTGGGACTATGCCGACGAGGCACTTCTTGCCTCCGAAAAAGGCGGCGCGCGCGTCAAATTCTACGTCACAGCGGACGCAAACGGCCACGAGACATTGACCGCCGCACGCACCGCCCTGAACGCCCTGCGTGCGCTGGAATCCCCCGAAACCGTCGGCTCGCTCGCCCTCGTCTCCGATGTGGTGAACGACGGCGACTGGCTTGACAAATGGAAGCAATACTACAAGCCCTTCAAAATCGGCCGCCGCATCGTCATCCGCCCGACTTGGGAGGAATATGACGCACAAGACGGCGAACTCGTCTTCACCATCAACCCCGGCCACGTCTTCGGCACAGGCCTGCACCAAAGCACGCGCCTGTGCATCGGCGCGCTGGAGCGCATGGTGCAGGCAGGCGACATGCTTCTCGACGTGGGCTGTGGCAGCGGTATCCTCTCCATCCTCTCGCTGATGCTCGGCGCGAAGCACGCGCTGGCGGTGGACATTGAACCCGATGCCGTGAACGTCGCCTACGAGAATGCCGCCATGAACGGCATCGGCAAGGACACATACACCGTCCTCTCCGGCAACCTGCTGGCAGACGATGCCCTCCGCGCGAACATCGCCGAGACGCAATACGACATCGTCGCCGCCAATATCGTCGCGGACATTATCACCGCCCTGTCGCCGATTGTGCCGCCGATGCTCAAGCCGGGCGGCCTGTTCATCTCCTCCGGCATCATCCGCGACCGCGCGGACGACGTGGCCGCGGCCTTGGACGCAAACGGCTTCGACCTGCTGGAAAAGCTGACCGCTGACGAATGGGTCTGCATGATTGCGAGAAAGAGGTAACGACTATGCCCCGTTTTTTTGTGGATTTGCCAACCGCGCCCGATGCCGAAATCGTCCTCAGCGGCGAGAACGCGGCGCACATGGAGCGCGTGCTCCGTATGCGCACGGGCGAATGCTTCACCGTCTGCGACGGCCGAGGCACGGACTACATATGCACCTTGACGCGCTATGCGGACAAACAGGCATACGGCGCAATCGTCTCCATCGAGGCAAACCGCGCCGAGCCGCCTGCACCGCTGGTGCTCTTCCAAGGCCTGCCCAAGGCGGATAAAATGGAGCTCATTCTCCAAAAGGCCGTTGAGCTGGGCGCAACCACCATTGTGCCTGTCGCGACAGAGCGCTCCGTCGTGCGCCTCAACGGCAAAGAGGCCGCCAAAACCGACCGCTGGCGCAAAATCGTCGAAGCGGCGGCCAAGCAATCCGGGCGCGGCCTCATCCCCGAGGTCACTCTGCCCATGACGCTGGCGCAGAGCCTTGACATGGCGAAACCGCTGGGCTGCTGCGCGGCGGCATACGAAAAAGAGGAGTCGCAGACACTCAACGCCTTCCTCGGCACACACGAACAGGCCGCGCGACAAGGCGGCTTCGGCGTGTTCATCGGCCCCGAGGGCGGTTTTGAAGCGCACGAAATCGGCGCGCTTGCCGCCTCCGGCATCCCGCCTGTCACGCTTGGGCGGCGCATCCTGCGGACAGAGACGGCAGGGCTGACCGTGCTTTCGGCCGTCACCTGCCTCTGGAATTGGTAAGGAGGTCAGCCATGACGACAATCTATTTCGTGCGCCACGCACAGCCCGTCGCCAATGCAGACTGGCCTGACGACCGCACGCGGCCGCTCACGGCGCAGGGGCTGGCGGACAGCCAAATCGTCCTCGACATCCTGCGCGGCATCCCTGTGGATGCGGCGTATGGCAGCCCTTTCGCGCGAAGTCTGGACACCATCGCCGCCTTTGCGCAATCGCGCGGCCTCGCCGTCACAACGGACGAACGCCTGCGGGAACGCAAGGCAGGCGCAGAAAACTGGGAACATCTCGACCGCCGCTGGGCCGATTTCTCGTATTTCGAGGACGGCGGCGAAAGCCTGCACAGCGCACAGACGCGCAACATGGAGGCCCTGCACGACATTCTGGACAAACACAGCGGGCAAACCCTCGTTATCGGCACGCACGGCGCGGCGTTAAGCACCATTCTGCACCATTGCGACAACCGCTACAGCGCAGATGACTACCGACGCATCCTCAACAGCCTGCCGTACATCATCCGCCTGGATTTCGACGGCAGACAATACATCGGACAAACCGAACTGCATTGGAACAATCGGGGATACGCGGCACATACCACACAAGGAGGAACGCCATGACAACCATTTATTTCGTGCGCCACGCACAGCCTGTCTCCCCATGGGTGGCCGACCGCACAAAGCCGCTGACCCCGCAAGGGCTGGCGGACAGACAGGCCGTCATAGACACCCTTGGCGACGCGCCCATCGATGCCGTCTATTGCAGCACATACACGCGCAGCATCGAGACAATCGCCGCTTTCGCGCAAGCACGCGGCCTTGACATCGCCACCGACGAGCGCCTCCGCGAGCGCAAATCCGGCACTGACAGCTGGGCGCATCTGGAGCGCCGCTGGAAGGATTTCTCGCACAGCGAGGACTTCGGCGAATGCATGCGCAGCGTGCAGAACCGCAATATCCAAGTCATACGCGCCTTGCTGGACAAGCACAATGGCCAGTCGCTCCTTATCGGCACGCACGGCACGGCGCTTAGCACGATTCTGCATTACTACGACCCTTCCTTCGGCTGTGACGACTTTCTCCGGTTTCTGAACAGCCTGCCGTACATCATCCGCTTGGATTTCGACGGGCAAACATGCACCGGCAAGGAGGAGCTGTATCATAACGACCGCGGGTACACGGCACATTCATCCGTTCCGCGAGGCTGATGCGCTACGTGTTTCATCGGCCGCCGTTCTTCACCTGCATCGCCATCGCGTCCGTTCACCGAGAACCTCTTTCTGCTGTCGCCGGGCGTGATTCCGCTTATATGGATTGACCGCGCCATCCACAAAACCGAGAGCATCGTCCCCGGCGCGATTGTCTATTTCGCAGTGGTATACCTGAATACGATGGACGCCACATGGCTATAGGAACACATCATTGAAAAACACGGATTGCCCGAACACGGCAAGCCGAAGCCCCGCTGAAAATCACCGCTATTTTGTCAGAGGGATCACGTGCGCACCGCGCGATTTCAAATTTTCGGCGCTGTCGGCTATATAAAAACAGCCACAGCGGCTGTCCCGCGAAGGAGTGACACCATGTTAATGGAAATCGTGAGCAACTATACATACGATGGTCAAGTTATTGAACTGCAGGCCGGAGACAGCGTACATCTCGGTGAACGAACAGCCTCCGACGACGACTATCCTAATTGGATTCACTGCCAATCTAACAAAACAGGCAAAACCGGCTGGGTGCCGGCAGGCATACTAACAATTGACGGCGATACCGCTGTTGTTACTGAAAACTACACATCGGAAGAAATGTCCGTTTCAGCCGGCGAAATCGTCGATACAATATACGAGCTGAACGGATGGTATTGGTGCAAAAGAATCTCTGACGAAAAAGAGGCCTGGATTGCCAAAAACAATCTTAAACCCCGCACCATATAAAAACGACAACCACAGGGGGCTATCCCATGATATACTTAGACAACGCGGCGACAACACAGCCATCGGCAACAGCCTGCGCGGCCATACAATCCGCACTGACAGATTGCTACGGCAATCCCTCGTCCCTGCACAACTTCGGTTTGCAGGCCGAAAACGTCGTGAAGCACGCGGCCAAAACGATCTCCGCTCTGCTGGGGCTGACGCAGGGCGACCTGCTCTGGACGTCCGGCGGCACGGAGGCAAACAACCTCGCGATTCTGGGCGCGGCGCGGGCATCCGTCGGGCGCGGGCGGCATGTGATTACGAGCGCGGTGGAGCATCCCTCCGTCACAGATTCGTTCGCACAGCTGGCGGCAGAGGGCTTTGACGTGGTCACCCTGCCCGTCGGGGCAGACGGCCGCGTAGACACGGCGGCGCTGGCAGACGCGGTGAACGCCGAAACCACGCTCGTCAGCATCATGCATGTGAACAACGAGACAGGCATCATGCAGGACATCGCGGCGCTTTCCGCCGCGGCCAAGGCCAAGAACAAGGATGTCCTCTTCCATTGCGACGCGGTGCAATCCTTCGGCAAGCACCCCATTCACCCAAACCAATGGGGCATCGACCTGCTCTCCGCCAGCGCACACAAAATCCACGGCTTGAAGGGCACAGGCTTGCTGTACGCCCGCCATCCCGCGCGCTTGAAGCCGCTCTTCCATGGCGGCGGGCAACAGAAAGGCATCCGCCCCGGCACGGAAAATGTCGCAGGCATTGCGGCCTTTGGCGCGGCGGCGGCAGAAGCCTTTGCGCAGATGGATGCATCGCTGGCGGCCGTCTCGACACTGCGCGACGAGCTTCTGCGCATCCCTGCGCGTATCGAAAATGTGCGTCTCAACAGCCGCGCGGACGGCAGCCCCTACATCATCAACATCAGCATTGGCGGCGTGCGTGCGGAGGTTCTCCTGCACGCGCTGGAGGCAGAGGGCTTCGCGGTGTCCGCCGGCTCGGCTTGCTCCTCAAAGCACAAATACAGCCGGGTTCTCGTGAACCACGGCCTCACCGTCAAGCAAGCCGAAGAGGCCATCCGCATCAGCCCCGCCCCCGCAAACACGCCGGAGGAAGCCGCGGCATTCACCACAGCATTGGACAAACAAATTCAATTTCTGCGAAAATATGGAGGTGTACGGCGATGACAGAACTACTGCTAATCAAATACGGCGAGATTGCCCTGCGCGGCAAGAACCGCCCGCTCTATGAAAACATGCTGATTTCGGCCATCCGCAAAACGTCGGAGAAGGCCGGCACGTATTTTGTAAAAAAGGAGCAGGGGCGCTTCCTCGTCGAGCCGGTCTACGGCGAACCGATTGACTATGACGCGCTCGTGCCGCTGCTGCAAAACGTCTTCGGTGTTGTGGCCATCTGCCCTGCCGTGAAGTCGGAGGACCAGAGTCTCGATGCGCTCAAAACAATGGCGCTGGCGCACATGCAGGCGCAATACGGAGACAAACCAATGACCTTCAAGGTCGAGACAAAGCGCGCTGTGAAGAAATATCCCCTCGTCTCGCATGAGGTTTCCGCGTCCATCGGTGAATATCTTCTCGACAACATGCCGAATCTGACCGTCAACGTGCGCGAGCCCGATGTCGTGCTCTTCGTAGAGCTGCGCTCAGATGCATATATGTTCTCGCGCATCATCCGCGGGCCGGGCGGCCTGCCCTTCGGCTCGGCGGGCAAAGCGGTGCTTCTGCTCTCCGGCGGGCTGGACAGCCCCGTCGCGGGCTATTACGCGGCAAAGCGCGGCCTTGAAGTGCAAGCGGTATACTTCCACAGCCCGCCGTACACCTCCGAGCGCGCGAAAGAAAAGGTTCTGGATTTGGCAGCACAGCTGTCCATGTTCACGGGCAAGGTCGAGCTTTTCGTCGTGCCCTTCACAGACGTACAGCTTCACATCGCCGAAAACGCGCCGCCCGAGAAGACAACCATTCTCCTCAAGCGCGCTATGCTCCACATCGCCAGCCGCATCGCCAAGGAAACAGGCGCCCTCGCGCTCGTCACCGGCGACAGCATCGGCCAGGTGGCCAGCCAGACTTTGCATAGCCTCGCGGCGGTGAACTCGGCGGCGACGCTGCCCATCATCCGTCCGCTGGCCTGCATGGACAAAATCGAGATTATCAACGTTGCCGAGCGCATCGGCACATACGACATCTCCATCCGCCCGTTCGACGATTGCTGCACGCTCTTCCTGCCGGAACACCCCGAGACAAAGCCCAAGGCCAGCATCATTGAGGCCGTGGAAAAGAAAATGCCGCGCCTCGATGAGCTCATGGACATCGCGACACAGCAGAAAGAGCGGGTCATCCTGTAGGGGTGATTTATGAATCAATTCCTGCCAACGACCCGCCCCTACACAGAGGCTAACAAAATAATTTTCTCAGCAATGACCTCCGGCGGCTCGCAGCCATCCATAGAGATGCTCACAGCGTTGTGCTCCGCACACTGCTTGCGCAGCAACGCATTGTGTTGCTTGGAGCGAAGCAAGTAATGATTCCTCGCGGCAAGAATCCCATTAAGAAAATCAGGCCTGTTCTCCAGCCGCGTCTCCAGCAATGCATCCTCGGCAATCAACCAAATTGCCGCCGCATTGTCATTGGTGAGCGCTTGTATAACACTTGGATACAATGCCCAACCCTCCATAACAATGGAACCGCCCCATGTGCTGTGGATTTCAATCAAACGCCTGATGGCCGGTTCCATTGCTTTATGGTATTGCTGAATATCAGCCATCAATTGCCCGGGGGCCGTCTTCGTATAATACTCCCGATACTCCATGCCACGCATTGGATCCAACGGCACAACAGCTTGCAGCGCCTCGCCAATGTCGTCTGTCGAAATATACGCGTACTTCAGCCTTGAAGCCAACTCAATCGCCACAGTAGACTTCCCAACCTGCGGGCTTCCGCCAATCAAAATAACCTTGCCCATGATTTCCCCTCCACTCATGACCTTCTTATGGTCATTATACCATGAAGCCTAAGAGAAACATCGTCGCGAAGCTGTTATTCTCGCCTGAAGCGTTGCGAGAACAACAACTTCACTTGTGTTTCTCTAAGGTTCATTATACCATAATAACCCTAGGAAATCATCAGCGCAGAGCAATGGCAGTACAACATCTACCCCCTGCGGCGGAACAGCACGGCGAAACACAGCCCGCCCAGCATCAACAGCACACAGCCGCCCAAAACAATCCAATTCTGACTGCTAACCCCTGCCCCCGAGGCCGCCGCCACTGCTGTGCCTGCGGACGTTTCATTTCCGCGCATAGACTGGCCGCCTTCCCGCGACTGGCGATTCGGCATTCCTGCGCCGCCGAGTCCTCGGTCTCCGCCCATGCTACCCTCCATGTTGCCCCTGTTGCCGCCCATGCCGCCTCCCATATTGCCGCCTATTTCAGCACCTATATTGCCCATGTTTCCCCCCATCCCGCCGCCCATGCTTCCCAGCACAGACAAATTGATGGTGGACGCATCCACCAGCGCGTCGGGATTGGCCGCCTGCCCTGCCGTGGTCGCGGGAATTGTGCCCGCCAGCTGCCCCGCAATGCTCTGCGTGCGGAGGGTAATCAGCTTTTCCAGCTCTGCAACGGCGCTCCTGTATGCCTTATAGTCATAAAACGCGCTCGCATCGGCCGCGACATACCCCGCAATCAGCGCGTCCAAATCGGCAATCGTCTGTGCCATGCGCCCCGCTTCGAGATATCCATCTACCAGCTCCTGCAAATACGTGTGATACAACTCCATGTATTCCGGCACAGCCAGCAGCTGCCCCAGCATCGGCCTGTCTTCCAGCGATACACCTGATACAGGCGTGTCAATCGGGAAATTCACCACTGATGACGCACTCCCCGACTGGAATCCGCCAAATGCCAGATTGAAATCCCACGGCAGCATCGTTAGCTGTCCGTTCTCCTCATACAAATAATAATTGTGGCACATGCTCGAGACATAGCTGTCCAAATTCACAATCACCGTGTGCGCCGCGAAATACCGCAAAGTTGCCTCCACATCGACAACAGTCTCCAAACCCTCGCCCTCATCCAGCTGTTTCAGCGCACTAATAACGCGGTGGCGGTCGCTGTCATTGATATCAAACGCCGCGCCCTCAAAGATAACGGAGTAGCTGTCAATCTCATCATCCACATACTGCAATGTCGTGCCGCCCTGTCCGCCGAAACCACCGCCGCCAAGGCCGCCGAAATTCCCGCCTGCCATACCGCCCCGATTTGGCATCTCTTCGCCCCATGCGGGCACTTCATCACCCCACGCAGGCAGTTCTCCATCAAAAACAGGCAGTTCTCCACCCCACGNAGGCACTTCGCCCTCCAAAACAGGTGTCTCGCCACCCCGCGCGGGCACTTCCCCGTTCTGCAATCCTTCCAGAATATCATTCATCTGCCCATTGCCGCGCGCGCCCATGCCTTCCGGCTTGTACAACTGGCCGTGGTCATTGCCGTACACGCGCTTGGCATAGCTGTCCTCCAACGCCTCTACCGCGAGATAGAATCCCCACGGCTCGCCGTTCACGCTGATATTTGCAAAGGCATACAGCGGCGTTTCCACCCCCGCATCGGCCATTATGTCATACGCCAAATACTCCTTCATGTATGTCGCGTCGCCCTGCATGTTGTTGACGACAAACTTGTCAAGCCCCAGCCACGTCTGCCCCGAAACATACTGGTCGAACTCCAGCTTGAAGCTGTAGCGATCCGTCGTGTCATCCCGCGCGACTGTGCTCAGGCTGGAATTGCCCTTCGGCCGTATGCCGACATTGCCGATTTTCTTGCCGTCAATCACCACTGTCGCAGGGATATACGCCTCTGCCGTGGCATTCGCCAGCATCTCCGCCCAATCTGACTCGTCCGCAATAATCTGTATGTCCAGCACCTTCGTCTTGTCCATCGCGGCGGCATACGGCGGCACGGACGCGCCCATCAAAGGCGCAAACGTCTCCGGCAGCAGCCGCACAGCGCACAGAAACAGCACCGCCGCCGCCAGCATCAGCGCCGCTATGACGCCGATTCGTTTATGTTTCATCATAACGGCTCACCTCCTTATGACATGTAATCGCCGTTGTAGCTCACCAGCGACGCGCTCCGCACGCCCGCCACCGCCTTAACCTGCCCGACAAACGCCGTCGCGCTGCCGTTCAGCCGCACCTCGAGCGTCAGCTCCATCCCCGCATCGGAGACCGTTTTCGACTTCAGGCTGTGCCGTTTCACGCTCTGCTTCACCTGTGCCAGCAGCGCCTCCTCCTGCCTGTCGTCCTCCGCGGACACAATCAGGATATACGGCACGTCCCTGCTCTTCATATTCACAGACACGACCAGAATCACGCCGATAAACAGCGAACCAATCACCGCCAGCGGCAGCAGCCCCGCGCCCAGCACGATACCCGCCGCAATCGACCAGAACAGGAACACAATGTCCAGCGGCTCCTTGATTGCCGTCCGAAACCGCACAATTGACAGCGCGCCCACCATGCCCAGCGACAATATGATGTTCGATGTCACCGCCAGAATCACAAGCGTCGTCACCAGCGTCAGCCCCAACAGCGACGCGCCGAACCCCGCCGAATACATCACGCCTGTGTACGTTTTCTTATACACCATAAAAATAAACAGCCCCAGCACAAACGACAGGCACATCGCAATCGCCATGTCCAGCGCCGAAAAGCTCGCTATGTTCTCCAAAAAACTTGATTTGAAAAGGTCATTGAATGTCATTATACTCGCTCCTTATATATTCGATTTTTTACCCAAACACACGGCAAGCCGCATATTTCGAGAATGCCTCCCCATGCCGCGTGTTCGTCTGAATCACGTCGCGCATAATGTCCGGCAGAAAACCGTCGTATTTCACTTCCAGCAGCAGCGTGCCTGCCTCGCCTGTGCCAACCGTCCGCACGTCCTCAAACATGCCCGTCGCATATACGCCCGTCCGCACCTCCGCGTCAAAGGTTACGCGCACGTTCCCCTGCGGATACCAGTACGCCTCGCGCCGATAGTCCACAATCGTTCGCGGCCGAAGCCGTTCGCCGCGCCACTTGCCGTAAAACTCCGCCAGCAACGCGTTCCCTGTTTCCGCCAACCACGACACGTCGCCTGCCAGAATCCGTTCTGTCTCCGCTCTTGTCAGGACGGCAGACTGCTTGCCGCTCAGCCCGCCGCGCTTTGCCTTCTTCTCCAGCCGGACGAAATCCGCGTTGTGGTTGTACATCCGCAGGCGGAACTTCTCTCGGTTCGGCAGTCCGTACAGCTTCTCCCGCAGCGCCTTGTCGTCGTCATTGTCGAAATACAGGCTCCGAATATGATACCAGCCGTCTGCACCCGCATTCGAGTCAAGCGCCGCCACCGCCCGCAGTCTCTGCCGCAGGGCATAGTAGTCCGCCCAGTTGATAATATGCTTATGCTCATGCCTGTACCCAATCCTGCTCTCGCTCATTTTTTCACCTCTCTCCTCTGCTTGCTTCGTTATGTCCCTATGATACAGCCGCAAGCTTAATTAAGACTTAATGAAATCGTGAACTTTTTGTGTCCATGTATGTTTAAGCTTTCTTTAAGCCTCGTCGTCTACTATAATAAGATAAACACCAATAGAAAGGAGCCGTCATGCGCATACTCATCATCGAGGACGAACAACGCCTCGCCGAAACTCTCGCGGATATCATCACCCGCCACAAAGACATCGCCGATGTCTGCCACGACGGGCAGACAGGCCTTGACAACGCCCTCTCCGGCATCTATGACGCGGTCATCCTTGATGTCATGCTTCCCTCGCTGAACGGCTTCGACCTCGTCCGCCGCCTGCGGGGCAGCGGGAACACAACGCCTGTCCTCATGCTCACCGCCCGCACCGCGCTTGACGACCGCCTCCAAGGCCTCAACGGCGGCGCGGATTATTACCTCACGAAACCTTTCGAAACCGCCGAACTCCTCGCCTGTCTCCGCGCCATCACGCGCCGCGGCAGTGACATGAAGCCCGAGGACACCGCCTTCGCAGACCTCACCCTTCGCCCCGCCACAAGCGAGCTCGTCTGCGGCCCGCGCACCATCCGCCTCGGCGCGAAGGAGCTGGAGCTGATGCGCCTGCTCATCGCGAACAGCGGCATCCTTCTCTCCAAAGAAAGCATCTATCTCAAAGTCTGGGGCTACAACAGCGACGTGGAGGACAGCATCGTCGAGGTCTATCTCTCCTTCCTCCGCAAAAAGCTCGACCACATCGGCTCGCACGTCAAAATCAGTGTCACCCGGCGCATCGGCTATCGATTGGAGGCAGGCAAATGATTCGGAGACTACGCCGCAAATTCATACTCATCGTGATGGCCGTCGTCACCCTCATCCTTCTTGCCATCTTCTTCACCATGCTCCTGACCACGCAACGGAATAATGAGCGCCTCAGCCTCAGCATCATGCATCAGGCGCTGAACACGCGCGGCTTTGCCGTGGACAGCCGCGCGCCGCTTCCCTCCGGCGACCGCCCATCCCCTGATTGGCCGGAGGATGCCCTGCCTCCCCCCGCAGACAGGCTATCGCCCGCGCCCAACATGCGCCTGCCTGTTCTCGTCGCGGAACTGTCGGCAGACGACAGCGTCGTCATCCTGTCCAACAAGCTCCACTTCCTTGCGGATGAAGATGTCGCGCCCCTCGTCGCCCTCGTGCTGGACAAAGGCGCGCCCAGCGGCGTTTTGCAGAGCCACGCCCTGCGCTTTCTGCGCGAGGACACGCCCGCAGGCACATACATCGCCTTCGCGGACATCTTCGTCGAGCAGGAGATGCTGCGGACACAGGTCACAATCTCTTTGCTGATTGGCACGGCGGCGCTGCTGGCGTTCTTCCTGCTCAGCCTCCTTTTGGCGCGCTGGGCCGTGCGCCCTGTTGAGGTGGCATGGGAACAGCAGAAGCAGTTCGTCGCCAACGCCTCGCACGAGCTGAAAACCCCGTTGACCGTCATCTTCTCCAACGCGGAGATGCTGCGCACAGACGACCCCGCGAACCCAAACGCATCCCGCACGGACGCAACCACCGCAGACAACCCGGCCGCCGCAAACGACGCTGCCCACGCAAAAAACGCCCGCCGCATAGAGCACATCCACGCGGAGGCATTGCGAATGAAACATCTTGTGGAGAATATGCTCACCCTCGCACAATCCGACAGCGCCGTGCACATGCATGCCTCCATCCGCAGTGCCGTCGATTTCAGCGACCTCCTGCACAACGCCGCCCTGATGTACGAGTCCTTGGCCTATGACAACGGCAAGCGCCTTCATTGCGACATCACTGACAGCCTCACCGTCGCAGGCGACGCGGCACGCCTCCAGCAGGTTCTCCATATCCTGCTGGACAACGCCCTGAAATACACCTCCGCAGGCGGCGCCATCCGCATCAGCCTGCACAAAACCGAACGGCACAGCCTTCTTCTCGTTATCACCAACGACGGCACGCCCCTCCCCAAAGCGGCGCTGTCGCGCATCTTTCTGCGCTTCTACCGTCAGGACGAGTCCCGCAGCTATCACAGCAGTTTCGGCCTCGGCCTTGCTATCGCGCAGAGTATCACCCACGAGCACAAAGGCCGCATCTGGGCGGAGACCGACGGGCAGACAAGCAACCGCTTCTGTGTGACCTTGCCTCTGCGCCATTAATTTATTAGCGTATGTTCACACACCAATCAATGTCTTCGATATCATCCTTCGCTTAGGATGACAAAAAACATCGTTTCAGCAAAAAAGCGCCAAGGCATTTCTGCCTTGGCGCTTCTCACAGTATTCTGTATACCCATGAAAACATTATTCAGCCGCTTCCGTCTCGGTCGCATCGGCATCCGCCGGATTCTCAACACCCGATGTATCTACATTTTGCAACAGCGAGGTGAGCGCATCCTGCGCCTCGACCGGTATCGGTCTTCCCAGACCCGGCAGCAACGTATTCTCATACACTTTCTCGAACACCACGATATCTGCTTCTTCTTTCCACTCCGCACTCTTCGCCGCGAAAATTTCCGACTTTTTGCTTGCCGTGAAGCTCTCGCGAGCCGCTTCCTCAACCACCGCGCGGTCTTCCTCGTACACGGCGCTCACGCGGAACATGACATAGC
>JGI994J12354_10003438_pt1 | contig 14789 bp, 17 predicted proteins | sample IntmicLarv3ML3BL_FD_12354 | JGI IMG/M metagenome (IMG submission 12354)
GCGCCGAGAATCGGACATAACTTGAATCTGTGGTCATATATGAATCCCTCCACGGAGAGAATCATATCGCCGGATAGATAAGCCAATGGCATCTTATTCCCTCCAATCAAACGATTTCGGGCAGCTGTCCCGCCCATGAATCAGCCCCGTCCGGTGCAGACACCAGCCAAGCACCGCCAGACCAGCCAGAAGCCACAGGAAACCTTCTCCAACCTGACCGCCATTGAGGATATAACTCAAGCCGAAAATCGCCGTCACGAGACCGGAAGGGATGCCCAGCCAGTGGTAGAAGCGGATGGGACGGGTGCGGGCGACGGGGATGCGCAGGTAGAATGATTCGTTTTTCATGGTGCGCCCTCCATTGGCTCCTCGATTACACATCTGTCACGAACCCATGCATCAAACGGAACACGATAGATTTCAAAAACTCTGCGACCGCCCGGCCCTCGAACGCAAATGGCAAATGGGTATTTCCCCTGCTCGATGAACTCGCTCACCGTCTGCGTCGAGGTCTTAACCCAAAGATTGCGCAGCTCGTCCGTCAGCTCGCCAAGCGTCATTGTCGGTATTTTCTTCATGCTGTTTACCTCCTTTTCTTCTTAATAATTTCCGCATCAATCTGCACAAAATCCCGCTCTGTCTTGCACCGCCAGCACCACATCGTCTTGATATGCCCGCTCCCCGTCGAATCCGCACTCATCTTTGGCGCTGTCATTCTGCTGGTGCAATCCGGACAGCGGAAATATCGCAAAATGGTGCTGCGGTTTTTCATGTGCAAACTCGCTTTCTGTTATATTTTGCGCTTGTAATTGTCAGGGAAGCAATGTCATGAGAGCCGCAACGAGGGTGATAATGTAAATGATGCATAATACGAAAGCAAAAAGTTCGCTTTTTCCGGAGTTAATTGATGCCGTGATGATTAAAAGAATCGGTGCAGCAGCAATCGCAGCCCCAGCGATTAACAAAACGCTAAATCCGAGGTTTTTTAGGAATGTCATTTGCCTGTCTTCTCTCCTTTCTGTTGTATTCGTTGTGTTTACACAACGGTTAAGGAAAAAAAATATCAGCCACAGATTCATCCAACGCATTTGCGATTTTTGTCATGACTGTATTGGTGATGTTCTCTTGCGTGCCAGTTTCGATTAGTGACAGATATGTCCGGCTGACATTTGATTTCGCCGCCAGTTCTTCTTGCGTCATGTCGTGTTTGAGCCGAAACTCTGCTACTCTGTTTGCCATTGTCTCACCTCCTGTGGTATAATTTTCCTGAAAGGATGTGCTAAATATGGCGCTTAACCCGGATTGTGTCCGTGATTTGCTTGTATACATTGATGCGCTGCAAGAATTCAAGTCCAGCGGAAAGCCAAAGGTGGTCAAGCTACGGTTTCACTTGAATGACGTTGCTCTTGAAAAATATGAGCGACAAGACGTTCTTCTTGCTGCAAAATATCTCTTTGACAAGAAACTAATCTCCATTGTCGCTTTTGACCCAAGTCTTGCTTCAAAGATTTCTCCTCGGCAATACAACATTCAAGAAATCACGGCACTTGGCTATGACTTTCTGGAGGCCATCAAAGATGATACTGTGTGGGGGAAGCTAAAAAAACAGCTCGGAAGTATCACGCTCGCCACCATACCGGAGCTTATCGCTCTAGCTGTCCAGTTGGCACTTCCCCAAAAGTAGCCCGTGCAATCGCCTTTTGGCACTTCACCGTTGCATGGATGCTGTCTTGAATAATCTGGTTTAGCCTTGCTTCCAGCCAGAAAATTTCGCTGTCGCTCACCATATCAACTTTTGCACATCCGATGACGGCCTGCACCTCGTCAGTGATGATGCGCTCAAGCGGGGCAATCACTTCACTTAGAAGCCGCTGTTCTGTGGTGGTGAGTGCAAATTCAAGTTCGTTCATTCTCTCGCCTCCGTTTTCTTCCGTTGTGTATACAATACACCACTTCCACACATCTGTCAAGCAAAAACAACACATTTTTTTATTTTTTTTCTTGTTGTTTTGTAAGGCATGGTTTACAATACAATTAAAGGGGTGTTGTTTATGGATAACAATATACTTGGTGAGCGCATTAGAGAGGCTCGTGGAGATTTGTCTTTGAGAGATTTTGCTAAAATATGTGAGATTAGCCACACGCATCTTGACAGCCTTGAGAAAGGTTACGACCCACGAACAGGAAAAAAGGTAAGCATCGGGTGGGATACATTGAAGAAAATATCTGCTGCTACGGGGCTTCCCGTCCTCTACATTGCGGGTGAAACTGACGACAAGCTCGACGGGTTTGTTGTGCAACCAGAAGAAAATACGCCCGTCACCAATTACGGCGACGAGCGTGACAACATTTTGCGTGATTTGATTGAGAATCTTCCAGAGGAGAAAGCCGAAGAAGTGCTACGCTATATTAAGTATCTGAAATCGCAAGAAGAATCTCAATAAGCATGTCTTTCTCTTCGTTTGTCAGCGTATCTACCAATCGGAGCAACTCCTCTTTCTTCCGTTCATCGTTCAAATTCCGTAGCATGGTAATTGCTCCTTTCCGAAACATATGTTCTATAAATAGGATAGTCTAAACGGTGATAGAAGTCAATAGAGATTTTTAGTTTCGCGCCGAATTGTATACTTGCACAAAATGTCATTTTGTCAATAGCTTATATAGAAAATTTCGAGGTAAAAAATACTAGATTTAGGGGTGCTGATTTATGCGGCGGATTATAGCTATAATTTCAGTCGCAGCAATAATATTTTTCTTAGCCTCTTGTGATGGTGTTTCCCCCAATGATTTGGAATATGCCGTACAAGACGCTTACGAAGCCGGTTTCTCTGATGGCATTGAGGAAACAGAAGAATACTATCACCATTGGCTGGATGATATGGGACTTCTTTTGATTGTTGACGAGAAAGACGTTATCATGTCTCCGCTAATGGCACTTGCATATCAGGAAATAATGGATGACAGATACATACCATTAATGTCCGACGAAGTATTTTCCACTGCTTGGAAAATGTTTCTCCGTTATCGTCGTTTTGAGATTATGGACTACTTAGTGGAGGAAACCGGGATGCTAAGGGGACAAGCGCAAAAAGCCTGTGCCATAATGGACAAATACTATAATAATGAAGACTACATCACAATCCCGCTATATGAGTACTGGGAGCTGACCGGAGAGTAGTCTACCCCCGCCCTCGATACATCATCGAGGGCAAAGTTTTAAGGAGGTGGCGCTATGCTATGCCCGAAATGCAGCCGAACACTCGAAGAAGATAGCATATATTGCCGACACTGCGGCAAGAAACTCGTCACAACCGCCAAAAGGTCGCACAAGCGGGCAAATGGGACTGGCTCGGTGTACAAGCTATCAGGCAACAGAAAACGCCCGTGGGTGGCATCCAGAGACCGCAGGCTGCTCGGCAGCTTCACTACGAAGGCCGAAGCAGAACGCTTCCTTTCAAAGCTGGAAAAAAAGAGCATCAGTGACAAATGGAATTTCACCTTTGAGCAGGCATATACTGCATGGAACTCTTCCCACTTTTCCGACCTTACCCCAACAGGAATCAATTCATATGAATACGCATACAAGCGCCTCTCCCATCTTGCCAAGCGACCAGCAAGAGAAATCCGCACAAGCGACTATCAGCAGGTCATTGACGAAATGGCGGGNGAGGGACTTTCCAGAANCTCNGTCACAAANGTGCGGATGCTTGCAAGGCAAATTTCCCTTTGGATGATGAGAGAGGATTTAATTGATAAAAATTATGGCGAGCTGATTCGCATCCCGAAAACAGTAANAAAANCACAGAAAAAAGCCCCGTTCACCGACGCAGAAATATCCTTNCTCTGGAAATTTNCATTCGAAGAAAATGATGGAGAGCTGACCGACTGCGCAANATCAGCACAAATTATTCTGCTTCTTATTTATACTGGCATGCGTGGTGCAGAGCTATTTGAAATGAAAAAAAATAACGTTCANCTAAATGAACGTCACATGATTGGCGGCGTAAAAACAGAAAAGGGAAAAAATCGTGTTATCCCCTTCCCTGCTAAAATCGCTCCAATTGTTGAAAGNCTTTATGCCAACACCACCGGCGAACTTCTCATGAGCGGCTATCAGGGGAGAAATCGAGGCTTNGAGAACTTCAAAAAGAGAGACTATGTNGACTGTCTGGACAGNTTAAANATATCCGCAAACACCATGCATGCAACAAGAAACACTTTCGCCAGTTTGTCCGTTCGTGCCGGAATAAAGCCGGAGCTGCTGCAAGAAATAATCGGTCATGAAGAATACACAACGACCCTCGAATTTTACAATAAAAATCGAAAAGAGGATTTAATCTCTGCAATAGACGCTCTAAACAATTACTAACACTGTTACTAACAAATCGAAAAAGTCCGACAAACAAGAAACCCTAGAGCCATTGAGACTCTAGGGTTTTACTTGGTACGGCTGAAGGGATTCGAACCCCCGACCTTTTGGTTCGTAGGCGTATTTTAACAGGTCTGGCGTTGTTCTGAAGCCGTACAGCCTCACTCTCCCAACGCTTTGCGGATTTTTGGGCAAGCGCCATTTTAGCCTATAACGTCATGAGTTACTAACACGGTTTCTAACAAACTGGCATCTTAAATCAATCTCAACAACCGATTCACCGTTGCTCTGTCCATCCCCATATCAAGCAACAATTTCCGCTTTAGCTCCGCTGCGTCTTTCGCTGCCACAAGATTTCTCACAACCTGCTCACGAGCCAAACCAGCTTCCAGAACGAGCGCACCGAGTTCCTCGCTGTTCATCCCGTTTATCTGCCATGCTCGTGCATAATCGTCTGCGGACAGTCCGAGCGCTTGCACTTCCGGCCACGCACCCAAAAACTTATCGCTCTGGAAATTGATGGTGTCATTCAGCGCCTCCCGCTGTGCAGTGTTCAGGCTGCTGTCTCCCTGCGCCTGCGCCCACACATTCGTCTTTGTGGCGGTCGAGGTGTCCGTCAGCATCCCTTTGTACTCAATCAGCGTTGCAGGCGATACGCCCGCCTCCAGAGCGGGCAGACTCTTGTCCCATGTGCTGTTGCTGTATTCAATGTTTCGGCGCTCGAAGAACTCCCTCTTTGCTATGTAGGTAGCCAACTCATAAGCCTTTTCAATGGTCTTTGCCTTTTCATCGTCCGGCAATCCATGATAGTAGTCCGTCTGCATCAGCGCCTCCACCGCTTCCAGCGAGGTCTGCCCTTTTGTGATGGAGAATCTGCTAAATTCCGGCGCAGTCAGATAATAAGTCTGGTCGCCCAGCTTATAGCTCTTCGCCGGTGACGATGGCGTGAGTGTTGCGCCGATGGAATCGTAAAGACGCTGAATCTCTTCGTCCGCTGCGGTGGTGGTGATGGTAGAGAGAAAGCCGGGGGAAAGTGTGTTCAGGATTGCCCTTGTCGGTACAGACTGCTCCGGTGCTGTTCTACCCCATGCATCCACATGCCGCTCATAGTTTGCGCTTACAAACGGGATTCTGCGCCCTGTGCGCTGCACTGCTGTTTCAAAAAACCTCGGCATATCGCTGTCGCTTTGGATGTAGCCTCTGCGGTCGCCGCCGTCCATCGTGCGGGCGACCTGCCCAAGCACGGTCGGCACGGCTTGCGAGATATACGATGCCGCAGCTGTACCCAGCACATAGCCGATTTTATTGTCCTCATACGACACATTGTCCAGAATTTCCTCCAGAGATTGCAGCATCGACATTTCCACCATCGGGTCGGCAATGTCCAGCATTGCGTCAAAAGCTTTGCCCGGTGACATGCCGCCGTTTTCTCCCGTCATTGTGTCGTACAATGCCACGCCGACGAACAAGGGCATGGATGCCGGAGCCAGCCAGTCCAGTGTGTAGGTCGTGTCGCCGATTTGGAGAGCATAATCCTGCACGCCTTGCAGTCGATTCATCTCGTCCTGCTCATCGTCTCCTGTGCCGCCGCCGACAAGAATACCCATCGACCGGAGGAAAGCCCCCAACGCAAGCACGCCTGTGCCGGTCAGTCCCGCAGAGATTTCATCAATCACCTGATTGGCGGTCATGTCCCCGTTGCTCACCTGAGTTAACCCGTCATAAATGCCCTTCACCAGTCCAACGGGACTGTATTCGATGCCCCGCATGACAAGGTTTGCCGGTGTCTTGCGGAATGGGAGGACGGCATCCGTCAGAACACGAAACACTTTATTTTTCGGTCGTCTCGCAATTGCGTCAGAAAACGCATTCGAATCCCGATAGGTCGCCTCTTGCGCCTCCTTGATGGCAAAAGCTCTCGCCCTGTCCAGCAACTCCGCATTCACTGTGCCGTTTGTGAGAGACTGTGCGTCAATTCCGTTGGCTTTTAGGTAGCCGCCCAGCGCATCGGCGTAAGCACGTTGCGAAAAGAATGCATCTTCCAGTTCCAAAAGGTTTGAATTGCCTCTGCGAGCCGCCTCCAGAACACGATTGTTAAAGATGGTGCGGGCATTTTCAATCGCACCAAAACGCTCTTGATATTTCCCTTCGCCCAGCAATTCGCTCTGTACATTCGCCGCATCGCTGCGAGCTGCATTCCACAAGGAACGGTCTGCTCCGTCCAGCGGATTGAGTACCGAGCGGGTGCGCTCCATGTTCGGAAGGAAACGACTCATTACGCCCTCCGCACCTGCGCTGATTGCGTTTCTCGTCTGCCGCATCGGAACAAAGCCCACATTGCCGATGATATTTCTAATGTGCGTCCGTGGATTGCCCAGCATCGCCAGATAACGCCATGCATTCCACTTGTCCCCAAAGGTAGCCGGAATCTGGCTTGCAATGTTCTCATAAGCCTTTTTCAGCGCTGCATCCCGCCCTGCATCGTCCTGCGCCAGCGCATACTCCTGCGCAATGGCGGGGTCAACCTTGATGGTAATATCCTTCCCTGTGATTGCGTCCTGCCCCAGCCGGTCGCCATATTGCCGGTTGGCCGCCCGCTCAATCTGGCGTACCGCCGCATCAAAAGCGTAAAGACTGTTTTCCGGCGACAGGGTTTTTAGGATTCTCGCCGCCTGCAATGCCTGCGCCGCATTGGTGTTGAGCGCCGCATAATTCACCAGAATTTCAACGGCAGTTTTCATGTCGCCGGTGTTCACTGCGTTATTGTAGAGGTGTGCGCCCATCGCCATCAGGTCGGCGGAAACTCTGCCTTTCGATATATCATTCTCCCAGATAACCAGAGAATCGATGTAGCCCTTTTCCTTAATCTCATCCCGTGCCCGGTTGCTGGCATCGTCGTTGGTGATGTTCATAACGGATAGCTGCCCGTCCACCGCCGCCTCCACAATTGGCGAGACTGCTTCATTCGGTGTCGCTTGCGCCTCTGTCACCGTGCGGACACTGCGGGAAATGTTGCCGTCGTTTATATCTCTGTTTGGAATCTGCGGTTGTCGCCACGGGTTTTCTCCTGCGGGCATCGGCCCCGTAGTTTCTAAACGTTCTTGATAGGTCGCATTGATACCCTCTTCGCTGATGGGACGTGTCGCTCCCACCGAGTCCCCTCCTTCGGCGTGGCTTGTCTGCTCTGGAGGAATAATCCCCCGCCGCCGCAAGTCCTGCACAAAAACATCGTTCGGCTGGCTCTGTCCCATATTTTGGGGATTGACAGAAGTGGGGGATTGGGGTATATTAGTGACAGAAGCGGGGGTTGACACGTCTTGTGTTCCAGCTCCTATCACAGTAGAGTCCTCATTGGCATGTACGAGGGTAGCCGGTGGTTTGTCCACTAAAGCACTTCGCGCCGAGGGCTCTATTTTTATTTCATCAATTTCGCTTAGTGTATGTCCATAGTATCTATCGCCCATTGAAGTATTTTTGACTCTAATGTGCGCCATGTAGCTTTCTCCGTCCACCGAAATCGGACTTTCGTAATAAGAGAATGTCGGAAAATCATTTGCGGTTTCGGGGTGGTAATTACTCGCTGCATCTAAAAAAAGCGCATTTTCAATCAGTTGTGGCACATGAAAGGCGCTCGCATATTTCTGCGGACTTATGCTCCCGCTCAATAATTTGTCCATGCCTATTCTTGAAATGCCAATCATGTTTCCCGTTTCTTTGTTCGTGACAAAGGACGGGAAATTTTCTTTTGCAAAAGCAATGACCTTTTTCCGTGCCTCATTGAAATTGCTTAAAATCGACGGTTCAAACAATGAGGTATCGGCAATGACGGTGTTTTCCGGCATCGCCTGCTGGGTGGGATTTGTGTTGATTGCCGTGCTTTCTGCCTGCGCCGACGGCGCAGCATCCGCAACAGTTTGGTTGTTCGCCACATCAACACTGGTATTGCCTGCCTGATTCCCCGCAACATTTCCAATTAGATTTGCTCCAGCACCTAACACACCGCCGGACAGTGCGCCGCCCAATGCAGATAGTGCCGTATTGTTTACAAACACCTGCTGAAATGCCGCATTTTCTGCCTCTGCTTCGCTCATGCCGCTTTGCATCATGTTCCGCTTTGTCTGCTCAAATTCCGACCGGTCGCCCAGCACCAGAATGTCCGCAATGTTTCCGGCAACCTCGGCAACGGCTTCCTCGGCCGCCTCAATACCCATCTGCTGAAAGATAGCCCGCACCACATTTTTTCCGCCGCCGGAATTAATCATTCCCATCAGGTTATCCAGTGGAATTTTCTCTGTTGCGGCTTCAATCACACCAAGAGCGGTAGAAAGCACCAAAACTTCCGCATTGCTCGCCTCTCCCGCCTTTAGCATATCCAGCGCCTTTTGTCCCGTCGCACCACTGCCAGCCAAAGCAAGGTTTGCTTTTCCGCCGCCACCCATAATCCCACGCAATGCAGTCTGCCCGATGGATAGTCCTGTTCCGGCAAGGAACTGTCCTACGTTCTGGCCGAGAATCTCCTGCTCGCCGAAGAAAGGCATATCTGCCGCCGCTTCCATGACACTGCCCCGCCCTGCTGCCTCTATGCGAGCGCCTAAAAACATCGGCGAGGATATGTCCACAGGGTCGTCCCGGCCGGTCATGACATTTGCAGCGTTCTGCCGCCATGTTTCTGCCGCCGCCAACGGCGTGAATGCGCCTGCGGCCACCGTACCCAGCGCACCAAGTGCTGGATTTTCCCTCGCAGTTTCGCTCACAACACCTTCAATATAAGAGGCGTACCGCTCGTTTAGTTGCGTATTCAAATCCTTCATGAAGTCGTCTGCTGCCCGTCTCTCGCCTGTGCCGAGAAGATAATAAAGCTTGTTTATTTCTTCCTGCGTCATGAAGTAGTGCATTGTTGCATTTGGCACATCATTGAAGGATTTCTGCTGGTAATCTGGGTCACGGGATTCCATTCTCTTTAAGGATAATTCTGCGGATGCGGCTCTCCCCTCCCACGGTGCGGAAAAGTTTGCGCCGGGCAACGCCGCCCGCTCCTGCGCAACTATGGAAAAGTTTTCGTTTTGCTCAATGCCTTCCCACGGGCGCTCTCTTTCCTGTTGCGCTCTGCTCGGCATCCCCGCCAAATCTGCTGGAGTTATCGGTGCACCCATTGGTGTCAGCGGAACCGTCGCCAAGTTAAACGGCGCTGTCTTTTGCACTCTGCCCGGCTGTGCGTTGCGCAGATTCGGCGGCACAAACGGCGTTGGCTTCGGTGCGATAATCTGCTGCGGAACGAACGGTGTAGGAGCGGGTGACATCATGGGCGACGGCGCAGGAGAACGAGAAGGAGAGACAGGGGAAATGGGAGTCCCTGTCTCTAAGCTTTTGAGATAATCTGATGCCCGTACCAATTCTGCCATATTATACCCTCATTCCGTAGGGGAGCAATCTCCTGTTCGCCTCTGATTCGTCAATTGCTCCAGCGTCAAATTGGCTTAAAATCTGCTGCACAATTGACGGTAACATTACGCTGTCCATCCGCTGGTTTGCCCATCCGCTTGCAGCGGTGTTATTGTAGATTTGCGACAAGGCGTTAATTCCTGCATTGTTGACCGGCGACAGCGGAGGTACAGAACTCTGTGCTGCTGAGTTCGCCAGTTCTCGCCTCGCCCTGTCATAAAGGTCAAGCCAGTTGTTCACTGCCGCTGTTGAAAGGCCTAGTCCGTAAAGATAGGATTCGGCATCAATATCATTGTCAAATCCAAGCATGGTTTGCAGGGTATTACTCGTGTCCTCGCTGCTTGTCCCGCCTCCCCCGCCACCCCCGCTCGTCCTCGGCAAAAGCGACTGATTATACGCCGCCAACCACTGGTCGGTCGGGTTGACACCCGCAGCCTGTAGGTGAGAAAAGTCACCCACATTTGCGCCCTGCTGCGCCATCCAGTTCTGTTGCGCTTGGTCGGCTTGGCTCTGCTGGAAGTTTTGATTCCAATTAGATTGACTCTGCTGAAACGCTTGATTCCACGCCGTGTCATCACGATTCGCATTGAAATTTCTGTCATCGTTGTAGATGCCATAATTGAAGTTCGCAGCCTGCAAGTCAACGCCAAACTGATTCATGGCTGTGCTCATCAATGCACCATCGTACCGCTGCCACTCGCTCAAAAGATTCTGCGCAAGCTGGTAGTTGCCCGTCGCCTTTGCGTTCTCAATGGCAAACTGATACTCATTTTCCAGCGTTCTGCGCTGCAACTGAATCTCGGAAATTGCCTCTGCTTCAGACTCGTTCAGCGTCGTCATATCCCGCTGCAAGACGCTGTTTTGCGCAAGTGCAGCCTGTCCGCTTGCACCTGTGTTCAAGCCACGAGCTGCGAATGCCTCGTTCATGGCTCTGGTGTTCTGGGCATTAACTGCTGCTGTCTGGTTGCGGGCGTTCTGGTAGGTCGGAGCAATCTGCGCCTCTGCCCTGTCCAGATTCACCACACTGTTGTCATAGGCATTGCGAAGCCCCGCAAGCTGCTGTTGCTGGTAGGCCTCATTCATGTCACGAATAGCCTGTTCATAAGAATTCGGCTGGGGCAATGTTGGACTTTGCATCTGCCATCCTCCAACGGCAGGGCTCCTGTTTGCACCTGCCCCCATAATGCCGATGTAATCCGATCCATCCGCACCGCCAGAATAATTATATGCCGCCCGAATCGCTTCAGCCTGCCGGTGAGCCTCTGCTGCTTCCGCTGAATTTCCTGCTGCCGTTGCTGCATGCCACTGGTTGGATAGCCCAGCAATGCGCTCGGTGTCCATAGCAGAGAGTTGCTTCACTGTGGCATCGTTATGTGTTCCAATCGGCGTGTAGCTGTTCGAGCCAGACGAAGCAGAGCTGACCGGAGCGCTCTGCGTGTTTGCAACGGAGCTTGCCGGTGTCGCTGCGCTTTGTGCAGCATTATTTTGGCTGTTGTTCGCCGCAGCATTCGCCAGCGTCTTTGCGCCGCCAAGAATCAGGTCAGTAATGCTTGCCATGCTCTCAACTCCTTATTCTGCTTTCGTCAGCTGCTTCCACACCTGATTTCCACCGGTACCCGCCAAGCCGGACACAATGCCGACAGCGACCGCCGTAATAATGTCCTGCGCAGGGAAGCCCTGCATCTGAATGTAAAATGCTACAGCGCCTAATATGCCGCCAACGGCACCGCTGATGACGGGCAACCACTTGTTTTTCATCGGACTCTGCTTGAATCCCTGCGTCACCAAGACGCAAATCACCGTGATTGCGAATACGTTTCCAGCTGCTAAATAATCCATATTTACCCTACCTTTCTTCTTTTCCGTCCATTGCATCAATGCGGTGGTGCGCCTGTTTCGCCGAGGCTTCCACCTTCACCATTCGCTCGGCCATGTCCAAATACTTTTCATCCTGTGCCTCCTGCTTGCGCTTGATGTCATCAATGCCGGACTTCACATAACCAAGCTCCGTTAAAACAACAGCCTCGCCGCTTGCCTTTTCCCGCAGCTCCTTGTCACGGGTGCGCTGCGTGTTCGCAAGACCAACCACCACGCCGATAAGAGAACAGGCGATGCCAATCACTACTGTGAGTTCAATCGTCATTCAGTCCCAGCCCCTGCTTTCTGTGCCTTCTCGTAAGCACGATTCACCATGATTGCCGTCTCCTGCTTTGTAATCAGGCTCATAGGGCGCAGGCCGTCCGTGATGCCATTCATCTTGGCTCTGAGGTATTCCCCCTCAACATCCCATTCACCGGCAAGCGCAACCGCCCGCTCCTTCTCGTACTGCTCCATGTGGGCTTTGAATTGGTCATAGCTCATCTCTGCTTCCTCCTTATACTCCGGCCTGTAAGCGCCGACGATATACTTCTTGTCCCTTACACGGCGTGCCACAGTTCCGCCGTTGGCTTGGCTGGTGCTGCTGGTGTTCCCGTCTATGGTGGTGATGTTCTTGCCGTCCCAGCTCTCGCAGATGCCCACATGGGCGGTTGACTTCTGCCCATTGAAATTGAAAAAGATGATGTCTCCGGCTTGGTAGTCCGTCACCCGCTGGCCGTAGTGGTAGCTGTACAGCGTTGTGCAGCTCGCCGTTCCACCCTCTTTCGACGTTGCACGTCCGCCGTAAAACTCACTTGATGCCCCCAGCTGCGCAAATAACCAATTTATAAATGCAACGCACCAGTGCAGCTTCGGATTGTTCACCTTGCCGCCGTAATATGCGGTGTTGTACTTTACATTCTTGCTGCCCAGCGGCTCTTCCTTCGTGCCGATTTGGGACGCTGCCAGCGCAAGGATTGCTTTTACTGTGGTTTTCATCCCCGTCCCCCCCTAAAACAACGTATAGTGCGGCCTGTCCTCATCAAACAGCCAATACCGCACCCAGTCATCCAGCACGATTGCCACCACAGACAGCGGCACCCATGCCAGCGTAAACCAAAGACAAATCTGCCCCAGCAGGTTAAATGGCAAATGACTGTAATCCCACACTGCAAGCCCTAAACCGATGTTTAACACCAGCCCTGCGAAAAACTCCGCTACTGTGATAACGACCGTACCAATGACCGCTTGCTTGGCCAGCGACATCTCCCACGGCAAATACTCATTGAGTCCTCCAAGGAGTAGAAACAGGCACCCACCTAACACCGGCATTGTCCAGTGCACTGGCAAGGTGTTAACCAGACTGCGCCAGCCAAATTCTACGCTCCAATATACCGCTGCGCCGACCGCAAACAGCACTAGCGCCTTAATTGCCCTGCTCAAATTGCAGCACCTCCATCATATTGGCGGCCAAATCTTTTGGCAGCTCTGCGCCGTAGTAAATGTTATCCAGCTCCTCCGCCGTCTCTGCTCTACGTGTCCACACAAGCACGTGATTGCAATAAGTTGTGTGGTATAGCTTATGGGCGGTCACCGCCATTCCGATAGCCACGATGTCGGCGGCAGGATATAGTCGGCACAGCTGCCCGTCAGCGTGGTAGGGATAGCCCACCGCTCCCTGCTCTATAGCAGTAAAGGCGGCAGATAGGTTGATTTGGTCGGTCTCCGTCAGTGCAAACTGCTCCGTTGTTCCGCTGGGTAGATTAACCTCGCACCCGGCGATAATTGCAGCATTTGCGGCAGCAGAAATCTCCGCAAGCTTGGCGGCTCGCAGCGGCGCCATATCTGGTGGAGGGATTTTCCCCTGCGCTACTGCGGTGATGATGCCATTTTTGATGGTCAGCTTGATAAACGGCAGGTAGACCTGCGCCTCCGCTTCCAGCTCCTGTGGCACGGCAAGCCAGCCGTCTGGGATGGTTTGGATGTTGCCGGACTGGTTGGCGTGTGCGCCGTTTTCGTGTGGTTCTTTTTTAATGATTAGCATATTATCTCTCCTCTAGTACGCCAACGATAAAACAATCGCTGTGTAGCTCCTGCCTGCCTCATTGCCCTGATTTGCAGCAGATGTGCCAGACCAAGATAGACCATCTGCACCCCATGTGATACCCACAGGGATGCTGTTGTTGCCTATCGACCCACCGCTCCGGGATGGGCGTACCCACATTGTCGATGGCGCTGATTGTGCGGTGGAAATGACAACCAAATCCGGGCGGAAACCAGTTATAAGGGTATTTGGAGTTGCATTGAATGCACCAGTACCTATATAGTCAATTTTGGCGGCGCTAACCGACCCTTTGGGGAGGTCACGGAACCTGCCGAGTGCCCGGTAGACGAATCCACCCACGGTTGACCCATTTGGGTGTGCGTTTTCATTCGGGCTATATATCAACTCGCTAGGAGGACGCTCTGGGATGCTAACAGGAGAGGCCTGCATCTGGACGATGTAGCTCCCAAGGCGAGAGGAATCCGGTGCATTTGCAGGAGTAAAGTACACACCAGAGATATCTGTCCATGGTAAATTGCTATTAGCCACCCTCCAATACTTCCCCTTAAGCACATTAGCCGGAGTCCAGTTGTTGTAGGAAAACCATGTCGTGCTTATTGCCCCAGTTGTAATGGCTCCCGTGTCTGGGTCAACTGTTAAGGTGTCAGTGTAAGCCACGTTAGTTTCCGCACTTGCAGAGCTCTGATGGAACTGTTGTGTTGATAGGGTGCCTATAACCAGCTCGGCCTCCCTCTTCCGTATCCACATGTATTGGGACACAAAAGACAATGTCCTAAATCCTGCATCCGGAACTGGCTCTGGTACTGGGATTTCTGGAGGGTACTCGAGTTTAAAATCTTCGGCCAGAGTAAAGGCCGGGCGGAATCCAGCAGATGCATTATTGCTAGAGATGGCAACTGGGGCACCGAGTGCAGACACCACATGGGCTTGAGTTACGACAGATGTCAAGGGAGACCTTGTCCACTGTCCACCTGTGGCACCTAAGTCGTCAGTTGCTACACCTAAGGACTCTGCATCAGGTAAGGGAGACCCCTCAACGTTTGCGTTGGCGGCGGT
>JGI994J12354_10003439_pt1 | contig 14789 bp, 18 predicted proteins | sample IntmicLarv3ML3BL_FD_12354 | JGI IMG/M metagenome (IMG submission 12354)
ANNNCAAAAATTAAGAATATTGCTAAAGAAAAAGACATTCCAGTACAACAGGTTCAGCAGAATTATTTGATTGAGCAAGTCTTGCGATGAATCTCAAAAAGCGACTATCGGACGAGTTTCATTTTGAAAGGGGATATCTTATTGGCAATATGATTGGCATAAACAAACGGCAACAATGGATTTGGATATGATGATAAAAGAAACTGAGTATCAGAAATGATATTAATTGATATATTCAGTAAAATATTGGGCGACTCGAATGATGGATTTAAGTTTGTAGTGAATTATCAATGTGCTGTCATTACAAGCAAAACCATTATATAAAGTACATCAAGAAAAACCCCAGATATGTGATGGCAGGTCTTTATGCTGATGAGGGTATATTGGGAATGAATACTAAGAAGCGAGAAGAATTCAAGCGTATGATTTCTGATTGCGAAGCGGGACAAATCGACCTTGTCATTACGAAGTCCATTTCAAAGTTTGCAAGAAATATGCAGGATTGCTTGAAGTATTCAAGGAAACTAAAACGCTTGGGTATTAGTATATATTTTGAAAAAGAAAACATCAACACCTTAGATGCTGCCGGAGAAGTGTTATTTACCATCTTAAGTTCTTTGGCACAAGATGAATCAAGGAGCATTTCTGAAAATTGCAAATGGGGTATTTGAACAAGATTTAGTCGGGGTATCGTACACATAAATACAGATAAATTTCTAGGTTATGATAAAGATGCTGATGGAAAGCTGATAATCGATGAAGAACAGGCAGCCATTGTGAGAAGGATATATGAAGAATTCTTAAATGGAATCAGCATAGCGGTTATTGTCAAACGATTGATGGACGAGCAAGTACCAGGATGTTTGGGAAAGCCAACTTGGAGCGAGGGTGGAATTATTGGTATCTTAAAAAATGAAAAGCATGAGGGCGATTCCATTTTGTAGAAGACATATACTGCAGACTTTTTGACAAAGAGGCAAGTAAAAAACAATGGGGAATTAGAAAAGTACCTAGTCAAAATAGCCATAAGGGAATTATCTCAGAAGAACAACGGGAAGTGGTGTGTCAATCAGCTTATGGGAGGAAAAGTTGGCATGACCGAAAAGTACACATATGGCAATGTGATAAATACTTAAAAAGGTGGTGTGAGAGGGTGCAGAGGCGAAACGGTAAAAGAGAAGGCATTGGTGGACGCTTTTATTAAGGCTTGGAATAACATAGTCTTTGGACGAGGCGATTATATTCCAAAGTGGAAGAAAGCTAAAGCCGAGGGAAACCCTTTAGAAAAACTCAGAGCAACACAGATGATGGAACTAACAGAACAGCCACTAATTCAAGAGTTGATACCAGACATGGCAAGGTTGGTAATGGAAAGGGTAGAAGTTGGCGATGGTGGGGAGTTTGAATTCCACTTTATGAGTGGAATCAAGGAGACGGTTATAGCTGAATAGTAAGTGGGTAAAAGCCGGCTGAGTGAATTTGTTTGAGTTCATGAGGTCGGTTTTTTTGTTTATTCTTATTTAAAGAGATGCTATAATTATGAAAAAGTAAAGGGAGTAATAGAGATGATGATAAAAAGGAAAAATATATTGACAGATGACAAACTAATAGAAACAATTAAGAACTATGTAAATGAAGATGTATACGATTATGCGATTTTGATTGATGGAGAGTGGGGAAGCGGAAAAACTTATTTTGTTCGAGAAAAATTAAAGCTTGCGTTAGAAAAGTGTGAAAGTAAGAAAGCAAAAAAAGATACAGAGTATGAAAAACGAAAGGTTATCTATGTTTCATTATACGGCACTACTTCGACGGAGGATATAGCAAAACGAATATATGTAGAGGTCTATATGGAAAAAAATGAAAAAGCAAAAAAGGGAGTGAGGATTACCGGGGCGATGCTATCTATTCTTTTTGATGCTTCGAAAACGAAGGAGATTGAAAATGGGATAATAGAGAATCTCTTATCACTCAAAAACAGTATTTTGATATTTGATGACTTGGAAAGATGCGATTGTCCGATTAATGAAATACTTGGATATATTAATACTTTTGTAGAACATAATCATTTGAAGGTCATATTAGTGGCGAACCAAAGAGAAATCGGTAAAAATGCATCTACACATAATCAAGAACTAAAATATTTGATTGCGGCGAATACAAAACTCAACTTTAATGAACCAAAGAAAGATGCATTGGGAATAATGGAGATAAGTTCAGAAGAAGTGGATATGGTACATATAAATGAGTTGGATACGAGGGTATCAAAACTGTTTGGACAAAATTTAACTTATGAAAAAATCAAAGAAAAGTTGATAGGAATTACTTTATATTACTATCCTAATTTGAGTGAGGTTATGGAAAACCTAATTTTGAAAGGAGGGTTTCCCGAAGAATTAGAAGATATTTTAATGAAAAAGGGAAAGTTTTTTAAGAATTATATGGAAATAGAAAATCATCCCAATTTAAGAACATTTCAATTCTATTTGTCTAAGATAAGTGAAATCTATTCATATGTTTCAAGATTGGAGAATCGTGCTAAAGAAGCGTTTTTAAACTACGCCATTGAATATGCTTATAAGGTCGCAGTGACTTTCAAGAAAGGTGAATATAAGAGTCCATGGGAAGGAACGAAGCAGATAAAACGTGTCAATATCTCTTTAACTAAGAGCTATAACAGTAGTTTAGGGTTATACTTTGTGGATGATTATATCATAAATAGCGTATTGGATATTGAAACAATAGGAGAAACTATGAACATATACGAAGATGAATTTTTCGAAGATAGGGATGGAAGTGCAAGTGGCTTGAGAAAACTTGAGCTAGGGTGGTTTCAGGCTGAAGATAAAGATATAGAAGATACTATTGAAAAAATGCTCAAGGAGATAGAGGGGGAAAAATATTCTTTTAGAGAATATTCTCGTATAGTAGCAATGCTTGTCAAGCTAGAGGGCGTGGGCTTTGAAAAGATGTATTTAGAAAAAGCCAAGTCTTTTATGGGAAATAATTTATCTAAGGCAACCGATTTTCAACATATCAATGCTTCATTTGGAATGATATGTGAAGATAGGGAAGAGAATGAGCGTTGCCAAGAAGTAATGAAGGGGCTGCAAAGTATTCTAGACAAAGTGCATGAAAAAAAATCAAGAGACAGTTTACAGGAATATTTAGAACTAACAGAGGATTGGGCAGAGGAATTGAATAGGTATGTAGAGGAGAATATTCGAGATATCCGTGAGTATGTTGGATTTTTATCACATTTTGATATTGCAGAGTTAGCGAATAAGATTGAAGCATCATTGACGTGTGACTTGCAGTTATTTAGAAGGTGTTTTAATACTGTATATAATAAGGGGTATAAAGGTAAAGTTTTAGAAGAAGAAGCGGAAAACATAAAAGACTTATTATCTGCGTTAGAAAATATTGATAAGAATGAATTTGGAAAAATCAAGAGTTTACACTTCAACGCATTGATTGGAGAAGTAAGGACGCAGGCAGAGGTGTATGGAAAGAAAGCACAAGAAATGAAGGTATGTAAAGAATGGTTTGAAGCAAACGGGAAAGATAATACATAATAGGGAGTAAAGGTGTAGATTTTCTGCCCTCTATTTTTTGATGCTAGTTTCGCCATAAAGTGCATAAACAGTTGAACTAGACGGGTGTTAAGTTTCTATGATTGGCAAAGTATATTACTTCGAGAATGACGTAAAATGGCGTTTGCAAGGCATGAGATAGTGGATAAGTACATCTTGAAGTCATGCTTATCGCTACATTAGGAGAAAGAAGTTCGCAACGAGATAAGCAGGGGGTGAAACAAAATTATATAATTTGGTAAAAGCCGATACGATTTAGCGAAAGTGAAGGGGTATAATTTATGGAAGCAGAGGTAGTGGCAATAGAGTATTACAACCTCCAGTTTTACTTGTTTTTGAGCTCAGAATTGGACAAAATGAAATCCGTATACTTAGCCGAGAGAATTGATGTAGGCGAGCAAATGGTGATGAGGGATATATACAAGTGGTGTAGGGGGCAACCGCTTACAGGACGAAGTTTGTTTATCGAAAGGTCTTTCCTGTGAAAGCAAATCTGTGGAATGTGTATTGCTATTTGCGAGGAAAGCTGGAAATGTGGTATGGAAATAAATAACGTGGAGTTTCGCCAAATAGTATAAAGTATTAGATAAGCAAGAGCACAAGAAGAGAAGATATGTTTTTATGCTTATTGCTTTGAAGAGTATTTTTGGAATAAATATTAGATCATTGGAGTGGAGTATTGGGTATAATGGACGAAAATAGAAATTCGTTGTCAACAGTGCGAATAGCATAACTGCCATGGTATTTCTTTACGACATCGATGATATTACGCAATCCAATACCATGATTATCAGGAGCGGTCGGCTTAGTAGTAGCAAAAGTATTTCCTTTCTCAATAAGTTTGTTTTCGTGAAAATTTGATACTGCGATTATGGTATCAGTGCCTTCAATTTCTAATTTGATTTTGATAATTCTATTTGATAGGCATTTAGTTGTTGCCTCTATGGCATTATTGATAAGATTAGATAAGAGAATCACAATATCAGTATCTTCAATTTTTAATTCAGCCAAGTCATTGAATTTGAATACGAAAAGGATATTCTCTTCTCTTGCCTCGCGATATTTAGTATTTAAGATTGCATTGACAATCACGTTGTTTGTGTCTATATGATCATAATATTCTGCAGTTTCGGTACTAATTTTCTCCAAATAGGATTTAGCTTCAGTGTATTTTTCATCGTAAATCAATCTTCCAAAACAAGTTATTTGATTTTGGTATTCATGGGTCTTTCGCCTTAGTATATCTAAATTCGATGAAATAGAATGATACATTTGAACTTGATTTGCTGTTTGTAGCTTAAATAATTCATTTTCTCTTATTTGCTTTTCACGAACTAAGATATTCTTAATTAAGTAGAATTCTATAATGTTCATAAACACTAATGATGAGGCGATTATAAATAGCGTATTTGTCTGCTCGCTACTACTGTTTATAAAGTGAATAATCAAGGCGGTAATCACACCAATTGTCATAAGCGGAAATGGTAATATTAGTATCCAGTCTTTTTTAGAAACATCGATATTAAGCTTCTTTTTACCATTGAAATATTGGTTCAAAATTAAAACAAAGACAAGCAATGTTGCTTTTCCTAACAAAACGATTAGATCGTCTTTGTCCATTAAATTAGAAGAAGATATACCGTTAATTTTTAGCGAACTTAGGATAAGCCAAAATAAATAATCTGTAATAAGGAGTAAGCCTTGGAACATTATTGACAAAGCTAATGACTTGAAAAAAGTAACTTCAAATAACAGAAGCATATAAAAACAAAAAACAAGTATTACGGCAAGCTGCTTCAATATAAAATCATTTGATAGATACACTACTAAAATGAAATCGGAAAGTATAAGCAGTGAAAATAACAGGGTATTTATTATTTTGTATTTGTAATTTTTAGGCACAGTAAAAATCTCGAAAAATAATTTATAGCAAAACATTTCAATGACTATGAATATTAAACTCTTGAAATATATTAACATTTAGAATTCTCCTTTATGTGATATGAATTGCTTTTTTACATTTCGGTAGTTGATTTTTGGGATTGGTAATTCTATATTTGTAGATAATATGGCTTTATAATTGGTTATTTGGGTTATGTATTTCATATTAACAAGATAACTTTGATGAATTCTAAGGAAATTGTGAGCTGTCAATTTTTCTTCAAGTTCGTCTAGTTTCATACGCAGAGTGTGTTTTGCAGAGTCGTTTTTTACAGTATAAAATTCACTTTTGTGTAAATGGCTTTCAATAAATATTATGTCTTCTACATGTAGTGCTTTTAATCCTTCGATGAAATTGAAGTTTATCTTAACTTTCAAGGATGACATTTCTTTAATAATTGTATCTAAACATTCAATGATTGATTCTTTAAAAGTGTGATTATCTTTCAATAAATACCTTATCGCATTTACCTTGTAGCCTTCTAGGCTATGGGATATATGTGCAGTAATAAAAACTAAAAAAATACTTTTATTGTATTTACGGATTATTTTTGCGGTTTCAATCCCATTTAGTTCATTCATATTAATATCTAAGAAAATAATGTCATATTGTAAAAGGTCATTATTTAGAAGTATTATTTCTTCGCCCGATGAAAATAAATTTATTTCATAGGACAATTTTTTTTGAATCATATATTTTTCAATATGTTCTCGGAGGTTATGTTGGAAAAAATTCTCATCATCGCATATGCCAATTCTTATCATATAGACTCCTTTCAAAAACTTGAAATCGATTATAGTATAGCAAATTTTTAGCATGTTGTGTATAAGATTAGTAATATTTTTACGTGGTTTTTTTTATAATCTCTTATCGGTGTTATATTAACAAAAAACTCAGAATAGTCAACATCAAAAATAATCTTCAATCCGACCAAATCAGTAACATAAATATTTCCTTTTCCCAGTTCAATCAAAGAATATGTATTTCTACTAAGAGTAGAGCCTAAGACTTGTAATTGTGCAACAGTTTGTTCTTGCGACAGTTGGCAGGAATGTCTTATTGTACGGATGTTGTTGCTTAATTGTTTGTTAGATAGAATTTTCAAAATTTCACTCCTTTCACATAGCTTATGAGCATAAGCAATCACATTTCCATTTTATCAAATAACTTAAAAATGAATGGTTACAGGTATAAGCTGAAAAATGAGTTTGATAAAAAAATGGAAGAAGATATAACTTATTTAAGTTATATCTTGATTATTAAAGATTTGATTAATTATAATAGTAATATTGCTTGAAAAACCTCCGTTTTCTGCCAAAAATGTCCGTTTTCTGCCATCACTCTTGAAAAAAAATATATTTTGAGTAGAATGAAAGCAACTTAGAGAAGAGAAAATCAAGTGGTCGATTTCATTTAGAAGATGGGGGTGATGATTATGGATGAAGTGCAGAAACACAGCATGTTTGGAGGAAAATAATATGGTTGAAAGGTTTTCTTGTAGAATCACGGATGCATTAGTAAATAGGAACTATATCATTAATGAGCAAAGAGCTATATACGAGTTTCACACTTTAATGTTCCTTGAAAAAATGATTACGATAGTTTCAATTTTGACATTTAGCTTGATTATGAATGTTTTTCTACAAACCCTTGTTTTCGGAGTGAGTTTTCTAAGTCTGCGGAAGCGGACAGGAGGGTTTCATGCAAATACATTTTTGAAATGTTATATGTTGTCGCTAATAACTTACATCGCATCAATTAAAATATTGCATCCACTATTAGAGAGAGCGACAGTTACAGTAATTCTAACAATGCTATTTTGTGCTGGAGCGATAATATTTTTTATTGGCACAGTTAATCATCCTAACTTAGGCTTAGAAGAGAGTGAATTGAATATCAGCAAAAGGTTGGCCCGAAAGATTGTGCTAGTGATAATGGGCATATCGGCAGCTTGCATGATGTTTTTGGAAACTAAAATATATGGTATAAGTGTATGTATAGCATTAGCATTTTGTGCATTTGGGCTAATTTTATCGAAATTAGTGAAACAAGAAATTTGAGAAAGAGGAAGAATAATATGAAGAAAAAACAAATATCAACGACGATATTAGGTGTTACAGAGAAAATTATAAGACGTGAGCTGGAAGCAGAACAAAAGAGATGGCCACCATTTTGCAATGGTATATTTCATCAGCCTAAACGGCCAAAGAATAAAAAATAGGAAAGGTGGCAGTGATAGCAGTCTTATTTATAGGTATGGTTTAAGCATAAGGAAGAGATAGGTTAAAAGATTATTTTTAAGTGGGGAGATTTGTGGGTGGAAACTTACAGTTAATAGAACTGAGAACTCATATTTATATAATTAAAAATGGTAGTGGATACTATACTTATAATATCGAAGAAGGTCTAAGTATCAGAATGAATGAAGAATCAAAGAAGTTCATAGATTGCATAGTTGAGAATAATATTGAATATTACATAGACAGGAGACTGAAATTAGAGTTATGAGCATTTTATTTAAGCGAAAATATCCAGTAGTTGAACAGCATGATCAATCAGATTGCGCAGCGGCAGTTTTAGCAACAATTTGTAAATTTTACAAAAAAGATTTTACAATTATGAAAATGCGAGAAATTATAGGAACAGATATATACGGGACAACTGTTCATGGCATGATTCATGGGATTGAAAAAATTGGATTTCTTGCAAAGGCAATTAAAATTAATATTGATGATGTTGCTGGTGATTATACACTACCTGCAGTTGCACAAGTGATTACGGAACGGGGAGAGAATCACTTTGTAGTTATACATAAAATAAAGAATAAGAGATTTATTATAGCTGATCCAGCAAAAGGACTTATTGAATATTCAGAAAGAGAGCTTCAAAAAATATTTACTGGCATCCTAATTGTTTTAATTCCTAAAAACGAATTTGAAGTAGAGTATGTAAAACAAGCTTCTATGTGGGTTTTGTTCAAGCAAGTGATGCTACCACAAAAAAACATTCTAGGAATGGTGATTCTTTGTTCATTTGTGCTAACGGTTATAGGGATAGTTTCAGGACTTTTTTCTAAAATTGTATTTGATGAAATAATTCCATATCATTTAGAAAAAGCATTGTATAGATATATGATTGTTTTCGGAATCGTAGGTATAATTCAAGTTTTTTTGAGCTCTTTTAGAAGTTATATTTTGTTATTTATTTCTAGAAAAATTGATATCCCAGTTCTACTAGGGTATTACAATCATATATTGAGATTGCCTTTTACGTTTTTTACAACACGCCGTGTGGGAGAAATTCTTACTAGATTTCAAGATGCAATGGCAATTAAAGAAATTTTTTCACAAGTAGCTGTTACGTTGGTTTTAGATGTGTTTTTAGCAACATTTACAGGAATAGCTTTATTTAGGTTGAACCCTTCACTTTTTGCAATTACGGCAGTTGTTGTTGGCTTAAATATTATCCTCATTTATCTGTTTAAAGGGAGATACAAGAGTTTAAACTACGAGCAAATGGAAGCCAACTCTATTATGAATTCACATTTAATTGAGTCTGTGAAAAATATTGAAATCATTAAGGCAAGTACAAGTGAAAGTAGCCAACTTGAGAAATTAGAACATAAATTTGTGAAAGTGCAAAAACTAGAGTATAAAGAGGGGATTTTAGGTATTATTCAAGGAATGCTATCCTCTAGTATAGGAAATATAAGCAGCATTTTGTTAATTGGATTTGGAGCAATTTCTATTATCAGGGGTGATTTTTCTATAGGTGATTTACTTATTTTTCAAACGTTAAGTGGGTATTTCATAGAGCCGATTCAAAATTTAGTGTCATTACAGTTAACCTACCAGGAGGCACAAATTGCAATGAAAAGACTTGCAGAGTTGATGGATTTGGATTTAGAGGAGCAGTCTAATGAAGAATCATTGCAGGATACAAGTATAGATGGCAATATTCATTTTGATAATATTACGTTTAAATATGGATCAAGACCGCCCATTTTAAATAATTTGACATTAACGATTAAGCAAGGAAGCAGAGTGGCAATTGTAGGTGAGAGTGGGGCAGGCAAAACGACAATTGCAAAATTATTGATGAGGTTTTATTCTTTAGAGTCAGGGAAAATTTCGTTGAATGGTTATAATGTGGAAGATATTCAGATTATGAATTTACGAAAAAAAATAGGATATGTACCTCAAAAGGTTGAGTTTTTCACGGGTACCATTCTGGAGAATATTAAGTGTTCTGATGAAATGGCAACTTATGAACAGGTGGTTGCAGCATCGAAGTTAGCGGGTTGTTATAATTTTATACAAAAATTACCAAATAGATTTCATAGTTTTATTGAAGAGGATGGCACAAATCTTTCAGGTGGAGAAAAGCAGATGATTGCAATTGCAAGAGCATTCTTGCGTGAGCGGGAGCTATATATATTTGATGAATCAACAAGTAATTTAGATTCATTTAGTGAAAATTATATACAGAAAGTAATGTTAAGAGCAACTAATGGAAAGACTACAATTATAATAGCTCATAGATTATCTACAATTATTAATAGTGATTGGATTATTTTTATGAAAAATGGCAATATTGTTGAACAAGGAACGCATGAAACTTTAATGAATGTGGGTGGGAAATATTCAGAAATGATAGAATTACAGAGAGGCTATTCTGTAGGAACAAATAAAAAAGATACTATAATTTCGCCTCAAGAGGAGATAAGATATGATTGATTTTTGATACTAGAATATAATATAGATGGTAAAGGTCATTATTTGGATAAGAATTTGTGTTATCCAGATTGACATAAAAAAATACGAAAGGAGGAAGAAAAATGACATTGACATTACCAGCAAACTACGTTGAAGTAGCGGAAGATGAGATGATGTATTTGGATGGAGGTACAGCAACGAATTTTTACAACAATATGAAAGCGTTACTAAGAAATTCCTTGATTAAGAAGATATCAGGAATGCCATCACTTGCAGCTATAGGGAAAATGACTTATTCAGCAGCTATGATTAAATTCCCTGCGCTAATGGGCAAAATTGCTTCTTTGACAGGAAATCCTGCAGTGATTGCAGTGGCAGTAATAGGAGCGGCGGCAGCAGCAGCGGCACTATGGAACAAACGAATATTCTATTAAATTAAGGGCGTGATTTTTGACGTGAAATTACATTAGAAGTTATTTGCTTAAATGCTATGGTAATAGAAGATGGAAACATCTTCTATTACTGTAAACTATGATAGGAGATTGCCATGAAAAGACAGGGAATTTTTAATTCAGTATATTTTTTAACTATACTAATTTGTGCGTGCATTATTATAATGTATTCAGCTTTAATGAAGTATAATTTTTTAAATAATGACAAAACATTTGCATACTTTACTAATTTTCTATTAGCAGTTTTTTTATTATACCTTGTTTATGTTTTAACAAATTTTTTGGAGTATATAGCATTACGATTATTAAAACTGATTGTGATAAAAAGCTTTGTGATATATCCATTTGTTTTTGATAGAACTATTACATTTCAACCAATTCGATTGCTTTTTAATCAAGAATGTATAAGAGATGTTTTTCCCAGAAACATTTTGTATGATTATGCAAATGGTGGATCATTGGAAGAAATAAAACTAAAGTTTAAAAAGATACGATATATAAGAGAAGGTGCACTTTTGGTGACTTTGCTTATATTCACAATTGCAATAACATACTTATTAGGGGAGAATATTAATTTTTATGTTATTCTGATTTATATATTATTGTTTTTAGCATCGTTTTGTAAAGCCAATGATAATTGGGTAGGCAATAGGTATGTTTTGCTAGAAAACAAATTTGAAGAATATGTATTGTCTAGTAAATATTGTGAGGTCATATTAATTGATAACTATTCTAAATATCTACAAAAATTTAATGTAGACGAAAAGATTAATGATGATAATAGAGGAGCATTATTGAGAATATTAGAAAACTATCTATATGCGTGCATTTATGAAAAGAAAGTCACATTAGATAAGTGGACAATAAGAAAAATCTTATATTGTATAGGTGAAGAAAATAATAAAGAGAATACGTTATATACACTTAAAATGTCGCAAGTAAAGAAATTAATTGGGTTGGTAGGAAAGAAAAATGATAATGAAGAATATTGTGATTATGGAGTTGACTTAATGAGTGAAGAAATAGCCAAGATTAATCAAAATAATGCTTATGGTATTGGGAATATGGGGATAAAGCATTTGAGAGAATATCAAGACTTTCTGTTGGGTAAGAAGGAAACTGTTAATTATAAAGGGTATTTTGTTTCAGGAATAGAGAGTGTATTTTCTTCGAGCATTACAGTGGATAATGAAATCAGGATGTACTGTCAGGGAAGGGATAACTTAGGAGAAGTCAAATGGAGAAAGTGAAAATTTTAGAACGGAAAAAATTAAAACTAGTTAATGTTTTGACTAAGGAATTGAGAAATATTCAATTGGAGCAATTGGATGATGCAATTAAAAAATTTGCCAACTTTATAGATGTTTCTCAAATACAAACAAGAGGGCCATTAATAACCAAATTAAATGGAACAAAAATTAGTGACATAGGTGAAATGACCCTAGATTATGATATCATGGTGCAACTAGTTAGAAAAATAGAATTAAAGGGGTTTGTTTTCTACAATACAGTAGTGGAGCCTCATTGCTTATATATGCATTATGAAGGCGTAGAAGAAGAATTTGTATACGCTCAATCTAAAATGAATGTACATATATGGGAGAATGATCTTATAGAGACAGGGAAAGAATATAATATATATGTAGAAAATGAAGACAATAAAGTAACTATAGATGTATTTAAGCCGATGGAGATATTTAATGAAACTATATAGTAAAGAAGAATTGAAAAATAGTCGGATATTTTTTGACAAATCGCCATCAGGAATATTTGTGGGTATAGCATGCTTTTTTATTATAATGATTATTGCCACATTATTTGTACTACAAGTTCTTCCAAAGAACTATATAGTTAAGGCTCACGGAACGATAGAAGCCGATGATAAATCGTATATTACGCCTTTAGTTAATGGTGATATTATAGAAGTTCATAAACAAGGAGGAGAATATGTTGAGGTAGGCGATATATTGATAACACTGTCTACGGGAACCGAAGGAGTCTATGAACGAGAACTTGAAAAGCAAATAGAAGAAGCTGAAGAGAAAAAAGAAATTTTCGCTAGATATGAACAGTCTTTAAAAGAAGAGAAGAACTTAATGCAAAATAATGATATGGAACAAGAATATTATGGTAAGGTAGAATATTATCTGGCGCAAGTTGCTGACGAGGGGAAACAAGATGGAAAAAGGACTAAGGAAATCGAACGAAAAGAAGAAGAACTTTTAGCATCTAATTTAGAACTGGCAGCTATACCAAATAAGGTATATGATCATTATGAAAGAAATTATCAAAGAATTTCAGAAGATATAGCAAATTTGGGAAACGGTGGTAGTGAAATTAATGGGAAAATTGCAGAGATAGAGACAATAATTAAACAATTGCAAGATAAACTGAAAACGGTTGAGCAAAATATAGGGAATACAAATGTATCAGAAGATATTTATGCGAGTTACCAAACTGAGAAACAAATAATATTGGAGGAGTTATCGGAGTGGTCGAAAGAGAAAGATAGATTAACAGAACAAAAAAGAGAAATATTAGTCTTAGCAGAATCTGAAAATTTAAATTTGCAACGACAACTAGAAGATGCATATTATGAATATGAAAAGCAATTACAAGAAGAAATTAAGCTCAAGGAAGACGAGATTAAGGCTAAAAGACAAGAAATAGAAGAAATGATATTTGGAGAAATTAGTGGAACATCGTTGATGTATCATCAATTACTTAGTGAATTGGGAAGCGAAAGAATTAAAAACAATGAAAAAATCATAGAATTAACAGGACAAAAAAATATTAGGGAATCAGATAGTGGGCTTCTGAAAATCATGGCGACTAGAGCTGGTGAACTTCATTATTTAGTGCCAATAAAATTAGGGATTGGACTTCAGGCATTTCAGCCTATAGCTCAAATTAATAATGGAGAGGATTTTACATTAGTTGCAGAATGTTATATTTTGGCACAAGATAGAAGTAGAATAAATGTGGACGATTATACGAGAATTGCTATAGCGGGAGTGAATCAATCAAAATATGGACTTTTAGATGGTTCTGTATTGAGTATAAGCAATGGTACGCTCACAAGAGAGTCAGAAGCAGGAATGGAATTGTTATATCAAGTTACTATTGAATTACAAGAAACAGAATTACATACTGCAAAGGAAACGATAAAGGCTACAGCATCAATGCCTATAACGGCTAATATTGTTTATGAAAAGGAAACATACTTTGAGTGGATTTTAGAACAATTAAATATTTGGAGAGAAGAATGAGAGGTTAATAGAATGTCCATTTATATATAAATGTTTTTCTTTGAAATTATACTGATGCTAAGTATACAAATAAAGAATGAATGGTACGCAAATAAGACTAAGTATTTCGCATATGTTAATAGATAATTGTCCAATACTAGAATTTTCATTAAAGGAGATAATGATAGTCTACCAGACCATGATAATTTCACAAGGAAAGAACAAGTAGGTATACTTTGAACTAACAGACCAAGGTATACCTATTTTCTGATTTCGAATTAATGTATATTTCACCTTTTATGATTACTAATAGCTTTCAATCTATGGTATGATAAGGGGAGATTATATAAGAATTTAAATCAATACAATGATAGGGATGGAATTCCACAAAAAAGAGATAAAATTGTATTGGATTCCAAAAAACTTTTGGAGGAAATAAGATAAATGAATAAAGATTTTCCAACCATAAAAGATGATTTTATTAACGTATCGAAAAAGGCTGATATATGCGATAACACATTAGCACAAATGATAGTATCAGGGCTAGGAAATTTCCGATAGTAGGCGAGGTAATTGATGTGGCTACTATTGGGATAAGGGAAAAACTGAAAAAAGATAGAAATGAAAGATTGGCAAGTGGTTTGGAAATAATAATGTCTGACAATACCATTACGCCTGATATGGTAAATGGAATTGAGCCTATTATGGCATTTGCTAAAATTGTTTAATGTGGTAAGAAGATTGATTAGGAATGACAAATTAAAATTTCTAGCAAACCTTTATAAAAATTTGATTTTAGAAGAGGATAGAGACTATAATCAGTTTGAAGAATATCTTGA
>JGI994J12354_10003440_pt1 | contig 14785 bp, 16 predicted proteins | sample IntmicLarv3ML3BL_FD_12354 | JGI IMG/M metagenome (IMG submission 12354)
CGCTGATAACATAATTATACGTTGCCTGTTGTATTGGCACCCATGGATATCGACCCGAACTCAAGGTTCCTGCTGAAGAGTTTCAGGAAGTATTATCGCGAGAACCGTCCGATAATGCCTGAACGCTTCAGCCGCCGTGAGTTCGGTTTCATGTTCTTCGACCGTACTTTCGTTCAAAGGCACTTAGGGTTCAAACGGCCGGAGACGTTACACAGTTTCCTTGTGAATCAGGTTCCTTCCCACTCTTACTATTCTACGGCATATTACAGAAGACCGGATGCCCCGACCATGGACGAGAAGACGTGGCTGGGGGCGGATCTGATCTTCGACCTTGACGCTGACCATCTGATCGGAGCGGACAAGATGTCCTATTCTGAAATGCTTGAGCAGATCAAGAAGGAGATGATCAATCTTGTTGACTCGTTCCTGTTGGGAGACCTCGGTTTCTCTGACAAGGATATAAGCATCGTCTTCTCGGGAGGAAGAGGTTATCACGCACACGTTCCCGTTGAGAGTGTCATTTCTCTCGGATCTGCGGAAAGAAGGGAGATCGTGGACTACGTCACATGTTCGGGAATGAACATTGACTTCGTTTTCCCGTTCAACCTCGTCCCCACGTCCTCATCGAACTTCGGCGGCCAGGTTCGTACGAACATAGCCAAGGACAGAATGATACCTCCTGCCGATTCCGCAGGCTGGAGGCTGAGGATGAGGAACGGTCTCTTCGAACTCACTCAGGATATCTGTGCAATGGAAGTGAAGGACCTGAAAAGATCGTATCCTGCGTTGTCGAAAAGTCAGACGAAGACCTTACTGAAGTTGAAGGAAGAAGTGTCCAAGAACCAGAAGTACATGTTCGAAAAGAATCTTATGACGTTACTCTCGAAAGGCAACCAGGAATTGCTTGTGAGGGTGATGAAAGAGGATGTTGCAATACGTCTGTCAGGAGAGGTGGACGAACCTGTCACCGCGGACATAAAGAGACTGATCCGTCTTCCCAATTCCGTTCACGGAAAAAGTGGGTTGCGTGTGACTCCGCTTACAAGGAATGCATTGAATGATTTCGATCCCCTTGTGGATGCTGTCCCCGCTGAATATTCCGATGATCCTGTGAAGGTCACGATGAAAAGGGATTACAGGATCAGGATCAAGGGGGAAGATCTCTCACTTTCCGGTGAAACTGAGGTTCCAGAGTTTGCGGCTGTGTTCCTGATAGGCAGGAAAGCTGCTGATCATGGGTATTTGTCTGCGAAACAGCAGTGAGACTGCGGCCGCCGTGACCGGGGGCGGATGCATTGCGGCCGAAATTGGTAAATGTTAGTATAAATCAAGTGTAAATAGGGATTTATTTATATATTGGTCGTATTTCAGTATTGAATATTTTCAATAATGAGATACTTATCCCTTCAAAATGAATTCATAGAATATTATGTCGAATAAAGTCAAATTATTATAAAAATAAAGCACAAATAGGGACTTATTTATATATGATATGTGTATCAGTGCTGATGATTTTAAAAAGGGAAATGCATGTCCTCTCAGAGATGAGTTCCGGAGAGGAGGATGTACTCGTGATCGCAGGTGCATTGAACATGAGCAGAACACAGATCTACAGGGTCGTGAAATCATTACGTGAAAAGGATCTGGTGAAACTCAACGAGAGACGTCTCACCCTGTGCAGAGGTACTTACCAGGCATTGTTGTCCACTGTCCTTCACTATTCTTTCGGTGCACGTGATATCCTTGCAGATTCGGGATTAGAGGTACTTGCGGAGATGACAGAACCCAAGACCGTCTCTGAAATAGCAACCGCAACGGAGGTTCATCAAACAACGGTTTCGAGGAAGATAACTGACATGAGAAGAGTGGGGATGATTAGAAAAACAGGCACCCGCTACTACATCAACCACGAGCATTGGCCAAACCTGAAAGAACTTGCAGAAGCGTACAAAGCATACAAGATGACAAATGACCTGCGTGTTCCGACGGGTTCTATCCTTTATTATTCATCCAAAGCGTACGCCATATTTTCGAATGATAAAGAACTCGAATACACAAAGACCGCATTCTCCCTGTATTCGGAAATGGGTGTTACGCTTCACCACTTCACGAATTACTACTGCACGCTGGAGTCTCCATTGACCGTGCAGGATGTTTTCACACATTCTCTGCACATCATCAGTGTGGATGACGATTGGAGACTGAAGATGATGGCCTTGATATTCCACGTGAAGTACAGGGACGAACTCGGAGAAGTGAAACACCCGATGAAGGATCTGATGAACGAGATCCTCAAGGGTTCCAGGGTGAAAGGATGGGTGCCGTTGTGGGAAATGCAGGAACGTGCTGATATGTACGGGGTGAAGTTGGAATGATCACGAAATTTCCGATGATCTCAGATCTTTTCAAAGAGCTTGATGAGATCTCTTCAAAAGAGGTTCACATTTTCCTCATCGGCGGCGGTGCCTTGATGAAGCACAATCTCAAACCGTACACAAAGGACATCGACATTGTGTTGACTCTATGGGTGAATTCGAAGAGTTGTCCCGCATACTTATGAACGCAGGATTTGAAACACAGATCCCGGGAAAGGAATACGAACGTTTGGCTGTATCCCAGATATTCATACGCGGAGATTTCAGAATAGATCTTTTCTTCAGATACGTGTGCGGGAAATTCTACTTGTCCAAAAGTATGATGGAACACTCTACGTTCGAGATAAAGTTAGAAAGACTGACTTTGAATATCTGCTCCCTAGGAGATGTACTGTTATTCAAATCCATGACGGAAAGGGAGGGGGATCTGGATGACTCATGGAACATAATAAAAAGTGACCGTATCACAAACTGGAATGCAGTTCTTGATGAAGCGCGTCTGCAATCATCTGGAGAGAATTCGGTATGGATAACATGGATCACCGACCGTTTTGAATTGTTGGCGGAACGCGGTGCGGAAATACCCATACTTGATGAGATGAGAGCTCTTTCCGATGAATACATAAATGAATGGGAAAAAGGTCTTTAGAGAGAAACAAAGACGCCTGATCAACGAACGCAACGACGGAATGCCGTAACGGCACCGTTACAACGTCATACAGCAACAGGTTTCGAACATTTCATATACGATATCGTTCTCCGTTGCCCACTTCAAGGTCTTTCGTGACGGGTTCGCAATGTGTCTCACACCCATCTTCATGCATTCGATCTCCAAGCTTTCGTAGTTGCGTGAACGCATACATCCGAGTATGACGTTGAAGCCGGAATCGATCAGTTTCCTGATATCTTTGAGAACTGTTTCCTGAGACGGTTCAACGTTGTCCGTACCGGGCGTACGGACAAGTGCCAGCACCACTACGTTACTTACATTCAGTGCCTTCAGGAGTTCCATCGAAAGTTCTAGGTCCTTCCCGAATCCTGATGTCACATGAGGGACAACAGAGCCTCCTGCGTTCATTATGTTCCGGACCGTTTCTGCGTAAGCTTCCGGGCCTTGTTCCAAATGCAGAACGTCCTTTATGATGCCGGGGTCCTGATGCACATCCGTTGAGAATCTGTCCACACCGGATCTCACAAGTGTTTCCGCTTCGCTTTCCGTCAGGAATCCTGCATGGAGGTTGATCTCCAATCCCATGCCCTTCACTTTCCCGATCGCTTCCGTAAGTTCAGCAACAGGTACTTTTCCATTGACATCACACCCACCGGATATCAGCATCCCCGTTCCGCCTTCCCCCTTTATCCTGGCGGCCTCGGCGATCAGTTCTTCGGATGAAACGGCAGGGATCATATTCCTCAGATGGTGTCCTTTGCAATGTTCGCACATCTGCTCGCATACTGCCCCCGTTACGGATACTGCGGGGAATTTTCTCCCCGGTTCATAGAAGATCGCGCGTTCCATAATAGCAAAAAGACCAAAAGCTTTATTCAGTAGATATAGTTCCTTGTGCGATCACATGAAAGGTTTCCGTATAAATGGTTCATTCAAAGATGTAAGACACGAGCAGGTTTTCTCCATTGAGATAGCCGCAGCAGACAAGGACGCAGCCAACGAGTGCGCATTATCCACGCTCGGAAGCAGGCACAAGCTGAAAAGATGGGAGATAACCATCAACGAGATCGTTGAGCTCGCCAATGACGATATCGTCGATCCGCTGGTAAAATACCAAGTCGGTGAGAACTGAGATGAATGATGACGAATTACGTCAGGCCCTCACTGTCCGTGAGGCTTACATGGCGCAGCTCGATATGCTGACGCAGCAGGTTCAGTTACTTCAGATGTCCGTCGAAGAAGCGGCAAGGGCACAGGATACACTGAGGAACCTGAAGAACGCGAAAGAGGGTGACGAGATACTCATCCCCATCGGCGCAGCTTCTTTCATTCCGGCGAAGGTCTCCGCTACCGGTAAGGCGATCGTAGGCATCGGCAACCGTGTGTCTGTGGAGAAGAGCATTGATGACGCTGTTACCTATATGAAATCCAACGTTGACGAGATAACCGCAGCGCTGAAGAAGGCAGCTGAAACACTGAATGAAGTTGAAACAGCGGCAAGGAATCTCACCGCGGCCATAAACCAAGAGTCACAGAGACGTCAGTAACATGTTCGACTCACTGAAGAACAAGCTCAAGAACATTTTCAAAAAGGCTCCGGAGGTCAAGGAGCTGGATGATGCTTATGAGACCGTGTCTTCAACAGAGACTGTTCTGGAAAAGACTGTCGAGAACGAACCTGTAAAGGAAGCACCGAAAGAAAGAGGACTTTTCGGCAGGATCGAAGAGTCGCCGTCACGCATCGGTGTTCCCAAAGAGGCTCCGAAGGATGTCCCCGAGGCTACAGGTGAGGTCCCGGAAACGGAGGATATCTTCGAAGATGAGGATGAACCGCAGGCTGAACAAAAACTTTCCAGAAAGGAACGGGCCAGACTTGCAAAGGCCGAGAAGGGGAAGAAAAACGAAAAAGAATTCAAGAACGATATGGTCGGAGACTCCGGAAAGAAGGTGAAGGAAGGAAGCCTGGATGACCTTCTCTGGGAACTCGAGATAGCGTTGATGGAGGCAGACGTCGCACTCCCCGTTGCTGAAGAGATAAAGAACGGCGTGCGCGAGAACCTTCTGGGAAAGAAATACAGCAGAAGTTATTCCTTAGAAGAGGTCGTTGAACTTTCTCTGAAAGATGCCATCAGGAATGTCCTGAAGCTCAACGAATTCGATTTTGATGCTTGGTTCGAAGAACACAAGAAACCTGCGGTGGTCATGTTCATAGGTATCAACGGTACCGGAAAAACAACAGTGATAGCAAAGATCGGCAACCGTCTGATGAAGGCCGGGAAGACGATCGTGCTGGCAGCAGGCGATACTTTCAGAGCAGGTGCAATAGAGCAGCTGAGCATTCATGCTGATAATTTAGGATGCAAGATCGTGAAACATTCACCGGATTCCGATCCTGCCGCTGTTGCTTTTGATGCTATCGAACACGCCAAGGCAAAGAGAAGGGACGCTGTCCTTGTGGACACAGCGGGAAGAATGCAGACCAACAACAATCTGCTTGACGAAATGAAGAAGATCGTCCGTGTCGCCAAGCCCGACCTGAAAGTGTTCGTTGGTGATTCGCTGGCGGGGAACGATGCAGTTGAACAGGCCCGTATCTTTGACGAAGCTGTCGGAATTGATTGCGTCATATTGACGAAAATAGACGCGGACTCCAAAGGCGGCGCCGCATTGTCCATAGCGCACACCATCGGTAAACCGATCGCATTCGTCTGTAACGGACAGGAATACGGCGACATCATAAAGTTCGACGCGGACTGGATGGTCAACCGTATCTTCGAATGATCTTTATTCCATCTTGATCAGACGCAGAGTTTGTAGAACAGTGTTGCATAGACCTTAGCGTCAGTTACGAGGTTGTCTATCACCACATATTCATTCGGCTGATGTAACGAACCGCCTCCGCACTGCCAAACGTAAGCATCCATTCCTTTCAGTCTGAAGAAATTCGCACATGTTCCTCCTCCCACCCCAACGGTCTCAGGTTCTTTTCCGATAACTGAACGCACGGAATCTTCGAATGCTTTGTATTCATCTGATGTAATGCTTGACGGCTTACCGGCATACGTGCGTTGTTCCACTTCAACAGTGATCTTCGCGCCGGATATCCTTTCGTGCTCCTTCGCGACCGTTTTTGCGAATGCTATGATCTCATCCGGATCATAGTCGGGAAGGACGCGGATGTCCATATGGAACTCATCGTAACCGGGAATGATGTTGACACTTCCGATCGTCGCCGGACTCTTTGTCGGTTCGAACGTTGATACGTTGGGACGGAATATCTCATTGACCTTGGAATATTTCTTTTCAAACCTTTCCATTATATCAGCAAGCAGCTTCGTGCTTACGCGGAAGGCGTTCAGTCCCTTGTTCGGTGTTGAGCCGTGTGTCTGTTTACCTTCGACCATGAACTTCAGCCATATCAAGTGTTTTTCGGCGACCTCGATCATCGTTCCTCCAGGAACACCCCAATCTGGCACTATGATCACATCGTCCTTGGTGAACTTACCCTGCTGTATGAGTGTCTCAACACCCATGAGACTCGTTGTCTCTTCGTCAGCAACGAACGCCAATCCGATGGACCTCCGGGATCCTTTCCCCAGTTCGATGAATTTCGCTCCGTACAACGAAGCGATCACCGCCTGGCCGTTGTCCTCTGTCCCTAGTCCATGTAACTTACGGCCTTTCAGTGTCGGCTCATATGGAGGTGTTTCCCATTCCTCGAGATCTCCCGGGAGTACCGTATCCGTGTGGGAAATTATCCATACTGTTCCCTTTCCTTCACCGTTTTTCTTCGCAAGTACGTTCGGCCTCATTACACCAGGATAGTGAATATCTTCAACGTCGACCCGTTCGATGCTGTCGAACTTGATGTCGCATCTTTTCAGGATGTCTATTATGACGTCTGCCCTTGCTCCTTCTCCGGTGCCTCCGTTCATCGGTCCAATCGCCGGAACTTCAATGACCGCGCTCATATCACGTATCATATTCGCTTCCGAGGATCCGATCCTTTTCAGAACGTCGTTAAGGGTCATGTTCCTGCCAATGGTGTGCGGAGTTCATAATCATTTTGCGGTTACTGCTGAAAATTCGGAAGAATTGCTCTGACATCGACCCAGTAGAACAGAGCAATGATCTGTTCATCGCATTCGTCGCGCGCAGGAGGATATGATCCGAACCCCCCATGAAACAAGAGCGGGTTCGGGTCGATCGTGCATACTGCATACAGGTCATGTTGGTGACCCCTGTGCTGAAACAGTAATTTTGCAAAATCTATAAACAAAATACTGCAAAATCTATAAACAAAATACTGCAAAATCTATAAGAATATGTTACTGGATACTATCTTCAATGAGATCCGATGAAACGCTCCGTAACTCTGTCGAGAATCTGTATAGGCCGAGAGTGATCGACTCCAGAATACAGATGCTCATTTCCACTTTCGGAGGGGTCCTGATAACCGGGCCCAAATGGTGCGGTAAATCATGGACGGGGATACGCCACTCATCGTCGACTATGATGCTCGGGGACCAAGAGACCAACACATATGCGGACCTTTCTCCGGATGAAGCATTGACAGGAGAATACCCCAGACTCGTCGACGAATGGCAGGATGTTCCCAAACTTTGGGATGCCGCACGCAGACGTATCGACTCCGAATGCCGGAACGGGATGTACATATTCACAGGATCGTCCTTCCCAAAGGGAAAGGTATACCACACGGGCGCCGGAAGGTTCGCGCGCGTCGAGATGAGGCCCCTTTCCTTATTCGAGTCGGGAGACAGCAACGGTTCGGTATCATTGTCGAAACTATTCACCAGCGGACGCACCGATCCCGTGTCTTCCGATTCCAATTACAAAAGGACGGTCGAGCTGATCTGCAAGGGAGGATGGCCAAGAACGTTGAACGTTCGTGAGGCTGAAGGATCGGAGATCCCTGCGGAGTACATAAAGACGATAATCTCCTCAGACCTTTCCGATCTCACAGGGACAAGAAAGGATCCTTCCACCACAGAACGTGTTCTGAGATCCTTAGCTAGGAACAGCGCATCATCAGCGAAATTGTCCACTCTTGCAGCCGATGTATCCGGAATATCCGACCAGACCGTCAGGACTTATGTTAACTCGTTAAAACAGATATATATCATCGAAGAACAGCCCGTGTGGTCTCCGGACCTTCGGTCCAGAACACGTATACGAACGTCTCCGAAGATTCATTTCACGGATCCTTCCCTCGCCGCCGCTGCACTCAAAGCCACACCGGGCGTGCTTGCAAAAGATGTTAAGACGTCGGGTATACTCTTCGAATCCCTCTGTTACCGCGATCTTTGTGTTTACGCATCAGCACTGAACGGCAAGGTATACCACTACCGCGACAACAACGACCTTGAGGTCGATAACATAATAGAACTACCGGACGGAAGATGGGGTGCGGCCGAGATCAAACTCGGCGATCTCGAGATCGAAAAAGCAACAAAGAACCTCCTCAAACTGAAAGACATCGTCGAAACGCCTCCATCCTTCCTTTCAATCATCACATCCAAAGGGATGCTTGCGCACACAAGGGAAGACGGTGTCTCTGTGATCCCGATAGATCTTCTTGGTCCCTGAGCCCTGTTATGCGCATGACCGACGCATGAGTGTATGTCTCCGGATCTCAAATAAGAAAATACATGAATTGTGTTTGAAAGAAGTTTTTGAAAATTTCTCAGATACTGCGGATGATCATCGTCACTGCGTTGCCACCGCCTAAGCACAACGTACCGAGACCGACCTCTTTCTTACGATCCTTGAGCGCATGGACGAGTGTTGTGATCACTCTTGCTCCGGAACACCCGATCGGATGGCCCAATGCTACTGCTCCTCCGTTGACGTTGAACTTCTCATTCGGTACGTTCAATGCTTTCCTGACAGCGCACGAAGCGGTCGCGAAAGCTTCGTTGTGTTCAAAGAGGTCAATATCATCGATCGTCATTCCCGCTTTCTTGAGAACTGCTTCGGTCGTCGGGATCGGGGCTTCCATGATGTGTTCAGGCAGTACGCCGCGTTCCCCATAGGCTTCGATCACGGCCAATGGTCTCAGGGAGTGTTCTTCTGCGTATGATCTTGATGTTATCACCAAAGCGGAAGCACCGTCGCTTAATTGCGATGAATTCCCGGCTGTTACCTTACCGTCTGCTTTGAAAACGGGTCTGAGCTTTGCGAGTGCTTCAACCGTCGTATCCGCTCTTACTCCTTCATCGGTATCGATGGAGATGCTTTCTTTCTTCTGTTTCACGATCACGGGAACGATCTCATTCTTGAATTTACCGTTCTTTATTGCTGCAGCAGCTTTCATGTTGCTTTCGTAAGAAAGGATATCAGCCTCTTCCCTTGAGATGTTGAACCTTTCCGCTACTATTTCACCGGTGAAACCCATGTGCTGATCGTTGAAGATGTCCCAAAGGCCATCGTGGACCATTGAATCCTTTACGGTCTGGTCGTTCATGCGGTACCCCCATCTTGCTCCCGGCATGAGATACGGCGCTTGGCTCATGCTTTCCATGCCCCCAGCGACTATCACATCATACTGTTTCGCTTTGATGGCATCGGAGGCCAGCATCGCAGCTTTCATTCCGGAACCGCACACAGCGTTCACCGTGAACGAACCGATCTCGACCGGAAGCCCTCCGTATACCGCGGCCTGCCTTGCAGGGTTCTGACCCAATCCTGCTGATATGACGTTGCCCATGATGCATTCTTCCACATCTTTCGAACTGAGCCCTGATCTTTCCACTGCCGCCTTGACCGCTATGGACCCGAGTTCCGTTGCTTTGATGTCCGCGAACATTTTTCCGTATTTTCCGATCGGGGTCCTTACCGCACTGATGATGACTGCTTCTTCCATTGCCGTACCTTCTTATGCCGTTGAATTACTGTTTATATATATCACTGTCGGTTATTGTATTCGTCTATTGACGAACTCTGCTTTCTGTTCCATGTTATCGCGCTTAAGCGGTTTCGAAAGATGTCTGCGGGCTGCAGCCGGCGGCTCATACCACCCGGGGACGATCCATCTCGTTCCTTCCTCTTTGATGCTTTCCTTTGATCTCGTTCTGCATTCCTTGCATCGGTATCCCTGGTCCTTTCCGATCGATTTCATCTTCTTCCCGCATTTCGGGCATTGAGGATTGGATATTTTCCTGTTCAATTGTTTCAGTTCATTCACGAGGATCTTCTCGACATTCAATGTCCTCGGTTCGTTCCTGAGCTCTCCTACCACGGTTATCATGTCGCCGTCGATAAGATGATCGAACACCATCCTGAACTCTTTAGAAGGTTCGTACAGACCGCATGTCATCATTCCGTACTTCGTTTCGAGATCGAGGAAAGTGTGGCCGCCTTTCAGATGTCTGGCACTTCCTTTTACGATGCCTTCGATCCTGTACGAGGAATCCGGGATCGGTTCGGCCGCATCTGTTATGATGTGGTCGTCCGTTCCCTGGTTGGTCAGGAATATCAACCAACGGTCCTTCTTCTCTGAGACTATGATATCAACGGCTTTCAGAAGATCGTCGTGATCGTCGCCGCGCAGACCGTACAACACAGGACATGGGGTCGACGGGACCATTGTCACCTTATGGAACCGCTCCTCCCAGCTGTTGAACGTACTTTCGAATGTTGCGTCGACCGTCCTTATCGTCTCCGGGTCGACCGTCCTTTCCGTTCCCCAGTTCTTACGTTCTCTGTATGCTATGAGTTCGAAGGTACTGTCCTTCGGGATCCATGAGAGACCGCACGCCGCTCCGATGAGACCGCGTCCGCACCCCTGCGTGAATGTCTTCGCACCAATGGACCGCAGTTCTTTTTCGATATCCTTCTGTTCCAGGATCTTACGGACGCCGCTCCAATACAGTTCCGGAGACGGTCTTTTCTTTGAGACGATCAGACCGGTATCAGAATCCGACGCACGGTTCCCGATGACCGCAGGGATCAGTTTTTCCATGAGTTCATCTTCATTGACATCTGCTTTCATTTCCGAAAAACAGAGAACATCCTTTCCGTTGATCTCGCCTATCTTCCTCCTTTCTCCGGAACCGATCCCGGCCTGCAGGACAAGCGATGCGTTGCCGCGGGTCTTCCAAGGAACCGCGGGGTTCAAACGTATCAGTTTCGGATCGCCGATGATATCAACACCAATATCATTCAGGGACCTCACTATCTCTGTGAGGACGAAGGTCGTACACAACCCATCCCTGGAATCAGTATCATCGACAGCAATGAACACAGTACAAGATTCAAAGGACAGTATATCAATTCTTCATCTGCATCTTGGAAATGAAGAAAATGTTCCCGTCATCTGAGTATGTACCTGATATCGTACAGACATCACCGTCCGTCACCGCTCCGCGATAGAAACATCTGATCTCCTGGCCTTTCGTGTCCGTCAATGTGAACGTGTTCCCATTTTCCGTTATCTTTACGTCAGAGACAATACCCGAGATCGGATCGTCGGTGTCTGATTGCGGTACCGTCACACAGACCACAGCCATGAACAAAATCAATGCTATCCCGGCAAGCACATATCTGTCATCGGTTATTCCCATAGACGAACTGAGCTGCGGATCGAATTAAAGGAATGGGATTACAGTTAATGTAACAAGCCCCCCACCCCTTCATTTCCTATGGAAACGTCTCAAACATCAAGCGTTCTCTGTTTCGGCGGTTTGTACTTCTTCAGATTGACCATGATCTCATCGTTCTCGAGGATGTTGAGTATCGTATCCTTAGGACAGTTCAGTTCAATTTCCTTCGTTCTGCCTGCACGACCGAAGGAACGGACGTGCGCGTGGATTATTCCTAGCATATCCAATTCCGATATCAGATCGGTGACCCTTCTCTGTGTGACCGATCCGATTCCTAGGATCTCTGATATCGTTTTGTACATCGAATAGACGTGACCTGTTGTCACAACACTGCTTTTGTCGTTTGAATTGATACTTCTGATTATGCTCATCAGCACGACCTTGGACTGAGGATGTAATGTCTTCACGGTCTCGACCATTATATCCATCTCTATCTTATTGATCGCAGATTTCACATGTGCTTCGGTTACAATGGTGTCACCATTTCTCTCAGCTACATCCGATGCCACTCGTAAGAGATCCAACGCTCTTCTTGCGTCTCCTGTGTCCCTTGCGGCCAACGCGGCGCAGTAAGGAACGACGCCTTCTTCGATCGTATCCTTCTCGAACGCAAGTTTCGCTCTTTCCCTTAGGATATCCTCAAGCTGTGCTGAATTATAAGGTGGGAAAATGATCTTCTCTTCCCCTAATCTGCTTTTCACCCTTTGATCCAGGAAATTCATGAAACTGGTGTTATTGGATATGCCTATCAGTGATACTTTAGAGTTCTTTAGATTCTCATTGATTACCAATAAGTGATAAAGGATATCCTCATTGCTCTTATTCATCAGACGGTCTATTTCATCAAGGACGACAATGAACACTTTCTTCTGTGAATCAACGTAATTTCTCATTTCAGTGTATACCTTTTCGGTGCTCCATCCTGTAAAAGGTATACGTTGGGTCATATCAAGGCCTTGATTGCCTATTGTGTGTAATATTCCGTATTGTGTGTCTGTCGTCTCGCAGTTGATGTAGACGAACTCACATTCCTCTGACATTGCATCCGCTTTCCTTAATTCCTCACCGATGAACTTAATGACCGCCGTTTTCCCGGTTCCTGTTTTCCCGGAGATCATGATGTTCGACGGTTTATCTCCTTTGAGCGCGGCAGCGATTATCGATGCGACCTGATCTATCTGTTCCGTTCTGTGCGGTAACTGATCGGGAAGATATGATGTTTGAAGGATGTTCTTGTTCTTGACTATCGTATTCCTTCTTTCTACGTACTGTTTGAAGATGGAATCACTCATGATATCACTATCCATCGGAAATATACGTTCTCGGACACATTTCTCATGGAAGCGTTGTCGGGTATTAATTGATTGCTATTTCGACGCAATATGATTTTTAATACTGTGACGTTCATCACGAAGCATCTGCAAAGAGCAGGAAGTGAAAATCAATGAAAGGATGGCTTATTATCGGATTATGTGTAGCGGCGTTGTTCGCCTTTGTCGGGTTCCTCTATCTCATCGGAACCCCGGTTTGAGTCTTTTCTCAGTGGCGACGGAACCCCGGCCATTGAACAATATCATCGGAACACCGAAGCGAATCCTCTCTTAACCATTCTCCAATGGAAATGAAGGGGTGGGGGTCTTCTTCATCTTCGTCGTAAGGTCTTCTTGAATCCATCCAATCCAAGAATGCGAACAGCACCACCAGTATTGTTATCAGGCACACCACGCTCACAATGATGTTCGGGATACTGTTCGGCGGTATCTGGTCGACGTTCTTACCTGTGAAGTACAACTTCAAAGAACCGACCCAAGGTATTTCGAACCCAGCGGTGTATAATACCATATCTTTCGTTACGAGTCTCCCTTTCATCCCCTCAACGCCGTTCTGATCGAAATTACGATTCGTGACAGGATTGTCGCCCATGGTGGCGTATCCACTCTCTTTAAAGGATGCTGTAAAGGGATTGAGCTCGAGATACGGGGCCTTGTCGGAGAAACCTATTTTCTCCAAGACCAGCTTTCCGCTCATCTTCATGTGGTCGGGGTCATCTATGGGTTCGTTTGTGGTCAAGTCCAAGATGTACCAATAAGGATAGTTCGCCAGGGAAGGTGCGGACCACGTCCCGTCCCCGTTGTAGTCGATCCAGATTATCGGTCGATGTATGACCGGGTTTTTCCCACCCCCGCGTTCGTATACGATCACGTCTCCGTATTCGCCGAACGTTCTGTATCCTGTGTGGTAACCTTCCACATATGTTGTGATCTGACCGTGTTTGTCCAGCGTTCTGACCACGACCATATCGCCTGTGTCGATGACCCCCAGTTCCGCACGGTCAGAGTGCTGCATGCTCCCCGACTCCACAACGGAGAACGGAGGCCACGTACCGGAATAGACGAACAGTCCGGAGAATACGACGCCGACCATGGCCACCGCCGCGACCATGACGATGATGACATCCCTCGTATCCTTTTTCACGCCCATGTATGCACAGGGTCCCATTTAGTGTTAACGCATTCAAAAAATGGATATATGAACAATCAATCACGATACCATGGATCGCCCCGGCAATGACGAATACTTCATGGAAATGGCACACCTCATATCAAAACGTTCGACATGCGTACGCAGGAAAGTGGGCGCGGTCGTTGTCAAGGACAAGAGGGTCCTGACAACAGGATACAACGGATCGCCGAAGGGGACTATGCATTGCGAAGAATTGGGCTGCATACGGGAGCAGATGAAGATCCCGTCGGGAACGAGGCACGAACTATGCAGAGGCGTTCACGCAGAACAGAACGCAGTTATCCAAGCGGCCTATTTCGGAGTGAGCATTCAGAACAGCACGATCTACACAACAACGTTCCCATGTTCCATGTGCGCAAAGATACTGATCAATGCAGGCATCAATGAGGTCGTTTATTCAGAAAGTTACATCGATGATCTTTCCAAGAAGCTGTTCGATGAAACCAACGTCATCATACGCAGATATCCTGAAGAATGATGTTTTTCGTGATTCCCTATAATAAAAAGAGGGCATCAGACTTAAGTATTAACAGAATATTGTCGACACGAAAAAGAGTCGGGGAGTGTAACTTGAGCCGAACTGACATACTCACAGA
>JGI994J12354_10003441_pt1 | contig 14779 bp, 12 predicted proteins | sample IntmicLarv3ML3BL_FD_12354 | JGI IMG/M metagenome (IMG submission 12354)
TTCGCCGTTTCTTCCGACCGCGAACAAACGGCTACAAGCTCAAAACGCTCATCTTCACGTCCTCCCGCGATGACCCAGTCGGTGATAAAGTTTGTTCCTACAACTCCAAAACGTATTTTTTGCATATATCTGTGAATTTGAAAGCGTAAAAATAATAATAAAAATTCAACTTGCAAATTAATGTATTTGTAAAATACATATATAACTCTCGAAAAAATCAGCTAAGAAAAAAATGTTTTTATTTTAGTCATCTGCAGAAAAAAACTTTTTTTTTAAGTTAATAGGTGATAATTTTTTTTCTAATTAAAAAAATGCTATATTTGCCGCGAAATAATACTATCGAATTATGCCAAGCTTTATCGTGAAAAAACAGCCATTTGATTTTAGATTAATTAACATAATTAATTTGGTTAATTCGAAATATTTGTTAGAGAGAGAGAGAGAGAGAGAGAGAGAGAGAGAGAGAGAGAGTATTAGCGTGTAAATATAGGAACCACCTTTTTTATAGGATCCTCCCCTTATTTTTTAATAAATCTATCTTCAATACTTTGTTGTACAACAAAGTATTGAAGATAGAAATCGTGTTCTTTGCGATCAAAGTTACAAAAAAAATCAATTTCAATAGGTTCAATATATATCAGGAGATAACGGATATTGACAACATCTTTATGCATTTTTATTTTTCGAGACATCAATACCTTTTTTAATACTATTATTAATATTAAATATCATTCATTTATGAAAAACTTTTTTATTTTTTGTCTTACAACAATTCTTTTTGCGTCTTGCAATAATAGTGGCGAGAGAGGGCGTGATCAAAAAACTTTGTCAGATACAATTGTACCCACTCAGGGAACTGGAATTGTTAACCCTATAATTAATGTATATATTGAGAACTCTGGCAGTATGGATGGGTACGTAGATGGACAAACGGAGTTTAAGGGTGCAATTCGTGACTTGTTAGTGATGCTGAAATATCATTATGATGAAAAGAATATAAAAATATTTTTTATCAATAGTAATGTTCATTCAACAGCTGCAGAAATTGATCTGGCTACTTTTGCAGAAAATATTAACACACTTTGGTATATAGGCGACAGGAAGCATAGTAAATTGAACAACATTTTCAAACAGGTCTTGGAAAGAACGAACGATCAAACTATTTCTATTTTATTTTCTGATTATATTTATTCCATTTCAGGGAAAAATACAGCTTCTTTACTCAATGATGAGAAAAGCTTAACCAAAGACGTTTTTTTATCCAAATGGAAAAACGATAAAGTGCAACTTGCCACAGCCATTGTAAAAATGAAATCGAAATTTAAAGGTCGATACTTTCCATATACAAGCGATAATGACCATTTCGGGATTGATATGGAACGACCATATTATATGTGTATCATAGGCAAACAGGAAATTCTTAACGATTTTAATCAAAAAATAGAACTGAAAACCGGAAAAATAGAAGGATACGAAAATAAATATGTTCTTTCATCCAAGGATCCTAAAGGAATTTATTACACGGTTCTTCAATCAACTTATAATATTGGACGCTTTAAGCCATTACGCAAAGAAAGTAGTGCAGAATACACTCGAGGTATAGAAAAAGTAAAACTGACAAGAAACGGTGAAAAACTGTCGTTTGCCGTTGTCGTAGATTTCAGTAGTTTGCAGGTGGAAGACGATTATATAAGCAATCCCGCTAACTATACGGTCACTACTGATAATTTCGATATCGTAGATATATTTCCGATTGTTATGAAAGATATTAGAGGAAATGATTTAAAAAAAATTCAAGCAAGTAATCCCACACACATTATTATTTTGGCAGCAAAAACAAAATCAGTTTCCGATGTATCTTTTGTGATGAAAAAACAGATGCCCCAATGGGTATACACTAGCCATACCGAAGATGATACAAATCCAAATCCGAGAACAGACAAAAGTCCGGAAAATCTTAAAGAAAAAACTTTTGGACTTAAATTTTGGGTTGAGGGTATTACAGAGGCCTACGAAACTATTTATCCTGACAATAAAAATTACTTTGAATGTACAATATCCATAAAATAATCAAAAAAATAAAGTATGAATGATTTATTTACCTCTCTGTATGAACTTTTCGGTTATATTCCGGACTTTTCAGATGCTCTGTATGAAACAGGCGTAAATTTTCCCGTAGGCGTTTTGATGCTGATTATTTCGGCGGTAGGAATGGCAGTGTATTACTATGTGATTGACCACCCGAAATTTGTTCGTTGGTATAATTGGTTTTTTGTAGTGTGCGTGTTAGCAATTATCAACTTTGGTATTGCTTGGGCAATGAGTGATGGTGCGTTGTATAATCATTTTCAGGAGATTAATCAAGACATCCCGTATGGTATGATGGATTTCTTGACCTATGCTCTTGTCAATGCTACTTGGACAGTGGCTTTCACTTTCATTTTTTCTATGTGCATGAAGTGGGGAAGCACTAACTGCAAGCGCACTCCTTTTTAGTATGATGTCTATAATTTATAAATCGTAAATCTAAAATTAATAACAAATGAGCAAATTATATATTTTCGGAATAGGTGGCACTGGTTCGAGAGTGCTTAAATCTCTTACAATGCTTTTAGCTGCGGGTGTAAAAATCAACGCCGACGAAATTGTACCTGTGATTATAGACCCTGACCATGCTGCTGCCGATCTCACACGCACTGTAAAATTAATGCGCGATTATAACAAAGTATATGACAAAATAAGCCATAATACCAGCACAAAAAACGAATTTTTCCGCACGAAAATTAATCTCAACATTTTACCTTCTGTAACCTTGCCGATAGAAAATACGCGCGATGTCGATTTTAAAAACTATATTGGATTATCGGAAATGAAGGACGAAGATGGAAATCACAATACCAATTTTGCTTTGGCAACACTTCTTTTTTCGGAAAAGAATCTAAACTCCACAATGGAAGTCGGCTTTAAGGGCAATCCAAATATCGGTAGTGTAGTATTAAATCAAATTGCAATGTTAGAAGAATTTACTAATCTTGTTAATTCTTTTAATCAAGGCGATAGAGTGTTTGTTATTAGTTCTATTTTTGGCGGAACAGGTGCTTCTGGATTCCCGTTACTGCTAAAAAATTTGCGGGCTATAAGCAAAGACTTATCAGGCAATAATTTTGCAAAAAATGCTGTAATTGGAGCCGTTTCTGTACTTCCTTACTTTAGTGTTGCTCCCGATCCTGCCAAAGAAAGTGAGATAGATTCTTCCACTTTTGTATCGAAAACCAAAGCCGCATTATCATACTATGACCGTAATATGACTGAAGCAAACGCATTATATTACATAGGCGACCGATTGTCTAAACAATATAAAAACTCCGAAGGCGGCACTTCACAACGCAACGAAGCACATTTTGTGGAATTGGCTTCTGCATTATCAATCGTTGATTTTACATACGAAACAGGCTTGAAAACGGAGGATGGCAAACCCTCAGAAACCATATACAAAGAATTTGGTATTAAAAATGAGGCAAAAGAAATCGCTTATATAGATTTAGAAGATGAAACCACCAACACCATTAAAAAACCTCTTATTCAATTCACACTTTTCTGTAAATATATCAACGAACGACTTGGAAATAACGGTATGAGGCAACCATATGCAATAAACCACAAATTTAATGACAGCTTCCTCAAATCTCCTGCATTTCGCTCTGATTTGGGAGATGTTAAAAAAGCATATATCGAATGGTTGACAGAAATGGCAGCTAACAACCGCGCCTTTGCTCCATTCGATTTGGCGGAAAATAAAGACAAACTTTTTGAACTTATTATTGGTGAAATTCCTCATAAAGTAGCAACATTTAAAACAAACTATGATTTGTTCGATAACGAACTTAACAGTTTTGATACCAGAGTAAAAGATGAAAAAGAAAAAGAGCTTCAAAGTTTTTTGGAAATTTTCTATTTGGCAACAGAAAAATTGTGTAAATTAAAATATAAACTTAGGTAAACTGTAAATATTATGAGCTATATATTCAGACTACATGAAGAAGGGGTAAATACCCTCAATGGTTGGGACACTTCCTCCCGATACGGCAAAGATGTGATAAATCAAATAGAAGACCCAAACGGTGAATCATCAACGCGTGAAATCACTTCCATTCCTTCTCCTTTTGCTCGAATAGATTTGGTGAAAACTGCTTTTGCAAAAGTAGTAGATATTGCCAGACGAACAAAAACGCTTGACGGTGATACCATTCACCATAAAATGGTGTCCGACTGTTTTGATGTAGGGCAACTTTTCTTTGAATTCGATAAGCACAGCAAACTCGAAATCATTGTTTGGGACAAACGCAACGACTTGAATGAGCTACTCAATTCTTCCAATCAGGCACACCGCCAACTCGGCGAAACTTACCGAATTTATATTGAGCAAGACGGTGGTACTTACAATTTCGATAAAATGAACCGCTTGTATTTACTTAATTATGTCGGTGATGATCAAGGTACTTCAGAAATAAATATTATCGGTGGCACTTCGCCTGCTACGTTGTTTTTTTCCTCAGCAAATTCATTGGGTTATATAAGTCGAAACATTACATTCAGCAACAACGATAATCCTTTTGATGATAAATTTTGCCCACTGCACAAACGCGATACTGCATATATTAAATATTGGTGGGCGTTGCGAAAAAGCATTCCTAATTTTGCAAGACTTTTTAAAGAGGTAGATGATTACTTAGAAGAATGTTACAAGCATGTAGACGATAAAACAAAAGCAGTATTGAGGGCTGTAACAAAAGCTGACCTTGATGCTTTGTCAGATATTGATGCCGAGGGGGGGGCGAACCACCCTGTTGAAGTGTTAAATGAAATAAAATTGAAGCAACAAAAAAATATTCCGATCAACATCGAGATAGAAAGTGGTTTTGTGATTGATTCCGAACATCGCATAGGTGGATTTTTGCCTTTAGTACTACCAACTGATAACTATACACATCCAACCATATATACCAAAACATCTAGATGGATCAAAGAAACAAAAGTGCCATTTATTGACTATGCAGATATAAAAAACCGTGTTTTGCCAGCCGAAGGATCCAAATATCCATACCTCACTATCAGTGACTTCCTTACAGACACCATTGTGCGTATGCCTTTTGAAATAAATAAAGAGAGTTTCTTTGACGGTAATATCAACCGTACAGACGGTAAAAGCTATCTGCTACCGCTGACTAATTTATTTTTTGAGTTCTTTTCTACCGAGGACTTGATAACCAATAAAAAAATTAAGGATGGCAAAAAAATGTTTGAATTTAATAATAATTCAGGCGGCATTACAGTTGTTTTGCGTATTCCGATAAAAGGCGGGAAATATATCGAATATCGTCGTACTTATTTTGAGGGCATTGATCCAAATATTGAAGAAGCTAATCAGGGTAAGATGATTGGTGGTGGAAAAGGCAATGAGACTATGGATAAGTATCTCGGATTGGGTGTAATGCCGTTGGTGAAATTTCCGGAGAATGTAAAAAAACATTATCGTGTTGCCGTATTCGATCTTGATAGTATTGCTTCTGGCGAGAGAAATGTTCAACTGTCATTTTGGAATGCAGGAAAACCTATGACAGAACAGGCGCATAGCATTCGTGCTCCGAAAACCATAGACAATGCCAGAAGTAGTGTTGAAGCGTATTCAATTACCGAAAACTTTGACAGAATAGGCGTAAAAGTGGGAGATGTGTGTTGCGCGATCATTCCAAAATTTGCTAAGGAAAACATAAAAGAGAATAAAGAATTCACATTTGCTGTAGACTTCGGAACAACCAATACACATATTGAATATACCATTGACGGCGGCGACCCCGAAACATTCAATATTTTAAAGTATGAAAAACAAATGCACAAATTTCACAAATCCAATTTCGATCCTGATATTGAAATGGCTTATGGCGATAATTTTATTCCGGAGGAGATTGCCGACGATACACAATTTACTTTCCCTATGCGCACATCGTTTTCAGAATATCATGGTATAAATTATGACAAATCGCCACTTTCATTGGTTGATGGAAATATACCTTTTTATTATGAAAAAAATGAATTTCCCAAATTCAACGAATTGAAAACAGATATAAAATGGGGGGGCGTTCCAAGCAAGCTTGTGCGCTTGTATCTTGAGAACTTGTTTATCCTTATGCGCAATAAAGTGGTACTTAATGAAGGTAATTTGGATCGTACAAAAATAATTTGGTTCTATCCTGCAAGTATGGAGCCAGGACGTGTAAGCAAATTTAAGGAAGAATGGGATAAATGTTACAAAGAATATTTTGGATTAAAGGCAAAAGAAAATGTAATTTCTATTTCAGAATCTGCAGCACCCTACGAATATTATCGAATGAAAAAAGGTGCCAAACGCGAAGTTGTAACTATTGATATAGGTGGTGGCACTACCGATGTATATGTTGTAGAGAATACTATTCCCAAAATGCTGATGTCTTTCCGATTTGCATCGGAAGCCATTTTTGGAGGCGACCCTGACAATAATGGCTTTATCAAGTTATATAAGGAATCCTTCGTAGATGTATTACGCAGTAATAATTTGAATGAATTAACAAAAGTGCTGAGTCAAATAGCAAGCAACCCAAAGAATAAAAATAAATCGGCAGATATTATTGCATTCTTCTTTTCTCTTGCAAAAAACACAACCGTGAAAGATAACGATTCATTGAACTTCTTGGAACAACTATCGTCTAATGATCAGTTGCGATATGTGTTTATTCTATTTTATGGCGCAATACTTTATTTTATCGCCAAAACGATGAAAGCAAAAGGGTTAAACAAACCGCTTACGCTCGCGTTCAGTGGTAACGGCTCTAAAACACTGCAAGTCTTGTCGGGTAGCGATGAATTGAAAAGTCGCTTTGCGAAACTGATTTTTGACGGAGTTTATGAAAATACAGATGGTAAGATCTCTATTATTCTTGAAGAGAACCCTAAAAAAGCAACTTGTAAGGGTGGTATTCTTAATCCTGAAAAACAAGAATATGATACTATTGACGAACTAAAAAGTACCTTTATCGGTAATAATTTTGATATAGCTTCTACCAATACAATCAAATATTCGGATATCAGCAAGCAAATGAAAGCTGACATAATACAGAGTGTAAGTGATTTTGTTGATTTTATGTATAAGCTACATTCTGATAATAACAATTTCTTCACACGATATTTGAATGCAGATCCAAGAATTTTGAAAATGGTTAAAGATATTTGTACCGATAAAGTAGAATTAAGCCAATCGCTCGAAGATAGACTTGACAAAAAAATGGATAGTTTAGAGGACAATGACAATGTTGTAAGCGAAACGCTTTTCTTCTATCCGTTAGTCGGAGTTCTGCAAGAAATAGCAAGGGAAATCAGTAAATTGACAAAAGAATAAACTAATTTCTTGAATAAAAATCCTATCAGACCCTAAGGTCTGTTAGGATTTAGTGAGATACTCATTAACAACTTATACCTGTAGTAAGTATGAAAAAAAATATAATTATACTATTGGCGATGCTGTTTTGTTGGACAACAATGCTTGCCCAACAAGAAAGTGCAAAAATAATAGGTCAGGAAAATATAAAAATAGGAGAGACTATCATTCTTAAAGTAAAATTTGAGCCAGTAGATACATTAGTAGTAGTCACTTGGCAATCAAGCAATCCTGAAATTGCTATAATTAACCAAAAAGAAGGAACAATTACAGGAGTTGAGGCAGGGAAAATAATAATTACTGCTATTGTTCCTGATGAACTTCCAGCACCCCCTCAATTTGAAATAGAAGTGATTGAGCCGGAAAAACCTGTTGAGCAATCAGGTGCTTCTGATGGTAATAGTGAGGAAAAAGAAAAAGGAGATTCAATACATGCTTCCAATGCAGGTGCCGGTGGTACAGGCGCAGGTACAGGTTCGGGCGTGAGTTCTACACCTGTAGCTGAACCTGTAACTATAGATGTAACCTCTATGAACTTGGAGAAAAAAGAACTTACACTTGGCTGTGACCCTAAAATATTGACATATACCATTAAACCTGATAATGCGACCAACAAGACGACAGTAACTTGGAAATCTTTATATGGAAAAGTAAAGGTAGAAAAAGGTGTAGTAACACCTATAGCAGCAGGTATAGATACAATCGTTATTTCTACCAATAACAATAAAACCGACACTTGTTTTGTAACTGTTCTTGATGTAGAAGGCTCTGTAAAAGAGATACAAGCTTTGAATAGCACCATTCAAAAACTTAATAACGATATTGGCGAAAAAATAGGACGAATTGAAGATCTCGAATTTATAGCGAAAAATCTTACCTTTTATAAAATTATTACACTCAGTTGTATCGCAATTGCTATTGTATTTTTTATCCTCTTACTTTTTTATTCTCAAAAATTAAAAAGAAAAAAAGAACAACCCGAAGACGGATTAGTAAAACTACAACAAGAATTAGCGAAAAAACAAGACGAATTAGAAAAAGCACAAGTCGAATTTGAAAATGCTATAAAATTATTAAAAAAAGATAGGGATGATTGGAAAGATAAGTATGAATTGGAACAAAAATATAACAACAGGCAGGCAGGTATTACGACCAATGAAAATCGGTATCAAAACCCACCCAAATACGAAAACGCAATAACTAAAGAAGAGGTAAGACCCAAACCCTCTAACCGTCTTTTTGCCGATTTTATTGATGCCGATGAGTTTCGCAATATAGCTGAAGTGCCCAGTGCTATGACAAATTTCGTGTTGGTTTTGTCAGCCAGTGGTACAACAGCAACATTTAAAGTGTACGAAGAGGCCATAAGCCGAGTTATGGATCGTCCGAACTATTTGGCAGGATGTATAAAGGACATAACACCTGATGGCACTAATTTCTCACAAACAGAAGGCAAAGCTCACAAACAAGGCGACAAATGGATTGTAGATGATAATAACCGTTTAAAAGTAATAATATCATAACAATATGCTAAATAAAACAATAATCTCGTTTTTATTTCTTATTTTTCTGTGCAGCACAACAAGCGTAGCGCAGGATAAGTTGAATAAGAAGGATGAATACGAAAAATTGGTTGATTTTGTGAATTGCTATTATGTTAAAGCATATATTGATTACAGATCATTTGAAGATAAAAACACAAAAACTCGATTTGGAAATAATTTAAAAACACACTATGCTATAAATAAAAAAAAAATAGATATCCAATTTTATTCACATGCACCTGATTATAAGCAAATTAAAGGCGTAATATATAACGGGAATGAAAGTACAGAAACTTTATGTTTTGCAATAGAATCAAAAAAGAAAAATTTCGATGAAAAATGGGATAAAGAGGCTGTGATAGAAGTGTTGATAAATGTTCCAAATGGATATAGCATGCTTGATAATAAAAAACAAGTATTAGAATCAATTTTACAGGACCAGATCCCAGAGATTCTTTTCACCCCCTCAGTTGAGACTGATTTCAAAATTACAAGTGTAAAAATACCCAATATTTCCGTTCTTTTGGACAGCACAATAACAATAACGGCGAGAATTTCACCAAAAGAAGCAAAATACAGAAGGATAGGGTGGGAAGTAATAGACAACAATTCTGTCATAGAAATAATACGTGAAAGTGATCAATATTGCATTATAAAAGCAAACAGAATCGGCAAAGCTGAAATAAAAGTTACTGTGGACGACCAGTTTTATATTTCCAAAATTACAGTAACAGAGAAAAGTGAAATTGAGTGGTGTTGGCTTATTGCAAGCATTATGTGTTTGATAGTTTTGCTTTTTTTGAGAATAAAAAAATGGAAAGTTATTTCTAAGAAGAAGCCTCAAAAAATGATTTATTATGTTTTTATTGGTTTATTTTTATTTATGTTATTATATGCTTTAAAACTTATTGTTGCTTTGATTTTGCTGTTAACTGTCGTTTTATCTTTTACTGCTTATAAAACCGGAGCACTAAAATTTTTATACAATAAATTCAAAGATTACAAACAATCAAAAAATCCCAACAGTAATGAAGACATAGAAACTAAGAGTATAGTTAATGAGAAAAAAAGAAAAAAACGCACAACAGAAGTAAGAACAGACAATAGAGTAACAGAATCGAATAAAAATAAGCAATTAGCTAGTGAAAAAATATCTCCTACATATGAATATTTTAGTGTAGAATCAACGCCACTAATAATAGAAAATGACTTGTATAATTTTGATGAAGAATTTGATGTGGAACCTGAAGAGGAACCTGATGTAGAACCTGAGGAAATTTATCTAAATTCTAATCTTTTGTATGCCAATTTTATCGAAGACAATGAATTTAAAAATGTAATCATTGGCGAACCATGTACAATGTCGGTCTTTGAGTTAAAGCTTACAGGAAATGATACTGCAACATTCGAAGTATATGAGAATGCAAAAGGTCGTGTCATAGACCGCCCCAACTATTTAGCGGGCTGCCATAAAGAAATAACGCCTGAGGGCACTAATCTCACTCAAGAAGAAGGCAAAGCTTGCAAACAGGGAGATAAATGGATTGTAGTAAAACCTTTAAAAGTAATAATTTCATAAAGTTATGCACTATATTATAATTGGATTAATTATCATCGTTATTGTCATTTTGCAAGTCAGTATTTATATAAACACAGTGCTTAAATTACGTATTTTCAAATACACCTTTCCTTCCACTTCTGAAATTTTTAGCCTTAGCTATGAACCACAAATTATAGTGGACGAATCTTGGTTTGAAGGGTCTGTAAAAAGATTATATAAAGGTACCTTGAAAATAATTATTGATTCCATTAACAACTATCTGGGAAAAAACAAGGGTGCCATAAGTGATTTTCATTTGATAAAGGACATTGTAGAACGCAACTGTGATGCCAAAGATGAGGAAATTAACACGCAAATCCCTGTACCACTTTATTTAGGATTGGTTGGCACAATGGCGGGCATCCTTGTCGGGGTTGGCTTCTTAGTGTTTAGTGGCGATTTGGATGCTCTACTTGGAAATGGAGATGGAAATGGGGCAGAGGGCGTAAAAGCGTTGCTTGGTGGTGTAGCTGTGGCTATGATTTCGAGTATTTTGGGCATTCTGCTTACCACTTTCGGTTCGGCATACGCCAAAAATGCCAAAGCAAGAGTAGAAGCAAACAAAAACACTTTCCTAAGTTGGATACAGGCTAACCTGCTACCCAAACTCTCAGATGGAACAGCAGCGACTCTGGAAAAAATGACACATAATTTAAGTAGTTTCAATAGTACCTTTGCCAAAAATACGCAAAAATTCCAAAATGCGCTATCAACCGTTACTGATACTTATAAAGACCTGTCATCTGTCTTACAGGCCATTAGCAATTTGAAAATAAACAAAATTGCCCAATACAACATTGAAGTTTATGACAAACTAAAAAATTGCACAGATGAAATTGGTTATTTCAGCACTTATCTGCACAACGTAAATGAATATATAGCCAATGTGCAGGAGTTAAATGAAAAACTAGATAAAAGCGAAACGCGCACGCGCGCTATTGAAGATATGGGCAAGTTTTTTCAAAATGAAATAAAACAAATAGAAAACAGAAAGGACTACATTGCTCAGGCCGTAGGTAAAACCGACGACAGACTACAACAGGCATTAGAAAGCCTGCAAGAAAATGCAGAGGAGAGAATGAAAGAATTCAATGTCGCTGCCGGCAAGCAACAAGACGCTTTACAACACAAGTTAGAAGAAACCACAAAACTCTATGAAGAGTTGCAAAACTTGACTGCTGTAAAAACAAGTATTGGCAATTTGGAAAAAGCAACCAACGCACAAAACCATAAATTTGCAGAACTTGTAAAAGCAATCGAACAATTGGCAGCTACAAAAGCAGGTGTGACAGCAAACAATTCTCCTGTTTTTATTCCGAAATGGGCGAAAATTACTGGTGTTATTACCGGTATTAGCGTTAGCATAGCGGCGTTAATTTTTATTGTCATTTTTGTTTTGTTTGTGACAGGTACATTAAAATAGAAAAGTATGTCTGAAAATAAAAATATATGCAAAAAATGCAAGAATGAACAAGCAATAAATGTAGATGTTTGTCGTATCTGTGGGAATGTGATGACACAGTATGCAGAGCAGAAAATAAACATTGAAATAAAAAAGAGATTTAATAGAAGCAATAAATACCGAGAATTAGAGAACGAAAAAAAAAATCTAACAAATGAGCTGGATAAAGAAAAAAAAGAAAATGAAAATTTAATGACACAACTGGATGGAAAAAATACAGAAATCGATAATTTGCAACATCGAATAAACCAATTCGAAAAAAAAATAGAAATATCAAAAAAAAAATCCAACTATCAACCCGTTCTTCTAAGTGTCTTTTTTTGCATTATCGCAATTATATTCTTAATCATATTATTCACTCAAACTTATTAAGTAATAGTAATGGACAAAAAACTGAGATGCATTAATATAATTTCAACTATTATAATAGTTGTCGCGTTTCTTATGCTTGTTTTTTGTTCGTTCAATATGGCTGTTAGGTTGCGCTTATTATGTGCAGTTTTTTTAGGTATTATATTAGGTGTAGTATGGCTATCTCAAATATACTCGCGAATTAACATTGAAAGCAAAAAGATTAAATTTGTAGAATGGATTAACCTGATACTTGGTCTCATCTGTTTGTACTTTGCGTTACCTCAAAATTATGTTCATTTCGAAAAATGGTTAGACAATATTTTCGACAAACAATTGAGCTATAATGTAGCAGAGTTTTTTCAGAATGATGAAAAAACACATTATATTTTTGGATTTGATATAACTGCATACGACAATGACCCCATAAAATCACCATATATAGATGAAAACGAAGATTTAGTGACATTGTATAAAAAGTATACTTCATCAGAAAGTAATACAAAAGTAAAATACAGAGAATTTTGCAGAGCAAAATTATGTTATGATTTGCGGCGTTTTCATAAAATGGATATTTACGGTGATTTTTCGATTTATACTATTGGAATGATATCGGAAAGAATCGCCTTTGGCAATCTTTCAAAAGTAGATGATGTAGACAATGCAATTCTAAAACTTAATGAAATTCAATACAATGCTCAAGAAACTCATCTTAGGCACTATATAGAAACTATACACTCCATTGTAGAACACGAGAAGAAACCTACTATGAATAGATTTCATAAATACGTGACTTTTACTTATTCAGACTTCGTTCTTGATAGAAATAAAAAACCTATTATAAGTGATAAGAATTATATTAGTAATTTATCAAAAAAGGAATTGCCCAGTTTGAGTATAATAAACAATTTATTCATTTCCCCTTGCCGAGATATAAATAACGATAGTGAATTTAACATTGTGAAAGATTTTGATGATGCTTCCTTTACAAAAACAAAACTTGATGAAATTACAATTAATACTGAATTTGGAGAATCAATTCATAATTTATGTGAAAGAGATACGGTATGTTTTTTTTCCGAAAAAGAAGATGTTTCGCCAACATTTGATTTATGTGATGATATATATAGTATTAGAATACGTGGACGAAACGACTTAGATAATAAAATTATACTGACAAACATTCATGATAAAAAAAACACATTTCACCTGACTTCTGCAAAAATGCAAGAAATTATGCCTAAGGGATATTATTCGATGAGATTTGCAAATTCAAATGTATCGGATCCTGTTGTTTTAGATATTGCCCGTAAAGATATACATTGTTATTTAACACTGAATACCGAGAAGATAAATCATTACAAAAAGATTATGAGGTTTGGTATTATCTTGGTATTGACATTTGTAAGTGTTGGCATACCGTATTTTTTACACAAAACATACATTTTTTTAAATTAGGAAACAATATGAACCACAAATACAAAATCATAACCCTCGTATTTATTTTGATACTGTCGCTTTCAGCTTGTAGGAATAAAAGCCATAGAGGCAATTCGGAGACACGCAGGGCCAACCGTGAAAGAGCCGAAATCCCTAAAACGCAACGTGAAAAATCAACTAACACGCACAACAACTCCGTAATAAAAATGCGCAAGTCGGGCGGAGTATATTATGTTCCCTGTAAAATTAATGGTACTGAAATGGATTTCATTTTCGATACCGGAGCATCAAGTATTTGTATGTCGCTGACAGAAGCTATGTTTCTTTACAAACATGACAAACTGAAGGATGAAGATATATACGATATGCAACAGTACCAAACCGCTGATGGAAGTATTCACGAGGGTATGATAGTAGTGCTTCGTGAAGTGATTATTGGCGATTGGAAGCTCCATAATGTTCAAGCAACCATTGTCGATAATATGGATGCACCATTGCTGCTTGGTCAGTCAGCATTAGCAGCTTTTGGTAAAATTTCAATTGATTACAGCAAAAACGAAATTACATTTTTTGAATAGCAAATTTTATGTGGTCTATTATAGAAATCATTCTCGGACTTTTCATTTGGTTGGCATTGCCTAATCTGATTTTTCAGAAGAAAAAAAAGAAAAAATCACCTTACAAGCGATTTACGACAGTTGCGTGTGCTGTAGTCGGCATACTAATTGTTATTCTGGGGGCTATTGATCTGGTTAAATCATTATTTCACAATGTATTGAATTAAAAATTATTATGGCAAAAGAATGTCGTGTTTGTAAAAACATAAGTGCAACCGATGCAAATTATTGCATAAAGTGTGGTAACGAATTTTCTGATAAAGAATTATCAGGAGAAGATTTGTTACGTGTAGA
>JGI994J12354_10003442_pt1 | contig 14774 bp, 16 predicted proteins | sample IntmicLarv3ML3BL_FD_12354 | JGI IMG/M metagenome (IMG submission 12354)
CATTGTTGATGGCGTGATGACTGCTTCAACAGGGGATGCAGTTGCCATGGCAGACACCGTTTTTTACACTGACGGCATACCTGTTGCAACTGCGGGCGGTGCGGCACTTGCGGCAGCGGTAGAGCTTGCTAAAAACCCCGAAAACGAAGGAAAGCAAATTCTTACAATATTTCCTTCAAAGCGCAATTTTTAGTAGGCGTTGTCGGGCGTATAAAGTTTAGTGCAATATTTTAGTTTTTATAACGCCCTGCTAAGTTTTGCTTTCAGCAAAACTTCTAAATGCTAGAAAAGCCTATTAAAACTATTATTTAGCATAGCAAAATATAATGAGTGCGGTGAACGCCTATCCCACTTTCGCCAAAGGCGAAAGTGCCGTGTATTAGAAAAGCGTATGTAAGTGGTAAATAAAATGAAAGAGCAAGAGATTTTTCTCTTGCTCTTTTTCATTGTCTATCTCTTGTTCTTAACTAATATTTACCAGCTGAAGACTGCTGTTTACTTTGTAGGGAACAGTCTTGACTGTTCCGATTATCAATTTATTTTTGCTATTCTTTCAGGGCAGGGCGTTTGTTTCTCTTCGAGGAGGTACTTTTGTGGCCAAAATGTACCCTGAGTTAAAAAGAACACTTTTTAACTCATAGCCCAGGGGGCGGCGAGGCCCCCGTACCCTCCGCTGAACAAAGAGTTCTCTCACTAAAATTTCTAACAGTTCCTTTTGACATACGAAATTTTTTAACGCTCGCTCAAATTCTATTCAATAATTTCATGCAAGATGAAATTATTGCATGCATTAAAAACCTTACTCACAAACCGCTATACTTTTCTAATACTTGGCACTTTCGCTCATAGCGAAAGTGGGATAGGCGTTCACCGCATTCAACTATTTTGCTATATTTTTATAACGCCTACGACATACTTTAATTTGCAGATGAGCCGAACGCTATTTATAAGGGTTTTCCTTTTCCAATACCCACGGAATATCCGCTAATATTTCTAATTGGAGGGCGGGAAGCGGGAAGTCCTTTTCCAATAAAGCACATTTGTCATGAAATGAAACAGAAAAAGAACCGGTAATGTAAAACGGCTTATCATCTTCAAAATGAGAGGCTGACGAGTTACCGCCTATTAATACACCACAAAGGTGTAAAAAACCACCATATAGCAATGTTCCACTTGGGTTATTTTTCAATACATATGTCTCACGTATTTTTTTAATGTCCACGCCTAATTCATCGAAGAAGTGTATGACTTCATGCGGGAGAACATCAATAGCCTTCTCATAATTTTGGCATCCATCGCAAGAACATCTTGCACTAATAACGTCTTCTTGTGCATAAAATGCCCTTGTTCTTTCTGTATCAACGTCTATTTTAAACTTCCCAAAGTCAAAAAGCATATGTTCCCCCTATCGGTTAATGTCCTTGTTCATCAAGTACACCTCATACAGTCCATCAAGCAAAATGTATGGCAGGTAAGTAATTGGCGTTTGGCAATGAGGAATAATATTACCGCCTGCGCCGCCTGTTGCAACAATTGTTTTAACTTCGCCCATTTCTTGTACAAAGCGTGCAATTATTCCATCTAACATGGCGGCGTTGCCAAATACTGCACCGCTTTGCATACTGTGCACGGTGTTTCTGCCAATGGCATTTGGCGGTGCTTCAATAGTTATGCCTTGCAGTTGTGCTGCCTTGCCAACAAGTGCGTCAAGCGCGGTGTATGCACCTGTTGCTATTGAAACGCCTAAAATGCGTTTATCAGCTGAGAGGGCTGTAATTGTAGTAGCCGTGCCCATATCTATATTTATGGAAGGCAAAGGAAACCTTGCCGCTATAGCTACAGCAGATGCAAGAATATCATTGCCGAGCTCTGTAGGGTTTTCTATATCAACCGTAATGCCCGTTTGCAATGCTTGAGACAAAACTTGAGGATGAATTTTGAAAACAAGGTGCAACGCCTCAGAAAAAGTTGTTGTAACCGTTGGCACCACAGAAGACAGTATTATATATTCTACTTCTTTTCTATTAATGTTATGTAAGGTGCACATATCTTGCAGGCGTGCGGCATAATCGCTTACGGGGCAGGTGCGGTTAGTGGTTATGCGGTTTGTAAACAACAATTCTTTATTATAATTATATGCGCCTATTTTAATTGCGCTGTTTCCAATATCTACTGTTAAAACCATTAAAAATCCTCCGGCTAAAGTGATAGTAATTATAAGTGCATTAAAAATATAGTATAGCACGCAAAGCTAAAAAGCGAAAGATACAGAATTTTACGGGCGCTAAACCAATGTAAAAAAGGCCTAAATTCATAATTTGTACACAAAAAGGTAACATTCTAAGGCTATACTAAGTGCTCCCTTAAAAACAGAATAATGCTTGCCTTTTCGGCGAAAACCATAAGAGCTTTTTAGCATATAGTATAAAAATGCACAGGTTTTTTATGTAATATTTGCAATTAGTTGTTGCTTTTAACAGGTTTGTTGTGTAAAATATATATTAATCGCAATAATCCATTGGTTAATTTCACAAAAAAGCTACGCAATTGCATTCGAGAGGGGAAGCAATAATATGTCAAACAGGGTATTCCAAAGTGTAATTTATCAAATGAAAGATATGATAGACCGTACCATAGGCGTTATTGATGAAACTGGTGCCATTATATCTTGCAGCGACCTTGCAAAAATTGGTGAGGTGCAAGAAAACGCAGGGTTTGACCGTGCAGGAGACAGAGACTTCTTTTTGAATTCCGGTTACACATACAAATTGCTTGGCGCCGGCAGAAAAAACAACTTCGCTGCCTTTGCGGAAGGCACTGATGAGCTTGCTGCACGCTATGCAGGCATACTTGCAATTTCTTTGCAAAATATTAAGCAGTATTACGATGAAAAGCATGACAGAACTAATTTTATTAAAAACGTAGTGCTTGATAATATTTTGCCGGGAGATATTTACGCAAAAGCGAGAGAACTTCACTTTGCGGGCGATGCGATAAGGGTTGCACTTATTATACGTGTAACTTCCAGTAGCGATATTTCAGCGTTTGATATAGTACAAGGGCTTTTCCCCGATAAGCAAAAAGATTTTGTGTTTAATATAAGTGAGAATGACACCGTGCTTATAAAAGAAATGCGCAGGGACAACCAGCGTGAAGATGTTGAAAAACTTGCTGAGACCATTATAAGCACACTTGAAGATGAGCATTTTGTTAAAGCTGTGGTTGGTATAGGTACACCTGTTGCAACCGTTAAAGACCTTGCCGCTAGCTTTAAAGAAGCACAAATTGCAATGGAAGTAAGCAAAGTGTTTGACACTGAAAAAACCATAGTAAGCTATGATAATTTAGGCATTGCGCGCCTTGTTTACCAGTTGCCCACCACTTTGTGTGATTTATTTTTGCGTGAGGTGTTTAAGCAGGGCTCTATAGATAGTTTAGACGAAGAAACACTTTTTACAATTCAGCGCTTCTTTGAAAACAACCTGAACGTAAGTGAAACCTCACGGGGGCTATTTGTACACCGCAACACGCTTGTGTACCGCCTTGAAAAAATAAAGAAGCTTACAGGGCTTGATTTGCGTGAGTTTGATGATGCGATTGTTTTCAAAGTGGCACTTATGGTTAAAAAATACTTAAACTCTAACCCGGCAAAATTTTAATGCTATTTTGAGGTTGCTATGGACTATAAGCAAATTGAAAAAGACCGCCAGAAAATAGAACAAGCATTTTTGAATGATAAAAAAGAGCGGGAACAAAAATTTGAAGATAGAATTATTATGATAGGAATAATAGGCAAGGTTTGCGGTATTCTTTCATTCATTTGTTTCCTTCCTTTTATTTTAGTATTTGCATTGCTTGGTGGCAAAGGCAAAGAATAAGTAATATGTTACACTATATAAAGGTTGAAAAGAGGCAAATTTTATATGATTCGTTTTAAGGGTGTGAAAATGGTATATCCAAGCGGCGTTGTCGCCTTGGAGGATTTGAACCTACACATTCGCAAAGGCGAGTTTGTTTTTGTGCTTGGGCATTCGGGTGCAGGCAAAAGCACCTTTTTAAAGCTTGTACTGCGTGAGGAAGTAGCAACGCAGGGCACAGTTGAAGTAAATGGGTACAACTTAAAAACCATAAAACAAAAAGACATTCCATATATGCGCCGTGGCGTAGGTATGGTTTTTCAAGACTTTAGGCTAATACCGAGCATGACAGCATTTGAAAACGTGGCATTTGCCATGCGTGTAACAAACATACCTGAAAAAGAAATAGAAAAACGTGTACCGTATGTACTTTCTTTAATGGGGCTTGATGGAAAGAAAGACCGCTACCCTGAACAGCTTTCAGGTGGAGAACAACAGCGTATAGCATTAGCGCGTGCACTTGTGCATTCTCCGCCTATTATTATTGCTGATGAGCCTACCGGCAACATAGACCCTGAGCTTTCTGTTGAAATTATGCAGTTGCTTGCCGCAATAAACTCTGTAGGTACTACAGTTGTTGTGGTTACTCATGAGCAAGACCTTGCAAAGCGTTTTAAGAAACGGACAATTCACCTTGAAAAAGGACATGTAATAAAGGACACTGCAAAAGGCGGTGATGATAAGTGAATTTTTCAAGTTTTAAGTACCTTGTAAAACAGGGCTGGCACAACATGCGCATGAACCGCTTAATGAGTGTTGCCTCAGTAGGGGTGCTTACTGCCTGCCTTATTATAACGGGCATAGCGGGGCTTTTAAGCGTAAATGTAAACAGCTTTGTTAAACGCTTGAATGACCAAAACGTGATTATTATTTACTTGTATGATGATATTTCACCACAGCAAATGGAAAGCCTTGTTACAACCTTTACCGAAGAAAACAACATAACAGGCTATACATACGTTACAAAAGAGCAAGCGCTTGCAGAGATGATAAGCCGAATGGATGAATACGAAGCTTTGTTTGAAGGCTACAGCGGAGACAAAAATATGCTTCCTGCCTCTTACAGAATTTCCCTTACAGACCTTATTTACCATGATGAAATTGTAAGTTATTACACTGGCTTGCCCGGCGTTGAAAAAGTGAGCAGTTCTATAAATGTTGTAAACGCATTGTTATTGCTTAAAAACATTGTTAATGTTGTTGGTTGGGGGCTTGTGGCGGCGCTTGGGCTTGTTTCGGTAGTTGTTATATCAAACACTATACGCTTAACGGTATTTGCACGCCGAAAAGAGATAAACATAATGAAGTTTGTAGGTGCAACCAACGCATTTATACGCCTGCCTTTTCTTGTGGAAGGTGTTACCGTGGGCTTTTGTGCAGCAATACTTGCATTTTGTGCCGTGTTTGGGGCATACTATGGTGTGCTTGCTTACTCTGCCAGCAACGGCACATGGATAAGCAACATGTTTTTTGACTTTATACCTTACCAAAAAGTGTGGTACTGGCTTTTGGGTATATTTTGTACAAGCGGTATATTTGTTGGTGGTATAGGCAGTATTACAAGCATGCAAAAACACTTAAAAGTGTAAATATAGAAGTTATACAAGGGCTCTGCGGAGGTTAAGTTTTATGAAAAACAAGAAAACGTATTTTATGCGTATTATATCTGCCTTAATGGTGTTTGTTATGTTGGCGGTATTGCCACCTGCGGCAAATGCAAACCCACTTGATGATTTAAACCAAAAACTGAAAGAGCAATATGAAGAATACTTTGCGCTTGAAAGCGAACGTAACGCTATTCAAGTACGGCTTAACACAAGCCAAAGCCAAGTAAATGCAACACAGAGAGATATAAACAGCATGATTGCGGCTATAAAAGCAAAAGAAGAAGAAATTGCAATTATGCAAGATATATTGCAACAAAAAATGGATGAGCTTGCCGAAACCGAAGCACTGTTTATGCAGCGTATGCGTGCTATGTACATGATGCAAGATGGCTCAGTACTTGGGACGTTGCTTGGGGCAAGCAGCCTTGAAGAGTGGCTTGCGGCGGAAGATAACTTGCAGCGTGTTTCTGATGAAGATATGGAGTTGCTTAGCCTGCTTGAAGAGCAACGCCTTGAAATAGAGAGGCAAAAGGCAGAGCTTGATGCACAACTGGCAGAGCTTGAAGCACAAAAAAAAGCCCTTGAGCAGAAAAAAGCCCAATTCCTGCGACAGCTTGCGACAGTACAAGGTGAAGAAGCCGCCAATAAGCAGGAAATGGAAATGACATGGGCAGATATTGAAGCAACCATTGCACAAAAAAAGCTTATTGAAGCAGATTTTGTAGGCTCTTCAGAAGACTATGTTGGCGGTACTTTTTTGTGGCCGGTACCGGGGTATGGGCATATTTCATCGCCATATGGGTACCGTACATGGAGCAACGGTTACGTTGAATGGCACAACGGTATAGATATAGCAAAGGGCAGCCAAGCAAGCATACAGGGTGCACTTATTGTCGCTTCTAACAGCGGGCGTGTTATAACGGCAAGGTACAACGCCGGTGGTTATGGTTACTATGTTATTATTGACCACGGCGGAAATAACTATACGGTTTATGGGCATTGCAGTGCGTTGCTTGTATCACCCGGGCAGGTTGTTTTACAGGGAGACCCCATTGCACGTGTAGGTAGCACAGGCAATTCAACAGGGCCACACCTTCACTTTGAAATAAGGCTTAACGGCCAAAACGTAGACCCATACCCGCTTGTAGCGGGAAGCCGCCCAGCTTCAAGGTAAAATTCCTTCAATTCTATATAACCTCAGGAGAAAACAATGAGAAAACAATATTCCTTAAGCAGAGTAATAACAATTGTACTTATAGCTGTTTCAATTACTTTTTCTTTAACAATGATGATTTCAACCCGTATTTTTGATAATACGGTGCGCTCAGTAAAAGAAAAAGAGGCTATGTATACAAAGCTTTCTGAGTTGGACCAAATTATACGTATGAACTATTATGGAGATATTGATGAAGCCTATTTAATGGATATGCTTGGCACAGGGTATGTTGCGGGTATTAATAGCAGTAACAGCCGTTATTACACCGCAAGGCAGTTTAGCGAATTGCAGGCCAGCCAGAATGGTGAGCATGTTGGCATAGGCGTTGAAGTAATAAAAGATGCTACATCAGGTTATGTAAAAATTATTACCGTTTACAGCGGTTCACCCGCTGAAGAAATGGCGGTTACCACAGACCACTATATTGTGCGCATAAACGAAACAGACGTACGAAACCTTTCAATTGAAAGTGTGCGCACCCTTTTGCAAGGTGAGACAGGTACCGTTGTACAGGTTGCCGTTATGGTTGACGGGCAAGAGAGCAACATAGATATAGTAAGAAGAGCATATGAGGCACCTACCGTAACTTTTACTCTTGTTGATGGTATAGGGTATATAAAAATAAGCACGTTTAACACAAAAACCGTAGCAGAGCTTGACTTTGCGGTACGTTCTTTGGTTGGGCAGGGTGCACAGGGCTTTGTTATTGATGTTCGCAATAATACATCAACCCAAATTGACCAAGCGGCCCGCGCGGCAGACCTGCTTTGCCCCGAAGGAACAATTGTATCTGCCGTGTACAGAGATGGCAGGGAAGAAATATTGTTTACATCAGATGCAAGCTGTACTGAATTGCCTATTGTAGTTGTTGTTAATAGAACAACTTCAACAGCGGCAGAGGTATTTACACTTGCCCTGCGTGATATGAACAATGCAAGAGTAGTTGGTGAGCGCACTGTAGGCCGCGGTACATACCAAAAAATATTCAGGCTGACAGATGGCTCAGCGCTTGAGCTTACCGTTGCCTTATTAAAGCCAAACACATCTGAATCGTTTAACCGTTCAGGCATCTCTCCCGATTATGAATCATCACTTAGAACAGACCAAGAGGCGATATACTATTCAATTCCTATTGAACAAGACCCGCAAATTCAGCGTTCTTTTGAGGTTTTGAATGCACTTATAAGAAACACAACAGTAGCACCTTCTACCACAGCAAGCTCAGCGCCGGAAAGCGAAGACAGCGTTACTGAAGATAGTGAAGGAGAAAGCAGCGCTGAAGAGGATAGCTCTTCAGAGGAAGAATAAACTTAATTAGTAATATAAAAAAAGCAGAGCATTATGCCCTGCTTTTTAATTTTTGTATTTTTACTTAATCTATATATATATTTCTGTAATTAATAGCTGTGTATTCATCTGCTTTAACAATTACATAGCTTAGCGCCATACCTGTTGTTTTAACTGCATATGGCTTTGCAGGGCTTCCCTCCGGGTGTTCAACTATAATTTCTTCTGAGGTTTCACCTATATTTTCTTCTGGCTTTTCCTCTGCAATTTGCTGTACACCGTATATATTTGTAGCGTTAAGGTCTGCTGCGAATGCTGTTATATCGCTAACGTAGTACATTCTACACAGTTCCCCTGCGGTATTTATTATAAGCACAAACGGTAGGTGGTACTCGGCAGTGGCATCAGCAAAAGAAAAAGCCATATACTCAAACCTGTCTTCTTCAAGGTCACTCAACAGGCGGTTGCTCAAATAGTCAAAACCGTAGTCTTCATTTGATATGTATACAACAAGCCCCCCATTCAAAGATGTAAGCCTAGCAAGTACCAGCTCTGAATTTTCCTCGTAATACTGTACAAAATCATACACGTCTGCATCGGGGTCTTTTTCATTGTTTAAAACAAAAATTCTTTCGGAAACAAGTTCTTCATCAAGTGCATCTTGGTATGTGTATACCTCACCCTCTTCAAGGCGTGGTATGTACAAATTGTAACCTTCGGGTACGTGGTATTGTGCGTTAAGTGCGGCTTGCTCGGCATCAGTTACAAGTTCAGGTAAACTTTCAACCTGAATTTCGCCCTGCCTTTCTGTTTCGTTGTTGCAAGCGGTTAAAGCAACTGTAAGCATGATNCCTGCCATAAATAAGCTTATAAGCTTTTTAGTAATTTTCATAGTTACCACCCTGCCTATTTTATTTGCGGTTTACAAATTAGTAGCCTTTACTGTCTAAATCTTCTTTGTCTATCCATTCACTGCGTACATCAAAGCTGGTGTAGCCATCACCGTTTTCACTGCGTATTATTACTGATGCAATTCCGGCGTTTATTATCATGCGCTGGCACATCGAACAGCTCATGGAGTTTGGTACAACTTCACCTGTTTCTACTTCGCGCCCGCTAAGGTAAAGTGTTGCACCCATCATTTCATCTCTGCTTGCGCTTATTATGGCGTTTGCCTCAGCGTGTACGCTACGGCAAAGCTCATACCGTTCACCTCTTGGTACGTTTTTTTGCTGGCGTACGCAATAGCCAAGGTCAATACAGTTTTTTCTGCCACGGGGCGCACCTGTATAGCCCGTAGCAATTATTTCATCGTTTTTAACAATAATTGCACCGTAATTACGGCGCAAGCAAGTACCTCTGCTTGAAACCGCATCTGCAATATCTAAATAATAATTAATTTTATCTCTACGCATAGTAACATCCTCTTTCTTGCCAATAACATAAATGTATTTTAGTACAAATTTACTTTGTACATATTGCAATATTCTGTATTTGTACATTTTACGCTAAATGTAACTTTTATGCAATATTTTTTGTAAATACATAAGTGTTTATGTATTTAATTTATGCTATAATAAAACAGATTATTGATAAAAATATACACAAATATATAAGGTAGGTTTAATTATGGAAACTGTTAAAAACAAAGAAGAAATGCAAAGCTTAATTGAAAAAGCATGGGAGGCATTCGCAAAGTCTTACAGCCCTTATTCAAACTTTCCTGTTGGGGCGGCGGTGCTTGGCAGTAACGGTAAGGTGTACCTTGGCTGCAACATAGAAAATGTTTCGTTCGGCCTTACAAACTGTGCTGAAAGAACAGCACTTTTTACAATGGTGGCTGATGGGTGCAAAACCTTTGATGCCATTGCCGTAGTGGCTGACAGTGTTGAAATTACCCCACCGTGCGGTGCGTGCAGGCAGGTTATGGCAGAGTTTTGTACAAGTAAGGATGTACCCGTTATTCTTGCCAACAAAACTAAAACAGTGGAAGAAACACTTGGTGGCATATTGCCATATACCTTTGTAAGCCTTGAGACAAATGGATAACAAACTTACGGATATAGCCTATTTGCGGGGCTTACTTGCAAAGTATAAGTTTAAATTTTCAAAAGAATATGGGCAAAACTTTATTGTGAACCCTGATGTGTGCCCACGAATGGTGGAAGAGGCAGGCATAGATGAAAGCTATGGCGTGCTTGAGATAGGCCCGGGCGTTGGTGTGCTTACACAGGAGCTTTCACTTGCTGCGGGCAAGGTGGTTGCAATAGAGATTGACAAGCACTTAAAACCCCTGCTGAAAGAAACCCTTGCAGGGTGCGAAAATGTAGAGGTAATATTTGCTGATGCACTGAAGCTTGACTTGCATGAACTGCTGAAGGAACACTTTGCAGAGTATGAAAAAGTAGCAGTTTGTGCAAACCTTCCCTACTACATTACAAGCCAAGTGCTTATGAAACTGCTTGAAGAAAAACTGCCTGTAGAAAGCATTACCGTTATGGTGCAAAAAGAAGCGGCACGCCGTTTGCTTGCAAAACAGCAAACACGTGAAGTTGGCGCAATTACAATGGCAGTGCATTATTATGCTGATGGCGAGATATTGTTTGACGTACAGCCCGGCTCATTCATGCCGGCACCAAAGGTAGTTTCCAGCGTGATGAAGCTAACACCACGCAAACAGGCAGAGTATATACCAAACAATGAGAAAGACTTGTTCGCCGTGATAAAGGCGGCGTTTTCTCAGCGTAGAAAAACGGCGGCGAATGCCATAAGCGCAGGGTTAAAGCTACCGAAAGAGCAAGTGCAAAGCGCACTTGAAGAGGCGGGAATACCTGTTATGGCAAGGCCGGAGCAAATTTCTCTGAGCCAGTTTGTAGAGCTTTCAAATATATTGCTTGTGTAATAAGTGCCTTTATCAAACAGTAAAAACGGTACGTTACTAATTGCACAAAAAGGGGTTAGCATGGGCAAAAAAACAGCGGTAATTATAGGGGCAGGGCCTGCAGGGCTTACGGCGGCGTACAAGCTGCTGAAAGACACTGATATTCACCCCGTTATTTTAGAGGAAAGCCATGAGACGGGTGGTATTTCAAAAACGGTTGCGTACAAAAATAACCGCATAGATATAGGCGGGCACAGGTTTTTTTCAAAAAGTGATGAAGTGAATGCCTTTTGGAAAGAAATGATGCCACTGCAAGGCGCACCCGCTTTTGATGATAAACTGCTTGGCAGAGATAAACCGCTTACAGAAGGTGGGCCAAACCCCGAAACCGAAGAGCGGGTTATGCTTGTAAGAGAGCGTGTTTCACGCATTTTTTACTTGCGTAAGTTTTTTGATTACCCTATTTCTTTAAAACCCGCCACCTTTATTAATATGGGCTTTATACGTACCATGCAAGCAGGCTTTGGCTACCTTGGCGCAATGCTACACAAACGCAAAGAAAACTCTTTAGAAGACTTTTACATAAACCGTTTTGGCAAGCCCTTGTACGCAATGTTTTTTGAAGACTACACCGAAAAGCTTTGGGGTGTACATCCATCACAGATAGCACCGGACTGGGGCGCACAGCGTGTAAAAGGGCTTTCACTATGGAAGGCATTACTGGCTGTATTTAAGAAAACAAACGAAACCAGCCTTATTGAAGAATTTTGGTACCCGAAACGTGGCCCCGGGCATTTGTGGGAAACAGTTGCAGATGAAATAAAAACCCTTGGAGGCGAGATACACTACGGGCAAAGCGTAACACAGATGCAAACAGAAAACGGAATTGTTACAGCGGTAACTTCAAGTAGTGATGACGGCAAGCAGACACAATGGAAGGCGGACTATTTCTTTTCATCAATGCCTGTGAAAGACCTTGTAATTGCAATGGATGAAGTGCCTGAAGAGGCGCGTACAGTTGGCGAAAACTTGCCGTACCGAGATTTTATTACCGTTGGCATTTTGGCTGATAAGCTTAAAATACAAAACAAAACAAACAAAAAAACGCTTGGCAACATAGTGCCAGATTGCTGGATTTACGTGCAAGAGCGGGATGTTAAAATTGGCAGGTTGCAAGTGTTTAACAATTGGTCTCCGTACATGACGGAAAGCCCAGAAAACACCGTGTGGGTGGGGCTTGAGTATTTTTGCGATGAGGGCGATGCCATGTGGAGCATGAGCGACGAAGACTTTATTAACTTTGCGGTTGATGAGCTTGCAAAAATTGACGTGATTGATAAAGCAGACGTGAAAGAGACAGTGCGTATAAAGGTTAAAAAAGCGTACCCTGCCTACTTTGGCACTTACAGCGAGTTTGGCAAGGTGCAAGAATTTTTAGACGGCTTTGAAAACCTTTACTGCATAGGGCGCAATGGCCAGCACCGCTATAATAACATGGACCATTCTATGCTTACGGCAATGCGTGCCGTTGAAATAGCACAGGCTGGCACTAAAAGTAAACAAGCTATATGGAATGTTAACACCGAGGAAGAGTACCATGAGGAGAAGAAATAAAAATAAGAGGGTGTACCCATGCTAAAACTAATATGGCTTACAAAAGAATATGAAAAACAAGCAGTAGAAATGCTTGAAGAATGGACACAGACGGATGAAGAAATAGTGCCTTCATCAATATGCAGGGTAGACTACAAAAACTTTGATGAATACCTTGAAGGCTTTAATGAAGAGCTTGAGGGTAGAATAGAAGGTTATGTGCCCAGCACTACCCTTTTTGGGCTTGATACCGAGCGGAATATTTTGGTGGGTGCTGTTAACATAAGGCACGCCCTTAACGAAAACCTTTTGCTTAGGGGTGGCCACATTGGCGATGGCGTGCGCCCAAGCGAACGGCGTAAAGGCTACGCTACCCAAATGATAGCCCTTGCACTTGAAGAGTGCAAAAAGCTTGGCATTGATAAAGTGCTGATGACCTGCGATAAAAGCAATGTTGGCTCTGCCAAAAGCATTATGAACAACGGCGGGGTTTTGGAAAATGAGATAGAGATTAACGGGGTTATGAGCCAAAGGTACTGGATCAGATTATAAGCACTTGTTTCATCTTGCATGAAATAAGTGAATAAAATTTGAGCGAGCGTTAAAAAATTTCGTATGTTAAAAGGCGATGTTAGAAATTTTAGTGAGCGAACTCTTTGTTCAGCGTAGGGGTGTGGGGGGATCGCGCCCCCCACGTTTTGGGTACTTTTGCAATCAAAAGTACCATTTAAAAGTAGCATTTGACCGAAAATTTTATTACTATTAGAAAATACCATCAAAGTGAAAAACTATTAATTAGCAATAAAGGAGTCTCTTATTTGAAAAACGTTTACGTTATACTTTCACGTTCTAACACTATATTGGCAAGAATGATACGGCTGTTCACGCAGAAAAAGTACAGCCATACTTCTTTTGCGCTTGATAAACGCTGCGAGCCGTTTTATTCCTTCGGCAGGCGCTACCCAAGGCTTATGTTCCCTACGGGGTTTATTACAGAAGGTATGGCAAGCGGCTTTTTTAAGGTGCACCCAAAAGTGCCCACTGCCGTATACGAAATACCCGTTACCGGTGAACAATATGCACTTATTGAAGAACGCTTGAAGCCGTTTATTGCAGACCCACTGCATTATAAATACTCTATAGTCAATATTTTTTTGCAGGCAAGGGGCATTCCTCTTCAGCGTGAAAACAAATACGTTTGCTCAGCTTTTGTTGCATATTTGCTTGAAGGCATTGTAGACTTTGGCAAAGACATAAGCCTTGTATACCCACACGAATTTCAAGAAAAAGGGTTTGAGCTTATTTATGAAGGCCTTACGAAAGACTATGCAGCGTTTTACGAAAGCTTGCACGAAACTGAGGAAGAATAGATAATTGTAAGCTGAAATTTGGTGAGGATTATATGAAGAATAGTATTGATGCAAGCCGAATGAAACGGCAGATTTATGATATTCCGGATTTTGTAGTTTCTGCACTTGATGAGAGTGGATTGTGGGAGCAATACAACAACCGCCCACCATATCAACGTAATGACTATATTGGATGGATTACCCGTGCCAAACGTAATGAAACGCGTCAAAAGAGGCTCAACCAAATGGTTGACGAGCTACGAGCCGGTGATGCATATATGGGAATGAGTTATAATGCAAAATAAAGCTTGTGCAATAGAAAACATACCAATAAACCGCTATACTTTTATGATGTTGTTAAGTTTTGCCATAGGCAAAACTTAACAAGGTGCTATATAAGTTAAATTTTTACTGTGAGATTTATGCACCTGTAATTAATGTTTTATTCATTTCTTTCATCAAACCTGTTAACAAAAAAGTAGTAACATAACCTAAACCATATTTAGGAGGTACTTATGCAACCTGCAAATAACAGCCCTTTTAACCGCAACATTAGTATGCTTACAGACTTTTACGAGCTTACTATGGCGGGCGGTTACCTTGAAAACGGCCTTGAAGATGAAATTGGCGTGTTTGATATGTTTTTCCGCGCGGTGCCCGAAAATGGCGGCTTTGCCATAGCCTGCGGGTTAGAACAGCTAATTGAGTACATTACAAATTTGCATTTTTCTGATGAAGACATTGATTTTCTTCGTAGCAAGAATACATTTAGCGAAAACTTTTTAAACTGGCTTGCAAACTTTAAGTTTACATGCAATGTGTGGGCAGTGCCCGAAGGCACACCTGTTTTTGCGGGCGAACCGCTTGTTATAGTTGAAGGCCCTGTTATGCAGGCACAAATGCTTGAAACCGCACTGCTTATTA